>Ga0157359_1000273_pt1 | contig 17609 bp, 13 predicted proteins | sample AttcapACBM3_FD_111482 | JGI IMG/M metagenome (GOLD analysis project Ga0157359, IMG submission 111482) | Fungus gardens microbial communities from leaf cutter ant in Botucatu, State of São Paulo, Brazil - Atta capiguara ACBM3 | ecosystem: Host-associated > Fungi > Mycelium > Unclassified ...
ATTGTTTTATAGACTCTAAATTTGTGGATACTCACTACCTGAAGACTTCTACAACTTCTCTAGTTGCCCTCTATCTGTTTGATAGTTTATCAAATAACACTATCTCCAAAATTGCCAACTTGCCCATAATTTTCTCCACCGGTGATTGTATGAATCTGGACTTCTATGTCACTCTGCTTGATTCTTCCTGCTCTTTAGTTCTTGGATACAACTGGCTTATCTGACACAATCTACTGATTGACTAGGTAAATGGGTCAATAAACTTCTGTCCATCTTTGTAGGAAATCTTGTTCCTCATCATTCTTATAACATTAAAATCAATCTGAAAGAAGATGCTCAATCTTTGATTGGCCCCATATACTCTCTTTTGGCATCCAAACAAGAGGCTCTGAAGGAATTCATTGAGGAAAACCTCAATACAGATTTTATTTGACCAATCTTATCTCTGTATGGTGCACTAGTCTTATTTGTTAAGAAGAAAGATGGTTCACTATGCCTCTGCATAATCTTAATTGCATCTCCAAGAAGGTCATTCCACAAGTCTGCATATTTCTAAGTCTATCTTGCAGACTTTCAACTCTGGTGTGAACTGTACCTGACATTAATACAAATATGTCTACTTTATTTATCTTTGATGTATAGTCTATATGTACTTTACATCCAGCCTATCCTAAATACTGTAAGTTATATAAATAAGAATTATCATCTTATATAATATATAATATTTTTAATATATTACATAATATTAATGACTATAACTGTGATATATGTGACTGATATATGACATTTGTCACATTTCTGTAATTATTGTGACATTATATTATTTTTTTACTAAGCTTAAAATAAGAAAAAGAATAGAAGGATTAAAAATAATACTATCTTCTTCTCTTCATTCTTTATTTTTTTAATTTATTTTTCTTGATTTAATATTTCTATTAATTTATTTTTTTTGTTTTTGAACAATAAAAATTCACATGACTATGGTCACATGATATATCATATTTCATAATGTTATAGGCCTAGATTTTAGAAGAAGAGGCTAAAAGAATAATGTCAAAGTGTATATCAACAGCATGTTTATCTTATGGCAAACATATAGACATTAGAATAGGATTATTTATTGTTAGCACAAACCATAAGTACTTGTATAAATAGTATAGAAATATATTAGGGCTTCTTGTTAAGTTTTCTTGTAATTCCTATAAGATACTTGCTTTATAAGTTTATCTTAGTAATACTATTTTTAGTATGTCTATTATTATTTTCTATATCTTTTTGCTAGTCTAGTTGTTTACTCAAAATATCTGTCTTCTTCATATTAGTTTCTAACATATACTTTATTTTAAAGTTGAATCTTAATAAATATAAAACTTATCTCTAATTTAACTTCTGATTCTTTATAAAGTATTCCAGATTTTATAGTTTATTAAAATCTCAAACTAATTTTTTGCTTTTTCTAAGAAATATCTCCAAGTTTTCAAATACCTAATTATTACTAATATTTCCTTATTATAAATCTTGTAGTTTTATTATGAAGTATAAGAATAATAAGTAAAGGCTAGTGATTTTTATCTCTAAATTATTAAATAAGACAAAAAAACCTTTTCTATTGCATAATCTAATATATTTACTTCAATTCTTAACTTTTTGTCTAGTTTTGGTATTACTAGTACTATATTACAATTCAAGTCTCAAAGTATTAAAATAAGAAAAAAACTCTTGTATAAAGTTTATTCAAGACAACTTAATAAAGCTTTTAGTACAAAACTGTTTATCTTATATACACTAGACTGTTGGTCCATACTATACTAAATCTAGTCTATCTTAAACTATATATTTTCCTTAAGATTAATATATATTATATATATTATATAACATTATTTGTTCTAAAACCTTTTTTAATGTTCCATGTTCTATGTGATCATGTGACCATGACTTGTGACCAATGTGTGACAGTTTATAATAGTTAAATGTAATATTATACTAAACTCTAACTCTAAGTTCAAACATACTAATTCCATTATATTTTCAGCCTATCAAATACTTCCTACTCTATTTCCACTTCTAATCTTTTTATACTATTATATACAATAGTTTTACAATTTTAACAAAGTTCTAGAACTTTACAAACTGTCAATAGTAGTTTACTAGATCTAGAAACTTTTGAATGTCCTTAACACTCTTGGGCTCAGGCTATTCTAGTACTCTCTTCATTTTTATCTTTTTTATTTTTACTCTATCTATGTTATAAAACAAAAGTGTGAACAGACTTTAGTAAGAATAGATAAGATAAGATATAGATAGTAGTTATATTATTAGTCTATGATGAGAGAGAGAAGGCACATGACTAGGAAGTCACATAACATTACATCATAAGGCCTAGAGTGGTCTAGAGCAGTCTAAGATCTAGAGTTTAGAAGGATCGAGAAGAGTCTAGAGATGGAGTAATATCAAGAAATACAGTTCCTTATGGTGTATACATGGTACATACATGAATGATAGAGATTAAGAGTAGGGTTGAGAGTATGACATTAGGGCATATGTATACAGCATGCTAGCCTTGAGGTAGACACAAGGTAGATGAGTAATAGGACATAAGGTAGATTACTAATGGATATGAGGACAGGACATAGACATTAGGGTAGAATACACAGTCATAGCATGAACTATGGATAGTTTATATAAATAGTCAGTAGAATACTGTTGTGGTTCTCTGTCGAGTTCTCTTATGAATTACACAACTCATGTTTCCCACTAGATATCCCTCCTGTGAGATTTATTGATTGTGCTTCTATTGGACATTAGTCTAGTGGTTGCCACAACAATCTAGTCCTAGCACTATGTTATGACTTTAAGGCTCAAGAGTTAGAATTGGAAATTAAACCCTAGATTGGGTTAATCATAAGAGAACTCAATAGAGAACTCTGTACAGGATCATCTACCTTATATACTAAAACCTAATAGTGTATGCTCTACTACTTTAGCCTATTCTAAACAACCATGTTTCCCTTAAGGTCAATATGTATATAACACATTATATGACATCATTTCTTCTAAATCCTTCTACTGTTTTCCATTGTGCTATGTGATTGTGTGACCATAACATGTTACACTAAACTCTAATCCTAAGTTTGAAAATAATAAAAAATAAAATGAAATGAAACAAAGTCCACTCTTTGTAATTCTAATATACTACTTCTGAAAACTTCACCTTTCTACTGGCATTTCTCTCTGAATTTATATATAAGTCATTTTCCACTATCCTTTTTATTACCTCCTTCACTATATCATCATATTCTTCCAAGTCTATAGCTATCTCTATGAAGTTAGCTATACTACTGGTATTTACCAAATGTTACAATCTCAGAACCTTAGAGTGGGTCAAGAAAAGGAACCTTGTATAGGGTTTACACAAGAGAACTCAATAGAGAACTCTGTACTGGACTGTCTATCTTATATACTAAATCCCCATAGTCCATGCTACTACTACTTTAGCCTACTCTAAATGACCATATGTTTGCCTTAAGATTAGTATATGTTATATATGCTATATAATATCATCCTTCCAGAATCTTCTACTTCCTTCTATTGCTACCTTATGACCTGTGACCATTACTGTGACCATGACAGTATGACAGTGTGACAGTGGTGTCATGCCAAAACTCTAACCCCAGTTCTCAGAATAAAAGATAAAAGAAAAATAAAGTCACAAGAAACTTGAGTCCAAACTTCTTAAGTCTGACACCAAATCTCTAAGAATATTATTTATTATTGCCTGAAAAGTAGCTAGTGAATTAGTCAATCCAAAGAATATTACAGTGGGCTTGTAAGACTCTTCTGATATAGTGAATGCCACCTTCCACTCATCTCCTTCCTTTATATGCTGCTTACTTATATCATTCTCTTATTGGATAATAATGTAAATATATATATATCACTCTCAACCAACTCTCTACTAACAAGTCAACCACACTGTAGCTATATTTGCTATATGTTACCTTTCAATAGAAAGTACCTCTGATATTGTGCACAAGTAACAGCAGTCATCATTACTCTTTGCAATTCAATAACTAAGGATGTAAACACAGTTGAAGGTTTGCTTAGGTCCTAATATCCCTCCAGGAACATGTGGATGTCCATTCATCCAATTGTACAGAAGAATGACCGAGACCACAGACTCTGAGTAACAAAGAGCAGGCCATTTGTCATAATATAGTTGATGAAGCTTCCAGCATTCTCTTAACCCTCATAAGCATCTCATTAGAGGACTCGCAATTCTTCATTTGGATGATTACATAATATAGATAAGACTTTATATTTCATTTCTTTTATCCACCACATCTCAGTGCTGTCCATATCACTGAGATTGTTGTTACTCTTAGATTATGACATATTGCCTATTACTACTGCTCAACACATCTGAGTGCTACACTCAACAAAAATAAATCAAGTTTCGTCAATTGAGTTTGTACTTTGTTCATAGAGGTCACCTGAAGAGAAATCATAGACAGTGAGGCTGGAACTCCTTGAGATATAATCTATTGCACAAAGGTGCAGAAAATTCTATAACTAGGTAATACAGAGACAGTATTTGACCTTCCTCTAGTAGCAAGAGGTCCACCCTCTTTCCTCTTCATCAATATCAGATTACTTACACCCTTCCTTCCTCTTCTAAGGGAAATCTGGACTGATGTTGACAGGGATTAATTCAGTTGCTGGGACAATTTCATTCCATCTTTTGCCTTTATGTGGCCTCTGGAAGTACATTGATGCAAGAATGATAGGAGGGACCAGAAAGGGTGTGCTATGATCTAGGACTGAAGATGACATTGAGGATATGCTGAATTATGCTGTGAGCAGAACAAGAAGAGGACAATATGCACTGCAGTACCATTGGAAAGGGATAAGAAGGCCCAGATGACAAAGGAAACAGAGAGTGATGCCAGGAAAAATTGTCAGTGCTATAGGAATATTCTATCAATCGACCCATACTACAATACCAGGGGTTGCTGACCGATTAGGTCTGAGTCTTGGACTTTCCTAACAAGGTGTATAGAATATAAATATATCAGCAATTGTTGCTATACTACTGTGGTTAGTAACAGTAGATACCAAACCATCTTTCCACTCTCAAGATTGAGGAAGAAGGGCTTGAGAAAGCATCAGATCCATTTGAAGGTATAGTCTTAACAGAGTTTGCAATCTGAAGATTTTTACAAAATACTTGGTAGCAGTCTCAAAATCCTGGATTCAACTCAGGTATATTCAAATGTTGACAATGGAGATCACATAGCTAGAGCATAATAGAATAAAAAGAGAATATAAAAAACAAAACGATTTTCTGCAAGCAACTCTTCATCAGACAAAAACAAGGATACAAGACATATAACATACCATACAAATAGCATAGCGCACACTTGCAAGTCCAAGACACTGCCATAACTATCAATACATGACCTGATACATGGGCTAGACCACCATCAGACACTGACAACACCAGACACCACTCAACGTACCCATCAAATTAGTTACCGTCACTATACAATACACTGACATCAGTGAAGCAACACTTCATTGGAAACTCACTTCAAGTCCACCAGCCAGAACACATCTACTCATTGTCAGTGGATATCGTCTGGTCAGCCAGAGACAGACCAGGACCTGTACTGAGTAATAGAAGGGAGGACCCAAACCTACAATCCACTTGAGGCAGGTATTACATTTCGGAACTCAACTAATGGCATGGTGAGTGCCAGTGAGAAGCCTAGGATGGGAAAAGATCAGCACCAAGTGCCAAGCTTCCTGTCTTCAGCTGGTCTCTACCCTAACTACAGCTGAGAATATGATCTGAAGACATCCCATATAAGTGCTTGAGCCCAGGTTAGTCTCTGTAGATTTACTAGTTGGTTTTCCAGTCCATGCCTCGACCAGGCCTAATCTGATGTCCAGATATGTCCTAGCCCATCCTTATTATTGAGCTGTTGCTAGTTGGTGCCTCTGTTTCATCTTGCACCAAGTATCCAATCTGGAACGACAAGCAAGCAGAGTCTGGGACGTAAGATCACTTTTCTAGCCACTCTCATAAGCAACACAATCGTCCACCATCCTACCACACTTACTATAGGAAATCTGCCACACAATGGGTCACATCAACATCCCTATGACGACACCATTTCTTAGATGCCTACATTGTTCATTGAACGTGAGTCCCACTAGTCTATAATATATCAGCTCATGAGTGCAGAGAACAGAGAACAGCAATGTCTTACTTAAGCATAGAGAGCAAAGCCAAATGTAGACTTAATCCATGTAGACTTGATCCATGTAGTCAAAGTGGACAGTAGTCAAGAAGACACTGATCAAAGTGGACAGTGTTCAAGCTAGTCCATATAGCTAGAGCAGACACTAGTCAAAGTCCAAGAGAAAGAACAAATTGCTTCAAACTCCCCATCTGACACCTTTTTATATCACTTGACCATCTGACCTAGTCAGCTTTGACTCACTCGCCTTATTGTTCTAATAAAAGTAATGGCAAAAGGACTCCAAAATTCCCAATCTTCCCTGAGAAAAGAAACTCCCATATCTTCTGCTATACTTCTCTGTTTGCCATGGTTTTTCGACCACTTACAGACCTTGTGCTAGCTTACATGGCAGTAGAAAGGGAGGGATGTGTTATGCTGCTAGAGAACTCTGGTAGTAAGACTAGGGTCCAGTCAGCTATGGCATGTGGTACTAATACCAATTATACCAATTACAAATAAGTCAATAAGTTCTTATTATTATTGGCTGTCTGTTATCAAATTAGCCATTGCCTCTTTCTCTCATACCATCATCTTACATGGTAGCGCCTAACAGAGAACTAGCGAATAAATCATTTTTGAATTCCTCTATTCATACTATTCCCCCTACAAATACCAACTTACTGACTGTGAATCCTAGTAACCCCACAGGGATGGACATTTCCAAAGGACAAAATTCTGACAACCATGACGATGTGAGAGGCAGAAAACCCTCACGAAGCCCAAGTTGCTCTAGAGACACATCAATGTCTTCAACAGCATCTTCTACTATATACCATGAAAGAATGGAGAAGAACAATGATATGAACATTGATAAAGACAAAAACTCCTTTTCTGAGCTGTCCTACAAGACACCTCAAGAGAAAGAATGTCAGCTTGGTAAGGCAACTGAGAACAACACTAACACTAGGTCTTCTCGTGGTAACCTCAATGTCAACGCCCCAACTCAACATGCTCTTAATAACAACCCCCACCTCACCCCCTCCTCAAGGCTCTTCTGCGATCAATGATGAAAATGTGTTCATCAACATTCAATTACTGTATGATCCTAATGCTCCTACTGATCCTGAGATCTAGAATGGCAGTTTCCACCCCATTTTCCTCCATGGCTCTATTGAACACATTACGTCTAATGCCAAAAACATCAAAGATTCTCTTAAATTCATGGCTAAATATATCACAAGCAAACAGCTCAAACTGTTGAAAGCTAACAATGTGATGGACTTTGTTGGCATAGGAGATGCGGTATGGAATTTCATTTCCTCCATATACAAATCTAACTGGGATGCACTTCACACTGACAACAAATCTAATACTCTTAGGAGAAAAATTGCAGCTAAATTTACTCCCAAGACCCAAACGGCTCCCAAAAAACCCACCAAGGAAACCTCTAAGTCTACTCCAGCTAGCATTGAGAAAATCCTATCTCTGATCCCAGCCAAATCTCAAAAGAAAATTAATGTCATCTCCAAATACTTTAAGAACAAACAAATGGAAATTACAAATTCTAGAAACAGTAAGTCATATGCTCAAGCATCTAAACAGAGCACTAGCACATCGGATGTTATCAAGAACATGTTTCTGTCTATTGGAGCAAAGAAGATTGATCAAATAAACGAAATCATTAAGGGATCTCCTAAGCCCAAACATCAAATCAATATGACGACAAAGGGACCTTCACACAAACAGGTCATTTTCCTGATGAGCAGTGACAACAGGGATAGATTCATGAAAAACTCAGCTATTCACATTGCTAATCTCAATAGAAATTTAAACAACGTGAAATCTGAAGTCTCGGTGGATGTCATTTGCCCAGACCCAGCCAGCATCACCATTGTAACTAACAAGGTATCTCAGGCGTTTGACCTCACTATCATCGAAAAATATGTCAAGAATTTGGAAAATATCAACTCATCTCAAGTTGATATGCCCCATCTTCCACAGTCCAAATCCTATCTCAAGATCATAGGTATTTCTTACTTCCCAAATGGTAACCTCCAAGACCATCTTAACACCTCTGATGTTAAAACAATCATTAAGCAAAACCACATCTTCAACAATGTTACCCTTGCATCTAAGCCAAGAGTCATTAAAGTTTCACCCAAATTGGACATGGCCATCGTATGGATCAATATCTGGGATGCTCAAAGTGGCATGAAAGCCAAGGATCTCATCAATAGGTGCTTCAATGTCAGAAGCTTCATCACTACAATCAGGGGTGCTAATACTAATCCTGGTGTCCCCCAATGCAAAAACTGCTGGAGATAGGGACATTTGACCTTCTTGTGCAAAATACAAGAATCAAAATGCATTAAGTGTAATGGCATCCATAAATCGGAGAACCATCGTGAATTCAGATGGTGTTGTAAGGCAAATGAAAAATCGAACCCTCTTTGACTTGAAACAAAGAAAGGAGAACTGTGCCCCCACTTGTTCAAGTGTTTGAATTGTCAAGGAGAACATCAAGCTGACTTTGTCCAGTACCCCTTCTGGAAACATTGTTTCAATAGGGAATGGCAGCAAAAGAAATATGTTGAGATCTGTGAAACAGGACCAAATCCATTTGCTCTACAGGAAGTGCTGAGCTTCTTCAATGATTGTTCAAAATCTCAGAGTATTTTCACAAAACATTTGAAAGAACTTGCTTATTATCAACATCTTACTCAAGACTCAAACTCAATTTGACATCATATTCATCCAAGAACCCCCGTGGTCTGAAATACACAAAATTCCTAGTGCTTTGAGTAGTGAAGGAGAAGATCTTGTAGGAACATCCCACCATCCCAACTAGTTGTTATTTGCCAGAAATCCTACTAATAGGTCGGACTCTCCCAGAGTCATTGCTTATATCAACATCTGTCTCTTCTCATTATGGTTTTCCCTTCGCTCTGATGTTATTAATCATAGAGATGTACTTCTCATTTCATTCTTCAACAACAGTATGTGCTACTATATTATAAACATATATTCTGACTCGTCCCATATGGCCTTAAAATATCTTAAGGATATTGAGGTCAACATCGATAACATACTTGTAATGACTGGGGACTTTAACATCAGAGATATTTTATAGGACTCTTCCTTTTCCCACCATTCTTCTATTAGTGACAATCTTATGATCATTGCAAACTCGTTTAATTTAACATTATCGATGCCTACTAACCCTTCCCTCACTAGATTTTTGGATATGGCAGGTGAAGCCAACTCAGTTATCGATCTGATGTTCCTACGATATGGATCTAGCGAACTTAATCAACATTCGATCCATCTGGACAGTTGCTTATTCTTAGATCATGCACCTCTCACCATTACCATTCCAATTGTTGATGTGTTTGTCAATACCTCCAAATTATCAATTCCACCAAATAGTGAACAAGAATCCACTTTTGTTGAAGATATCATTTCAATTTTCAAAAACCTTGAAACTACCAATATTACTGACAAAGATAATCTGGAAAGCATTGTCAATCATGTCAAGACCTCTATCAATCGAGCATGGACCAAGAATGCAAAATGCTCAAGACTCTCAAAATACTTCAAGCAATGGTGGACGGAAGAGTACAGCAAATCCCTCAACAATTATAAGACGACAAGAAGTCTGGAAAATTGGAAGACATTCAAAAGAGTTGTCAAAAATACCAAATGTTCTTTCTTTGACCTAAATATCCAGGAAGTTGCAAACAAAAGTCGCAGTCCTTGGGAGTTAATGAATTGGATCAACAGGCACAAGTTACTGGCCACTGAAGCTATCAAATTCAATGGACAGCCATGTATTACCCCAGACAGCTTATAGGGCGCCCTCCATGATACATTCAATCATGCAATCAATTGTTAAGTCGATGTTGATGTACTCAACAAAATCAAAAGCAAAACCACTTCTTTATGGGAACCTTTTTCTATACATGAGTTTAGGAGTACAATCAACAAGTGTAATAATTTGTTGGCCCCTGGTTCAGACAAAATCACTTGGTGCTATCTCAAATTTGCTCTCAAACAAAAAGAGTGCCTTTCCAATATTATCAACATTGCTAACGTATGCATTAACTTAGGTCACTAGCCAAACTACTTCAAGTGTTCTTTGACCGTGATCATACCCAAACCGAACAATCCAGTGTATGACCACTGTTATGGAACGCTTTGGACACTAACATTTTTCTTTTTCTTTTATCTATTTTTCTTGATTTTATATTTCTTTTCTTTTGAATTTCTTTTTCTTTTTAGTGATGATAAAGAGGCACGTGACATCGCAGTCACATGACGTGTCACATGATGTGACGTCATAAGCCTAGAACATAGTGGAAAGATCTAGAAGATGATGTCAGGGCACATGTATACAACATGATGGCCTTGAGTAAGAAATAAGGCAGACATGAGGTTGTAGTATGAACCAGGTGTATTTAGTATATATAGGACTCTAATTTAGCAGAGACTCCTTGTCGAGTTCTCTTATGAACTTCCCACTTGATATCCTACTTAAGAGATTTACCACTTGTGTGATCATTTGTCTTTGTGATAAGTGGTTGCCACAACAACTACCCCAAAGCTTTCTGCCCCATAGTTCTCCTTAATACCTTAGGAAAACTCATTGGAAAAGTCATTGCAGAAAGAATTCAATTCATCATTGCAGGAAATAACTTTATCCATCTGAGTCAATTAGACAGCTTAAAAACCAAAACCATCTCCAATGTAGGTGTAGCTCTCACTTACATAGTCCGCTCAGATTGGATTAAGAACAAGTCCACAAGCATCCTCACCTTTAACATTGTGTAGTTCTTCCCGTTGCTTAACCATTGCCTTCTTATTATCATCCTTGGAAAAGCAGGACTTGAGCCAAAAGTGGCATCATTTTTCACAGATTATTTGGTTAAAAGAAAAACCAATTACACTTGGAACAAATTATATTCCCCAATCTTCAAAGTGAATGTGGGAGTAGGCCAAGGGTCTGCCCTCTCTCCTATCTTGTCAGCCTTTTATCTTTCACTGTTTTTATATATTCTAGAAAAACGTCTTAAAAACCTAAAAATCTCTGTTTCCTTCATTTCTTTTGTGGATGATGGTCTTATTATATCACAGAACAAATTGATTGTCATTTCAAATTCTCAACTCTTTTGTAGTTACAACGTTTTATCTAAACTTCTTGATAGTTTCAGTCTCATTGTAGAACACTCCAAGACTGATATTTTTTATTTCAACAGATCTCATGGCATATTCAACCCCCTATCCCTCGGTCTCTCTGCTATTGGAGGTCCTATTCTCAGGCCCAAAGACTCATAGAAATACTTAGGTTTTATCTTTGACCGAAAGCTCAATTTCCACCAACATATTGACTTCTACTCGAATAAGGCCATTTCTATGGTCAAGTGTATGAAACTTCTTGGGAATTCGTTAAGAGGTATCAACCCAATTCAAAAATGCTTACTGTACAGATGCTGCGTTCTCCCTATCACTCTATATGGTTTCCAACTATGGTTTTACAACAAAGCTCCCCTATTGTACCATATGAAAATCTTGGACAAAATGCAGAGAAGAGCCACTATTTGGATCCTGGGTGCCTTCAAGACATCTTCATCAGAAGACCTAGAAGCTATCACAGGCTTAATCCCCATCAAATCTCATCTCCAGAAACTTGTGGGTAGATCTCAACTGTGATTAGCTGTACTCTCTTCAAACTATCTTATAAGGACTCTCATGGACGACTACTCTGACACTCATGCCAAACTTAGTCCCTACTCCATCAACTCACTCACAAGTTGTCAGAAGACCATTACCAAGAGTCATCTTATTAATTCAAATAACAAACTTTATGGAGTTTCTCCTGCTTTCTCTCCTTTTCATCCAGAATTTAATCTGGGTTCTAGAATTGTTGACCTTTTTCCTGACCGCTTTTCCTTTAACTTAGCTAGTAGAGAGAAAAACGACAAAAAACGCTCTCAACAACTCGATGAAATAACATTGCAATCATCTTCTTCTCCACATACAGCCATCATCATAACAGATGCTAGTGTCAAAAAAGACATTGCTACATCTATATCTCATGTACATATACACAACCACCCTTTGACAAAGATGGTTCACCATGCAGCATATGTCACGAGTACTGAAGTAGAACTTTTTGCTATTAGATGCGGCATCAACCAAGCATGCAGCAAAAAGGACATATCCAAAATTGTTGTCATTACCGATTCTATTCATGCCACAAAGAAAATCTTTAACAGTAAATCCCATTCATACCAACTCCACACAACAGCCATCCTCTAAGAATTGCGTTGGTTCTTTGCCAAAGACTAAAACAACTCCGTCAAATTTTGGGAGTGTCCCAGTCATCTCAAATGGTGACACCACCAAGCAGTTGATAAGGATTCCAAATCATTCACCCCCCAGCCCATACTTTCAAGTCGAATATCTTGGGATTATTGCAAAATGATTGACAGTGATAACATCATTAGTCAATGGAAGATGACATTTCAAGCATCAGATGGAAAAGGGAAGAACTTTATTGATCTAGTTGGCGATGATTACAAAGACATTGAACCATCTTATATCAAAGATGGCCCCTGGCTCCAAGCATTTGGTCACTCAAACTTGTTATGCACTCACACTACTAGAGCCATCACGAATCATGCCCCGATAGGAGAGTTCCACCTTAGGTTCTTCCCTAATGAAGATTTCAAGTGTCCTTGTGGAAACTATCCTATTGAATCAAGGAGGCATATCCTTCATGATTGCATGAGGTTTAATGGATATTGGAACCCTAGAAGAGATTTGCTCTGTCATTTTGTCATGTTCTTGATAGCTAACCCCAAAGCTTTCACATTCATAGACAATCTGCACTCTGTTGCTTCAAATTGATTTTGGAATGACCTGTACTATTCCTTCTATTTCTCCCTTTGGATTTTTTTGATTAGTTCCTTTAGTTCTTTTCTTATTTTCCATTTCTCTTTCTTTTTCCGTCTCTTCATGTAGTCTGCTCCTATTGTATGTAGTTACAAAGTAGCTACCATGGTCTGCCACTGCATGCCATGTAATAAATTGTTGATTTAAAAAAAAAAAAAAGTTATCAAATTGGCCATCACATGTTGTCACTCAAGCTATCAACAACTTATTGTAGGTGGAAGTTATTCATTTTGAAGTAGCTAGGCACAAGAGAGAACAGAAATCTTTTCTATTAATAGAAGGATCTTCAAAATCATTAGTTTATCACTTATCTGCTGAGAGTAGCTAATTCATCTGCTACTGATCAAAAATAGTAGCAAGCTTATGGAGTCACATCTAGTAACATCACACAGTTTGAGAAAAGAAATCATCCTTTTCAAACGTGATATTAGAGATAAGAAATACTCACAGTCTGTCAAAGATATATCAGCTTACACAGTTGTAACTTCATTCTATTACCTTTATATCTTAGAGAGGAGGATCAGTTTGATTAGTTCAAGTCCTATAACAATCTTGTCCAACTTCTCTATGAGCTCCTTTCAGAGAAGCAATCAAGAATGCTGATGCTCGGATGTGGAAATTCTAAGCTGTCCAAGGATGTGTGTTTCATTGACCCTGGATAAGTGAACCAAGACATGCTTAGCCATGAGATAGATAGATGTGGGAGAATGGATGGTTACAAGAATATTATCAACACTGACATAAGTCTGGATCAAATTCACTTCATTAAGTGAAGTCTTTTTTCTTGTATCATTGTTTTCAAGTATCCCGATTGAATATATTTGTAAACCTTTATGCAAAGCATGAGATGGATGTGCGAACCCTATAGTTTGCAGATGGAACCTTCGACATTGCAGTTGACAAAGGTAATCATCCATTTTGGTCTCATGTTGGGAGCAAATTTTGATTGCACAAAGACACAGTGGATGCCATGATGACTGCTGAAGGCAGTATATGGATGAGTAACCTTGGTGTAGCTTGCAGTCAGCATAAAACCAAGAGTCTAGAATCCACCTGGATAAGTCATCCATGATTGTAATAAGGAAGTAGATGAAACTCTTTGGCAAGTCTTGTAGAGATCAAGAAGGGGACTCTCCCTATTTCTTGATACAGTTGGGTTCTTCATGTGTTAAAGCCAGCACCCAATAATAAGAGGCTTGAGCTTGTTGACAAAGGTAATACTGATGTAATGAGTGGTTGTGAGAAAATATCACGTAAATGCTCAAAATCAGTAGGGAAGAAAATATCAAAATAGCCCTATCTGACTAAGAGGGATCGAATATGGCACTGTTGTTTGATCCACCTGTACTCTTTGAAAACAATATGGATTCACAGTTCTGGTCTGAAAATTGAGAAATGCTCAAAACATGTGGATATATAATGTCACTTCATTGAGCATTTCAGGAATAGTTTTTGATTTATTGAAGGAAGCAAAAATCATGCTGACATTCCTACTAAAAATTAATCAACTACCATAATTAGTTTACAATATTAGTTTTATGGTGTGCCAGCAGCAAATGAATTGTCACATGACAGTGTGACTTACTTAAGACTTACTTTAGTGGCACAAGAATCAGCAATCAGCCATAGTAGATATGTAAAACTGACAAAGAGAAATAGTACTATTTCAGCAGATATGCCTTAGAAATTAAACCTCGTAAAATCCGATTAAGATTAATATATCTACTAGAGATTACACAAATATTAAGGGATCTATTATATACCTAGGGAGTATGAATACTTGGATGTCCAAGCCCTATTAGAGAGTGATGAAAAATTCTAACCTATCAATCTATAGCCTAGGAAATTTAGATATTGAAATCAGAGAAAGAGTTTGAAAAGTGGACTGAAAAAGTGCAACAAAGAGATCAGGGACTTAAGCAGGTTCTGAAGAAGAGTATACTAGGAAAAAAAGGTACTGGATGAGTAGCAACTTAGTGACTACTGTCCAACTTATAGAAAAAGAAGCAACAGAGAATAAAGAGGAAAGAAGATGAAACTAAAAACAAGAGAACAAGAGAGAAAGAGAAATGGTGAAATGTGGAAAAGTATAGTCCACATAATAGACACACAGTTGGATGCATATGTTGGAGGGTATTGGCCTGCTAAGTTTGAGCTTCGAAATGAGAGGAGAGGCTTTCAAGTGTTGACAAGAGAGGTATAAAGTAATAGCAGTGGCTCTAAATACTGATACTCCATCACAAGAAACTTGACTTGGTTGTGAATAGAATATTATCATAGCTCGTGGCAGCTGATTCAAGGGGAGTGATCCTTTCAAGTATATTGATAGTGTCACCATTCAGCTATTATTCTTGCCTGATGCCAATAGTTCTCCAGACATCTACAAGAATATGATTATAATAGCATAAGACATAGGGCAGTATTGCAAGTGCCACTCCAATGGCCACTAGCATCACAAGAATAACAGGGAGTACAGATTGAGGAAGAACTCCAAAGAGTAAGGGTTCTAAGACCAATGTAAGAGGAATAGGCTCACAACAAAGCCATGTCATGTCTTCACCAGTCAAGGAAGATGTAAAAACACCTATGCTAATAGTGTAAACATGAGTATACCCCTTACGCATCAAGTAAAGTGGTTGATTGTGCAATTGTTGAGATGCCACCTGCAAAGAGTCATAGATTTTCAAGAATATATCACAGGGATGCTGAAAGGTAGTTCATGGTTCATTCACTGAGAATTCAGTAATTTCACCCACAAGGTGTGGGTATATTTTCACACTTATGTAAGCCGGCTAGGATACCATGAACTTGCACTCCATGCAGAATTATCCAGGTCAAGTGATACCTATAAGCCTGATTCAATAATGACTTCAGCCTTGTCAAGAGTAGGTTTCAAATTTAGTTTTTTTCTCTGCGTTAAAAGGTATCATTTTTATCCTATGGTTTATGGGGAGCATTATTCATAAAATGAGGTTACAACAATCAAAGAGACAAACCAGGCTGAGAATGACATGTTCAGAGATTCAGCAGGCAATGCAACAAAGTTGATCATTTCTGTATTTCCTCTGACACATAATATCAAGTTGGATAATATAATTGTGGAAGTGATCAAGACTAGGAACAAGACACGGAGGCAAAAAGTCATAGATAGAGCAAGTAGAAATTGACTTCCCTCCATAACTAGCTAGCAACATGGACCAAGTATGTTCACCCAAGAACTTTGTCTCATTTCCATACTCATCCTGGTTGTTCTAGAATTCCTTTAGGTCTCTTCTCTCAGGTTCTGGGTCCACATCTCAGACCACTATTGAATCAGGCCCTCGAGGAAGCCCACTTATCAATATGTTAGCTAAGTCATTTGTAGTCTTTTCAGCCCAAAAGAAACATCCTCACCCAAATTAACACCAAAAGGAAACAGATATATACTTCAAAACCTGTGTTCAAGCTATGAAAACCAACAAGGGGGAATACCACAATTGTGCTGCTGAGTGATGTGAAGGCAAGGGAAATGGCTATACCCATGTATGCTTGATATATCTCAGGCTCTAAGCATCCTTTCCTTGCTAACTCTGGAGATCCTAGGTGGAATCTATTTTAGAAGATTTTGAGCAACAGAGCATGAAAAATAAAAATAAGAAAGCTGTGGGCCTATTTCCAAACTACCATCAACACACTCAGTTCACATAATAAATCTAGATTGAAGAACAATGTCGATATATAAGAGGTGACTGTGACCATTCCATCTAGGTGAAGGTCTTAATGGCCCTCCTTGAGCAAAACAAAGCTTGTACCACACTCGACTTAGCTGAAGATGATAAAATTCTTGAAAACACCTACATGAAGGCATCTACCATTCCAAAATCACACACAGATGGATATCCTGAACAAGCTTAAGCAAAATTGCTCTTAGCTCAGGCAGGCTTGTGATCAGATAGATTCTAAGAATGTGGCAAAGTCGAAAGACAGTGGGAAAATTTTGGAAGAAGTAAAGAAACAAGAAAAATTCAAACCTATTGGATTCAAACCTATTAAAAATTCTAGGAAAAGAGAGAAAAAGAAGAAACTCAAGTTAGGAGATAGGATAACAAAATGTGGTGAGAGGAGAAGAAAGAAACATAAAGTTGAAGCTGAGCCACAGACAGAAAGAAAGACTGAACTACCTTTAACAGCAGAGATACTGACACTGATGCCAACTACTTCTAAAGAAAACACTGGGCCCGAACCTAAGCCTGAACCTGAATCCAAATCCTTGGGAGATGATTTTGATGTATTTGCAGGTGCAGGTGAGTATCAACCTTGGGAACTATGAATTTATTGGCTTCTAGCACTCTTTCTAATGATTCCAGTCCTTCTCTACTAATATTTGGACATCTTTTTAGATTTATCAAGAATGGTGATTTACCTGTACTCAAATGC
>Ga0157359_1000274_pt1 | contig 17591 bp, 16 predicted proteins | sample AttcapACBM3_FD_111482 | JGI IMG/M metagenome (GOLD analysis project Ga0157359, IMG submission 111482) | Fungus gardens microbial communities from leaf cutter ant in Botucatu, State of São Paulo, Brazil - Atta capiguara ACBM3 | ecosystem: Host-associated > Fungi > Mycelium > Unclassified ...
GCCCAGCCCAGGGTTTTTCCACGCTCAACGCCCGAAGGCGCGGCGGATGGCCTGGGTCGCCTCCTGCCAGGCGCGCCGCGAGGCCGGGATGGCGTGGGCGGTGTTGGCGAAGGGGTGGACCAGCTCGCTGAACAGCCGGCAGCGGGTCTCGACTCCGGCGACCTTGAGCTTGTCGGCGTAGGCCAGGCCTTCGTCACGTAGTGGGTCGAAGCCGGCGACGAACAGCAGGGCCGGGCAAACGCCCTGCACCTCGCCCAGCAGCGGCGCGGCGAGCGGGTCCTGGGCATCGGCGGGGGTGCGCAGGTAGTTGTCGATGTACCACTGCATGGTGGGCTTTTCCAGCATGAAGCCGAGCTCGAACAGCTGATAGGAGCGGGTATCGGTGGTCATGCTCAGCCAGGGCACCCAGAGAATCTGCAGGAAGGGGCGCGGGCCTTGCGGGTCGCGGCGCTGTTGGGCGACCACCGCGGCCGCATTGCCGCCAGCGCTGTCACCCGCCACGGCGATACGGGTGGGATCGATGCCCAGGCGGCTGGCGTTGGTGACCAGGTGGTCGAAGGTCGCCAGGCAGTCCTGGATGCCGACGGGGAAGCGATGTTCCGGCGCCAGGCGATAGTCCACCGCGATCACCACGCAGCCGGTGTCCAGCGCCAGGCGGTTGCACAGGTTGCGGTGGGAGATCAGCGAGCCGGCGCTGTGGCCGCCACCGTGGTAGAAGAGGATGCAGTCGGCCTGGCTGTTCGCCCCCGGACCCCGGTGGATCTCGCAATCGAGGGGGCCGTGGGGGCCCTGGAAGCGATAGGGCTCGATGCTTACCGCCGGGCTCAGCGGATGGGCCAGCCAGCTGCCCTGGACGTCGAAGCTGCGGCGCAGCTTCGAGGCCGGCGAGACGCTGCCCGGCTGGTCGGCGAACCAGCGCAGCATGAGCTGGATGAGCGGGTCCAGGCGTTGGCCGTCGCGGACGATGGTCGGGCCCGCCAAGCGCTTGATCAGGGCGTCGGGCAGCGCGCACACGGCACGGGCGCCGGCGCCCAGCAGGCGATCCAGCAGGGTTCTGTCGATCTGTTTCAGGTGTGGATGCATGGCTCGACCTCGGTATCCGGCAGAGGGCGCCGGGGCACTCAGTATTGATAGGTGTAGGTGACGCCGACGCCGGGCGCCCAGCCCGCGGCGAAGTGGGCATCGACCGGGGCGCCCCCGGCCTGGCGGACGCTCGCCGACTGGATGTAGGAGGCCGATACGCCAGCCCCGAACTTGCCTATCTCGGTGGTGAATTCCAGGGCGGCGGCCAGGGTCAGGCTGCCGGGTGCGGCGAAGGCGTCGCTGCCCGTGTTGCGATCCCAGGTCAGGCTGGTGGAGCCGGCGATCCGGTCGTTGAAGCGGTGTCCCAGGCCCAGGGTGGCGGTGTAGCCGTCACGGAAATCGAGCTGCTTGGAGACCTGGCCCCCGGTCAGGGGCGTGAGCGCGGGAATGGTCGCGTTGAAGGACGGCAGCACCGTCCAGTCCACCCAGCGCAGCGAGCCGAAGGCCAGCCAGTCGGGGGCGATCCCGGTCTGCAGCGACAGGGTCAGGGATTGCGGCAAGGTGCCCGCGGCATAGGCCTCCAGCGGGCCGTTCAGGCCCGCCCCCTGCAGGATGGCGGCAAGGGGACCGGCTGGGGCGTAGTGGCCGTCCAGGTCGTGCTGCACCGCCGAGCGATAGAGCAACTGGGCGCGAAAGGCGTAGTCCGGGATGGCATAGGCCAAGCCGGCCCGGTAGCCGTAGCCCTGGTTGTCCTTGAGGCTCAGGGTGCCGAGGTCGCTGCGCTCGTCGTAGCGGATGGTCTCCTGGAAGCCGCCGCCGAGCACATAGAGGGTGCCGGGCCCCAGCGTGAGCTTGACCGCGCAGGTCAGCGCCGTTTCCTGGCTATCCACGTCCAGCTTCTGGGCGGCGTTCGGTATCGGGAAGGGGTTGGCCGCCCGCACCGCGTTCTGGTATTCGCGGCTGTAGCGGAAGGACATGCCATAGGGCTCGCTGTAGGTGAAGGCGCAGGAGACGTACTGGCCCAGGTCGGCCTTCAGCGCCACCGAGGGCATGAGCAGGGATTGCGCCATGCTGCTGTGGGAGACGCTCTGGCCATTGGCCTTGACCACGTCCTGCTTGATGTCGACGCCGACGGCGCCGACCCTCAGCACCAGGGGACTGTCGATGAACAGCACGTTGGTGTCGGCGTCGAGCAGGGAGAATCCTCCGGCCGCGCAGAGGTTGGGCGTCAGGGCGGTCGCCAGGAGCAGGGGGGAGAACGGCGACGACCAACGGCGCAGGGAGGTGCTCATGGACATTCCTCTTTCCAAGCTTGGGGGGGACGGCACTGGAAAGCCGTCGGGCAGGACGCGGCGCTACGGACGTCACACCCCCGGTGCGCGGACGTTGGCCAGCGCAGGGGCTCTGACGGCAATGAGGGCAGTGGTTAAGGCGAAGATCGGCGTGGGGGCGCTGCGGCCAAGGGCGGCTGACTTGCGGCCTGGTTGGTCGCCGGTCGCTTGGTGCCAGGGGAGGCCGCCAGGTGCCGTGCTTGATACATGCCGCCGGAGAGAACGGGGACGCGATACGGGGATTCTTCTTGTCCGGGCGGCGTCGGAGCATGCGGCGCGGTCGAGCGGCCAGCCTGGCTGGGGGTCTGCTGGAGCGAGTCGTTCATGAGGCTGCACCTTCTTGTTGTGTCTCTACCTTTCAATACGGAGCGGGTCGCCGGAAAGGGGCGAAGAAGCCAATTAGGGGTCGCAACCGGCCAAGCCTCGTGGCCAGGGATAGGAGGCTTGGCTTGACGTGGCCGCCCCCCGCGCTCAAGGATCGCGGTCCGGGAGCCGCCGCGAGATACCCCATGAGCGATGCCAAGAATCCCCTGGCGATCCAGGATCCCCGCGAGGACGACCGCTATCTGCAGGCCGACATCCCGGTGTTCCTGATCCGCTGCCTGTCCGCCACCCTGCAGGCCTTCGGCCACGATCCCGAGCGGACCATGCAGGGGCTCGGCGTCACCCTGGCGGATCTCGCCGACCCCGCCTGCCGGCTGTCCTATCGCCAGGGGCGACAGATCATCCGGCGGGCGCTGGCCCTGGCCCCCGGCCTGGCGCTGGGGCTGGAAACCGGCAGACGCGAGACCATCGCCTCCATCGGCCTGGTCGGCTTCGCCATGATCACCAGCCCCACCGTCGGCAGTGCCATCCGCCTGGGGCTGGAGCTGCAGCGCGATACCGGCAGCATGCTCGAGTTCGGCCTGCGCGATGAGGGGGAGGCCATCGCCTTCACCGCGGCCGGGCGCTTCCATGCGCCGGACATCTATCCCTTCCTGGTGGAGGAGGCCTTCGCCAGTTTCCTACAGGTCGGCCGGGGCCTGGTCGGCGAGCGCTTCGCGCCCCTGCGGGTCGATCTGGCCTATGCCATGCCTAGGTATGCCGCGGCCTATGCCGAGGTCTTCCAGTGCAAGGTGCGCTTCGCCCGCCAGCAGAATGCCTTTCTCTGCGCCAAGCACTGGTTGGACACGCCGCTGCTCACCTCCGACCCGCTCAGTCATCGGCAGGTGTTGGAGTTTCTGGAACTCAGCCGGCACCGCGCCGACGAGGCCAGCGAGATCATCGCCTCGGTGGAGCGGGTGCTGCGGCATGACCTGCGCATCACCCTGGGCCTGGAGGAGGTCGCCGCGCAGCTCAATCTGTCCGAGCGCACCCTGCGGCGCCGACTCACGGACAGCGGGGCCTCCTTCCGCCACCTGCTCGACCGCTGCCGCAAGGCGCGGGCGCTGGAGTTGCTGGACAATCCACGGCGGTCCATCGAGCAGATAGCCCTGGAAGTGGGCTTCAACGATCCGCACAACTTCCGCCGCGCCTTTCGCCGTTGGACCGGGACGTCGCCCGGGGCCTTCCGCTCGAAAGGCAAGGAAGATTGGCCGGAATAGACCCCAATTGGGCGCTCTGCATCCCTACGCGCCAGGGACCGCGACGCTTAGCTTGAAGCCTCAGCTTCCAGCCAAGGATCGCCGGCGTGTCCGACTCCCCTCACTACCTTCTCTCCCTCGACCTCGGCACCAGCGGCTGCAAGCTGGCGCTGGTCTCGACCACGGGAGCGCTGCTGGGCTGGGCCTATCGTCCGGTCGCGGTGCAGATCGTCGGCCAGAACGGCGCCGAGCAACGCCCGGACGACTGGTGGCGGGCCTTCGTCGAGGCCACCCACCAGCTGCTCCGGCAGACCGGGGTGGCGCCGCAGCGCATCCTGGCCATCTGTTCCTCCACCCAGGGCGAAGGCACGGTGGCGGTGGATCGCCAGGGCGTGCCCCTGGCCGATGCCCTGATCTGGATGGACATGCGCGGCGCGGCCGCCCTGGCCCGGCAGGTCGGCGGTCGGCTGAAGGTCTCGGGGTACGACCTGTTCAAGCTGCAGCGCTGGATTCGCCTCTGCGGCGGCGCCCCGGCCCTGTCGGGCAAGGACCCGGCCGGGCACATGCTCTACCTGCGCGACCACCAGCCGCGGCTCTATGAGCGGACCTACAAGTTCCTCAACGTCCTCGACTACCTCAACTTCAAGTTGTCCGGTCGCTTCGTCGCCACCCAGGATTCCATCCTCACCTCCTGGGTGACCGACAACCGTGACGTCAACGCCATCCGCTACGACGACCGGTTGATCCGCGCCAGCGGCATCGCGCGCGACAAGTTTCCCGACCTGGTGCGCTGCACGGACACCCTCGGCACCCTGACGCGGCAGGCCAGCGAGGAACTCGGCTTGCCGCGGACCACCCAGGTGGTGGCCGGCTCCATCGACAACACCGCCGCGGCCATCGGCGCCGGGGCCATCGCCGACTACGACGCCCACCTCTACATCGGCTCCTCGTCGTGGATCGGCGCCCACGTGCCCTTCAAGAAGACCCACGTGCTGGACCAGATCACCGCGGTGCCCTGCGCGCTGCCGTCCAAGTACATGATGGTCGCGCTGCAGACCAGTGGCGCCAACAACGTCGCCTTCCTCAAGGACCGCATCATCTTCCACGAGGACGACCTCCTGCAGGGCGAGCCACCGCCGGAGGTCTACGACACGCTGGACGAGATCGTCGCGCGCATGCCAGCGGGGGCCGAGGGGGTCATGTACCTGCCCTGGCTGTTCGGCGAGCGCTGCCCGGTGGACGATCCCTCGCTGCGTGGCTGCCTGTTCAACCTGGGCATGCAGCACTCGCGGGAAACGGTGGCGCGGGCGGTGTTCGAGGGGGCGGCGCTCAACACCCGCTGGATGCTGAAGCCGGTCAACCGCTTCCTCGGGCGGCGGCTCGACCACCTCACCATCATCGGCGGCGGTGCGCGCTCCAACGCCTGGTGCCAGATCTTCGCCGACACCCTGAACCTGCAGATCCGGCAGCTGGCCGACCCGATCAAGGCCAACGCCATGGGCGCGGCCATCATCGGCGCGGTCGGCCTGGGGCTGACCGACTTCCAGTCCGCCGTTGCCTGGGTCGAACCCGGTCGACGCTACGAGCCCAATCCCGCCCTGCGCGCTCTCTACGACGAGCGCTTCGGCGTTTTCACCGAATTGCACCGGCGCCTCGCGCCCCTCTATCGGCGCCTCAACGGCGCCGCGCACCCGGGAGCCACCCATGGCTGATTTCCAGAACGAGCGCCAGGCCATGGTCGAGGCCTGCCAGCAACTGGTCGAGCAAGGCTACTTCGCCGCCACCGGCGGCAACCTGGCGGTCCGCGCCGGCGACGGCCATCTGCTGGTCACGCCGTCGGCCCTCGAATACCGCCTGATCGAGCCCGCCGACATCGCCGTGCTGCGCTTCGCCGACGGTGTCCAGGTGGGCGGGCGCCAGCCACCCACCGTCGAGCGCCAGTTGCACCTGCGCTTGTTGCGAGCGCGGCCGGACAAGAGGGTCAGCCTGCACACCCACCAGCCCGCCGCCAGTGCCGTGGCCGTGCTGCACGAGCGGCTCGCCTGGCGCCAGGGCGTCGCGGGTGCGATCTATGGTCGGCACGTCGGCCTGGTGCCCTACTGGCCGTCGGGCACCAGCTTCCTGGCCAAGGCCCTGGCCCGCCACCTCGAACCCGAGGTGCACTGCTACCTGCTGGCCAGCCATGGCGTGATCTGCGCCGCGCCGGACCTGCCCACCGCCCTGCACCTGGTGGCGGAAATCGAGGCCTCGGCCAGCGCTTACCTCTACCGGCTGATCGAGTGCAATCCGCATTGCGAGGCCGCTCTCAAACGGCAGGTCCTCGAACGCCTTGCCATCCGTCCCCGCGAGGCCACTCTCCATGAATAAGACCGTCTCTCCTTCCGCCCTGGGTTATGCGATCTCCGCCTGGCCGAACCATGACGCGGTCATGGACCGCCTGAACGCCTTGCTCCAGCAACCGCTGCGCGGTATCCGCCAGGATGCCCTGCCCGGCGTGCTCGACTACTTCGAGCAGCACTGCCGCACCTCCAAGCAGCTCTGCGCCCGTGCCGTGGAGGTCATCCCCGGCGGCGTGCAGCACAACCTGGCCTTCAACTATCCCTTCGCCCTCTGCGCCAACCGCTGCGACGGTGCCTACCTGTGGGATGTCGACGGCAACCGCTACACCGACTTCCTGCAGGCCGGTGGCCCGACCTTGCTGGGCTCCAACTACGCCCCGGTGCGCGAGAAGGTGCAGGCGCTGCTGGACGAGTGCGGCCCGGTGACCGGGCTGTTCCACGAATACGAAGTGAAGCTCGCCGAGCTGATTCGCCAGTTCATGCCCAACATCGAGATGTTCCGCATGCTGGGCTCCGGCACCGAGGGCGTCATGGCGGCGATCCGGCTGGCGCGGGCCTATACCGGCAAGCGACAGGTGATCAAGATCGGCGGCGCCTACCACGGCTGGAGCGACCAACTGGTCTACGGCATGCGTGTGCCTGGCACCCGCCGCCGCGAGGCCATCGGCATTCCGCGTGCCGGCACCGCCAACACCCAGGAGGTCTTTCCCAACGACCTCGGCGCCCTGCGCCGCCGACTCTGGCTGAATCGCCTGCTGGGCGGTACCGCCTGCGTGCTGCTCGAACCCCTGGGCCCGGAGAGCGGCACCCGTCCGGCGCTGCACGACTACAACGCCCAGGTGCGTAAGCTGTGCGACGAATTCGGCGCCCTGCTGATCTTCGACGAGGTGGTGACCGGCTTCCGCGTCGGCCTGGGCGGCGCCCAGGGCTACTTCGGCGTGGCCCCCGACCTCACCGTGTTCGGCAAGTGCCTCACCGGCGGCTATCTCATGGCCGGTGGTATCGGCGGGCGCCGCGACATCATGCTGCTGCTGGCCGGCGGCATCGGCGGCGCCAACAAGAAGCGGGTGTTCGTCGGCGGCACCCTGTCGGCCAACCCGCTGTCCTGCGTGGCCGGCTACTACGCCCTCAGCGAGATGGCGCGGACCAACGCCCCGGTGCTGGCCGGACGTGCCGGCGACCGCCTGCGCCAGGGGTTACAGGAGATCATCGCCCGGCGCCAGCTGCCCTACGTGGTCTACAACTTCGGCTCGGTGGTGCACCTGCAGACCTCGGCGGTGCTGCTGATGAGCATGCGCAACCCGATCAAGCTGATGCGCGAGGCCAATGCCCGCAAACACCTGATGGAGGAGATGGGCGCGGCCTACCTGTCCCGCGGCTTGCTGACCCTGGCGGGTTCGCGGATCTACACCAGCATGGCCGACACCGACGAGGTGATCGACGAGGCGCTCGACCGTTTCGACGACGTCTTCGGGCTGGTCTGAGATGACGAGAGAACTGGCCCTCATCGACGACCGCCTGCGCGCCGCTGCCGCCCGCCTGGCGGCCAAGGGACTGATGCAGCCCGGCGACCGCCTGTCCCAACGCATTCCCGAACGCCAGACCTGGATCTGGCTGGTGCTGCCCGCCCCCGGCGCGGCGGCGCCTGCGCCGGTGCACTGGGCCGCGAGCGCCGCCGGGCAGCGACCCGAGCTGCACGAGCGGCTCTACGCCAGGCGCGCCGATGTCGGGGCGATCCTGGAAAGCCGACCCGCTTGGGCCAGTCGGCTGGGCCAGTTGCCGGAGGCGATGCCGGCACTGTTCGACGAACAGGTGCGCCATCTCGGCCTTGGGGTCGGCCAGGCCAGCGAGCGACCGGGCGCGCCGGTGCCGCTAGACTTCTACCCCGGAGCGAACGCCCTGGCCCTGGCCGATCGCGTGCTCTGCTGTGGCATGGGCCTGGAGCGGCTGTTGCTCAACGCCGAATTGCTGGAAAAATGCGCCAAGGCTTTCGTGCTCGCCCAGAGCAGCGGGCGACCGCTACGGCGGATTCCCTGGCTGGTACGCTATATCGCCAACCGGCGCCTGCTGCGCGACGAGCGCGAGGCCGCGGCCTGCCATGGGGCGGGACGCCGCTCGGTGATGCAGGCCGGTTACTGACCTGGCCCTCGTGAAACCCAAGGCGGAGAAGCCCATGCCCCCGGTCGCCATGCCCCACCCGCACGTCCCCTCCCTGGTACCAGCGGAAACCCCGGTCGGCGAGGTGCAGCGGCTGTTCGCCGGCCAGCGCGCGACAGCCCTGGCGCTGCGCCGCTCGACCGCCGCCGAGCGCATCGCCAAGCTGCGCCGGCTGTGCCAGCTGTTGCTCGACCGCCGAGAAGCCATCATGGCCGCCTGCCAGGCCGACTTCGGCAAGCCCGCCGCCGAGGTGGAAACCAGCGAGATCCTGCCGGTGGTCAGCGAGGCGCGCCTGGCCATGCGCCGGCTGCGCCGCTGGATGAGACCTCGGCGCCGGGGCGCGCCACTGCTGTTGCTGGGCACCCGCGCCGAGGTGCGTACCGAGCCCCGCGGCCGCTGCCTGGTGATCTCGCCCTGGAACTACCCGATCAACCTCAGCCTGGGGCCGCTGGTGTCAGCCATCGCTGCCGGCAACACGGTGATCCTCAAGCCGTCGGAGCTGACCCCCCATTGCGCGCAGCTGCTCGCCGAGCTGGTCGGGGAATTGTTCGAGGAAGGCGAGGTGACGGTCATCCAGGGCGGCGTCGCCACGGCCCAGGCGCTGCTGGAGCTGCCCTTCGATCACATCTTCTTCACCGGCTCGCCCGCCATCGGCCGCCGGGTGATGAGCGCCGCGGCGCGCCACCTGACCTCGGTGACCCTCGAGCTGGGCGGCAAGTCGCCGGCCATCGTCGACGCCTCGGCGAACGTGGCGGACGCCGCCGCCACCCTGGTCTGGGCCAAGTTCGCCAATGCCGGCCAGACCTGTATCGCCCCGGACCACGTCTACGTCCACGCCGAGGTACGCGCGGCCTTCGAGCAGGCCGCCGTCGCCGCCCTGCGCAGGCTGTATGGAGCGTCCGAGACCTGGGCGACCAACCCGGACTATTGCCGCATCATCGCCCCGCGCCAGCTGGAACGGCAGCGCGAACTGCTGGACGACGCCCTGGCCCGAGGTGCCCGGCTGCTCTGCGGCGGCGAGATGGATGCCGCCCGCGGCCATGTCGCCCCGACCCTGCTGGTCGATGTCGATCCCGAGGCGCGTCTCATGCAGGAGGAAATCTTCGGGCCGTTGCTGCCGATTCTCGAATTCACCGACCTGGATGCCCTGATCGACACCCTCAATGGCAGTGAGAAGCCCTTGGCGCTCTATGTCCATGGCCAGGATGGGCAGCGGATCGAACGACTGCTGACGGAGGTCAGCGCGGGAGGGAGTTGCGTCAACGCGGCGCTGCTGCACTTCATGCACCACGGCTTGCCCTTCGGCGGGGTCAACCACTCGGGCATCGGCCAGAGCCATGGCCACGCGGGTTACCTGGCGTTTTCCCACGAGCGGGCGGTGTTGCGGGATCGCTTTTCCCTGGCTTTCCTGTTCCGGCCACCCTACACGGCCATGACCCGCCGGCTGATTCGCCTGGCCACGCGCTGGCTGGGGTAGGCAGGCGGGGGAGGGGTAGTCTCCTGGGAGACTACCCAACTGGACTCAGAGCCTGTTCAAAGTCTGCTGCGCGTCGGCCAAACGGCGTTGAAAAGGCCTTCGGAATGCTCATTTACCAGTCGTAAACTCCGCTTCCTCAGGTGTTTTCGCGGGGCCGCCCAGGCCTTGTTTGGCTCTAGCTCGCGAGACCTTGAGCAGGCTCTCAGCGCTTGAGCTTGACCACGTCGCCGGAAACGGTGGTGGTGAAGCCGCTCAGGACATAGGCCCAGAACCAGTTTTCCTGCACCTGGGTGTTGATCAGGGCATCGCCACCGCGCGACTTGATAGCCGCGTTTTGGGCACGAACGAAGCGATCGTTCTGCTGCACCGGGATGAAGCCCAGCACCATGATACCGGTGGCCTTGCCTTCGCCATGGCCGATGACGGTGTACTGCGACGGGTCCAGATTCTGCGTCTTCATCGCAGTACCGGTGCAGCCGGCGACAGCGGCGGCGAGGGCGAAGGAAGCGGCGAGCTTGGCGAAACGTTGCATGGAGTGATCCTTTTCTGGTTGGCAATGCCGGGCTTCTTTTCCCAGCCGCCCGCACTCTAGCAGTGCTGGGCCGCGGATGAGCGCCGTTCATTCCGGCGATGGAACCGCTCCTCTCGCTATCAGGTGATAGCACCTCGATCTAAGAGCCTGTTCAAAATCTGCTGCGCGTCGGCCAAACGGCGTTGAAAAGGGCCTGGAAGGCCAGCCCCGTCGGAATGCTCATTTACCACTCGTAAACCCGAACGCGGGTCCGATCCGCTTCCTCAGCCCTTTGATTCGCTGGCGCTCACCCTACGGGCCAGCCGTTGGCTGTTACTCCCGTTGGTCGTTGCGCCTTGTTTGTCTCTAGCTCGCGAGATTATGAACAGGCTCTAAGCCTGGACGATCCGAGCTGCTACCATCGCCCGCCTTTCGTCCGGCGGCGCGCCGGGCGCCGTTTCGGAGACCCCCCGTGAATCTGCCCCTCGTCCTCAACCTCGTTGCCTTCGCCGGGCTGCTCGGCCTGCTGGCGCGCACGCGCAACACCGGCTGGAGCCTGGCCGTGCGCGTCTTCATCGGCCTCGCCCTGGGCGTGGCTTTCGGCCTGGTGCTGCAAGTCATCCATGGGCATGACGCCCCGGTACTCAAGACCTCCATCGGCTGGTTCAACCTGGTCGGCAACGGCTACGTGCAGTTGCTGCAGATGAGCATCATGCCGCTGGTGTTCGCCTCCATCCTGGCCGCCGTGGCCCGGCTGCGCGAAGCCTCGTCCATGGGCCGCATCAGCCTGCTGACCCTGGGCACCCTGCTGTTCACCACCGCCATCGCCGCCCTGGTCGGGGTACTGGTCACCTGGCTGTTCGGCCTGAGCGCCGAGGGCCTGGTGCAGGGCGCCCAGGAAAGCGCGCGCCTGGCCACCCTGCAGAGCAGCTATGTCGGCAAGGTGGCGGACCTGTCGGTGCCGCAGTTGCTGCTGTCCTTCATTCCGAAGAATCCCTTCGCCGACCTCTCCGGTGCCAATCCCACCTCCATCATCAGCGTGGTGATCTTCGCCGCCTTCCTCGGCGTCGCCGCCCTGCGCCTGCAGCGTGACGATCCGGTGCGCGGCGAGAAGGTCCTGGCCGGCATCGACGTGCTCCAGGCCTGGGTGATGAAGCTGGTGCGCCTGCTGCTGCAACTCACGCCCTATGGCGTGCTGGCGCTGATGACCAAGATGGTCGCCACGGCGAGCCCGCAGGACGTGCTCAAGCTGGGCACCTTCCTGATCGCCTCCTACCTGGGCCTGGCCATCCTCTTTGGCGTGCATGCGCTGTTGCTGAGTCTGAGCGGCCTGTCGCCGGCGCGCTTCTTTCCCAAGGTCTGGCCGGTACTGAGCTTCGCCTTCACCAGCCGCTCCAGCGCGGCGACCATCCCGCTGAACATCGAGGCCCAGACCGAGCGCCTGGGTGTGCCGCCGGCCATCGCCAGCTTCGCCGCCTCCTTCGGCGCCACCATCGGCCAGAACGGTTGCGCCGGGCTCTACCCGGCCATGCTGGCGGTGATGGTCGCCCCGACCCTGGGCATCGACCCCTTCGATCCGCTGTGGATCGCCACCCTGGTGGGCGTCGTCACCCTGAGTTCGGCGGGCGTGGCCGGCGTCGGTGGCGGCGCCACCTTCGCCGCCCTGATCGTGCTGCCGGCCCTGGGCCTGCCGGTGACCCTGGTGGCCCTGCTGGTGTCCATCGAGCCGCTGATCGACATGGGCCGCACCGCACTCAACGTCAACGGCGCCATGACCGCCGGCACCCTGACCGCGCGCTGGATGGGCCAGTTGGACAAGGCCGCCTATGACCGCGCGGACGCCCCGGCAGCGCCGCTCGGGCGCGGTTGAGGCGGCTCAACGCTCGCCCACCGCCCAGTCGCCCGTGTCCTGGCCCGTCCAATCCACGGGCAGCACGCCCGCCTGTACATAGCGATGGATGGACGAATAAGGCCAGTCCAGCGGGCTGCGCGCATAGCCGTGCTGCACCGGATTGCGGTGGATGTAGTCGAGATGCCGCTGCAGGTCATGCTCGTCCTTCATCCGCTGCGTCCAGTAGCGCCGCTGCCAGAGGCCGCGCTCGCGCCTGAGGCGACGGGACAGCTGGACCGTCGCCAGCGGTGGTAGCCGACTGGCAAAGCCCACCTTGATCAGGTCCCAGCGCCGCCCATAGTCCTCGTCATCCGCTGGCAGGCGCCAGAGCGCATGCAGGTGATCGGGCAGCACCACCATGGCGAGGATGTCGAAGGGATGCTGGGCCTTCACCTGGCGGAGCGCCGCCCGCAACAGGCCGATGTGCTCGGTGAGCAGGGTGGCGGCCGGGTCGTTGAGATTGAGCGTGAAGAAAAAGCTGCCGCCAGCGGCCTGGCCGTGTCGCGCGTTCATGATCACCGTCCGTGGTGAGTGGAAAACGCTAGTCTAGAGCCTTTGGCAGGCGGGGTGGTGGAGTTAGAGCCGCCGCGCGCTGTACACCTTGAAACCGTCGCGCTCGGCCAGGGTGCGGCAGTTGCCGAAGGCCGCCTCGATCAGCGGCGGATAGCGCAGGAAGCTGTTGGCCACCAGGCGCAGTTCGCCGCCCGGACGCAGGTGGCGTACCGCCTCGGCCAGCAGGGTCTCGGTGGTGCGGTAGTCGGTCTTCACCCCGCTGTGGAAGGGCGGATTGCTGACGATGGCGGCCAGCCCGCTGGGCGCCGCGGCGATGCCGTCGTCGGCGCTCACCGTGCCGGTCAGGCCGTTGGCGGCCAGGGTCTGGCGACTGCTCGCCACGGCGAAGGCGTCCACGTCCAGCAGGTGCAGGGTGCTGGCCGGATAGCGCCGCGCCAGGGTGGCGCCGATCACCCCAGCGCCGCAGCCGAAGTCCAGCACCGCGCCCTCGGGCAGGCCATCGAGATGTTCCAGCAACAGTGCCGTGCCCACGTCCAGTCGGCCGTGGCTGAACACGCCTGGCAGGCTGACGACCTCCAGCTCCGCCAACTGCTGGCGTTGCAGCCAGGCCTCCGGGCGGGGATCGGCGGAGGGGCGCGGCCCCTGCACCAGCCACAGTTGGCAATGGCGGGCGCTGTCGAGCTTGCTGGCGCTGCCGAAGGCGCCCAGTTGGCGCGCGGCGCGCTCGATGCCGGCCTTCTTTTCACCCACCAGGTAGAGGTTGCCGTTGGTGGGCAGTCGGTGGCTCAGGACGGTGAGCAGGAAGTCGGTGGCCTCCCGCGACTTGGGCAGGAACAGCACGGCGCTGTCGAAGTCGCCCGTCGGCGGTTCGATACCGAAGGCGCAGCGGTCTGGATAGCGTTTGGCCAGGCGCTCGGCCTCGCCGGCGTGCCAGCTCCAGCCACGGGCCGCGGGCAGGGCGCCGAGCAGGTCGTCGGCGGGCAGACCGGCGAGCAGCAGGGGGCCGCCGAAGCGCTCGGGGTGACGGAGAAGGACTTCGCTGCGTGGGTCCATGGGCTACCTGGCGAAAAAAGCGCGAACTTTAGCAGACCACCCGCTGCGGCGTGCCGGCGAGATGGCCGCGGGCATTGTCGGCGAGTTGGCCGATGATGCGCTGGCGCGCTTCGCGGCTACCCCAGGCGTTGTGCGGGGTGACGATCAGCCGCGGAATGTCGCCGGCCAAGAGCGGATTGCCCTCGCGGGGCGGCTCCACGCTGAGCACGTCGGTGGCGGCGCCGGCCAGGTGGCCGCGTCTCAGGCAGTCGGCCAAGGCCTGCTCGTCGACGATGCCGCCGCGGGCGGTGTTGACCAGGAAGGCCGTGGGCTTCATCGCCGCCAGTTCAGCGGCGCCGAGCAGGCCGCGGGTCTGCTCGGTGAGCGGGCAGTGCAGGGTGAGGGCATCCACCTGGGGCAGCAGCTCGGCCAGCGGCAGGCTGCCGGGACGTGCCGGGCGACCGGGTAACTGGCCCACCAGGGTCTGCATGCCGAAGGCTTCGGCCAGGCGCTTGACCGCGCTGCCCAGCTCGCCCAGGCCCAGCAGGCCGAGGGTCTTGCCCTCCAGTTCGACGATGGGATGGTCCAGCAGGCAGAACTGCTGGGCGGTCTGCCAGCGCCCGGCGCGGACGTCCGCCTGGTAGTCCGGCAGCCGGGTGGCCAGCGCCAGCAGCAGCGCCAGGGTGTGCTGGGCCACCGAGGCGGTGCCGTAGCCCTGGCAGTTGCAGACCCGCACGCCCTGGGCGCGGGCGGCGTCCAGATCGACGTTGTTGGTGCCGGTGGCGCTGACCAGCACCAGTTGCAGATCCGGGCAGGCGGCCAGGGTGGCGGCGTCCAGTAGCACCTTGTTGACGATGGCGACCTGGGCGCCGGCCAGCCGGGCGGCCACCTCTGTCGGTGCGGTCGCCGGATGCAAGACCAGCTCGTCGACCACCGCGCGCAGCGGCGCCGGGTCCAGGTCGCCCAGGTCGAGGGAGGCATAGTCGAGGAACACGGCGCGAACGGGCATGACGACTCCAGTGTGCAGGGGAAGGAGGTCCGAGCCTAGCAGCCAGGGGGCGCCGAGGAAAACCGCGTGGCCGCGGCTGGAGTATGCTGGGCGGATGAACTATCTCGCGCACCTGCACCTGGGCGGCCCTGGCCGCGAAGACCGGCTCGGCAGCCTCTATGGCGATTTCGTCAAGGGCTCGGCGGACGTCTGGCCGGCCGGCATCGCCGCCGGTATCCGCCTGCACCGGCGCATCGACGTCTACACCGACGACCATCCCCTGGTGCGCCAGGCCAAGCGTCGGCTACCCGCGGCCCGGCGCAGGGTGGCCGGGGTGCTGGTGGACGTGTTCTTCGATCATTGCCTGGCGCGCCACTGGCACGACTATGCCGACCAGGACCTGCCCCGCTTCACCGCCGACTGCTACCGCACCCTGCTCGCCGAGCCGGCGTTGCCACCGCGCCTGGCCCGCATCGCACCGCTGATGGCGAGTCAGGATTGGCTCGGCAGCTACACCGACTTCGCCGTGCTGGAGCGGGTGGTGGAGGGCATGGCGCGGCGACTGTCGCGGCCGGAATTGCTGGCCGGCGGCTTCGCCGAACTGGCCGCCGCCTATGCCGGTTTAGAGGAAGACTTCCGCGCCTTCTATCCGCAACTGCAGGCCTTCGCCGCCGCCGAGCGGGCCGCGGCGCGCGCCACCGGCTGAATCCCCAGCCGGGCGGCGATGGCCGCCTGGCACTGGCCGGCGAGCACCTGGCGCGGCTGACCGGCGGACGGCAGCGGCGGCAGGAATTCGATCCTCAGGGTGGTCCCGCCATTCTGCAGCAAGAGGCGCAGGTGGCTGACCAGGTCGTCGTCGCCGATGAAGGCCGCCGCCCGGTCGGGCACGCCGTCGCGCCAGTAGCTCAGGGCCAGCGGCTGCAACGGGGTGCCGGTGGCGATGGCCGGACTCAGCAGGCGGCCATGGAAGGTCCGGAGCTGGCTGCCGTCGGTGGTGGTGCCCTCGGGGAAGAGCACCAGCGACAACCCCTGGCTCAGCCGCGCCGTCAGCGCCTCGCCCAGGGCCTCACCGCGCTCGGCGCCGCGCTGGATGAACAGGGTGCCGGCCTGGCGGGTCAGCCAGCCGGCGAAGGGCCAGGTGGCCACCTCCGCCTTGGACAGGAAGCTCAACGGCTGCAGGCTGCCGATCCCGACGATGTCGAGCCAGGAGACATGGTTGGTCAGCCAGAGATGCGTCCCGCGCGGCGGCGTGCCCCGCACCTCCAGCCGCAACCGCAGCGCCCGGGCCAGCACCTGGAAGAAGCGCCGGGTCAGCCGCTGGCGCAGCCCCAGGCAGGGGCGGCGGCTGAGCGTCGTCGCCAGGACCACGGCCAGGGCGAACAGCGCCCCGAGCAGCAGCGTGGCCAGTACCGGCAGCAGGCGCAGGACCAGGCGCGTTCGACTCATACCGCGGCCTTGAAGTGGCGGGCGTAGCGCGGGCAGAGGTCTTCGCGGCGCAGCAGGATGAAGACATCGGCCACGCCGAATTCCGGGTCCCAGCAAGGCGCGCCGCAGACCTGGGCGCCCAGCCGCAGATAGGCCTTGAGCAGCGGCGGCAACTGGGCGACGAGATTGTCCGGCACCTCGACGCTGGGCAGCGGTCGCTTGGGAATGGCGCGGATCTCCGGAGTCCGCTCGTTCTTCGCTACCTGGCGCAGCAGGGCGGTGGCCTGTAGACCGCCATCGGCCATGGGCAGGCTGGCGCACCCCATCAGGTAGCGGTAGTCGCCAGCGGCCATGACCTCGGCCAGTTCGGCCCACAGCAGGGCGATGGCCGCGCCGGTGCGATGGCCGTTGGCCACGCAGGTGCGACCGATTTCCAGCAGCGGCCCTTGCAGCTCATCCAGGCCCTCCAGTTGGAACTCGCTTTCGCTGTAGAGACTGCCGAGGCGCGCCCGGCGGCGGCCGTCGAGCAGGCGCGTGGTGGCGATCAGCTCGCCGCTGCGCAGGTCACGCACGCCCAGATGCAGGCAGTGGGCGTCGAAGGGGTCCTGGTCGAGGTCGTCGGCGAAGTGCACACCGTAGGTGCTGCCGAATACCGAGGCCCGCAAGCGCTGAGCGGCGCGGATGTCCGCAGCGGTGGACAGGCGTTCGGCGCGAAGGGCGGGCGTGGCGGACAGGGAATTCGGCATGACAGGGCTCCTGCAGCGGTTGTGCTGCAAACCCTAGGTAGCCGCCATGACAGCCCCGTGAAGCGGTTGTGGCGATTGCGTGACGAGCGGTCGTCGACCGTTGCAGGGGCGCCGTCCGGATGCCTCGCCGCGCCACCGGGCTGACCGAACGCATTCGCAATTGCTAAGTTGGGCGCGTAGACTGATGCGTCATCCTCTTTTTTTCCCAGCATGAAGGTTCTGGCCATGCAGATCGCGGCGAACACGGCAGTATCCATCGACTACACCCTGACCAACGACGCCGGCGAAGTCATCGACAGCTCCGCTGGTGGTGCCCCGCTGGTCTACCTGCAAGGCGCGGGCAACATCATTCCGGGCCTCGAACGTGCCCTGTCCGGCAAAGAGGCCGGCGACGAGCTGAAGGTGGCCATCGAGCCGGAAGATGCCTACGGCGAATACAGCCCCGAACTGGTCGCCACCCTGGGCAAGGAAATGTTCGAAGGCGTGGACGAGCTGGAAGTGGGCATGCAGTTCCACGCCTCCGGCCCGGACGGCGCCATGCAGATCGTCACCGTGCGTGACATCGACGGCGACCAGGTCACCGTCGACGGCAACCA
>Ga0157359_1000275_pt1 | contig 17585 bp, 6 predicted proteins | sample AttcapACBM3_FD_111482 | JGI IMG/M metagenome (GOLD analysis project Ga0157359, IMG submission 111482) | Fungus gardens microbial communities from leaf cutter ant in Botucatu, State of São Paulo, Brazil - Atta capiguara ACBM3 | ecosystem: Host-associated > Fungi > Mycelium > Unclassified ...
ATAAAAAACAAGTATAAGGGGAGATGAAATATCTAGTATGATAGGAAGAGTTTATAGCAGAAAATAATACATGGGAAAAAGAGAAAGATTTGGAAAATGTGAAGAAAGCAGGAGCTGAGTTTGAAGAAAAAATAAGTGCTGAGATTAGACAATAAGAGAAAGTAGAGAGAAATGAAAACTTAGAAAAATTGTGAAAGGAAGGAGTTTAAAAGAGTAAGTTACTGGAGAAGTATACAGCAAAGATTTTGTTTGGATATAATAATAGAAAATTTGAGAATAAGTATTTAAAAAAGTTTAGAGAGAGATTGGGCAAGATAGAAGAAGGAGAAGTTGTTCTAAAGAAGAAATCTTAAAAGGAGGGTAATGTCAGAGTTGTTAACAATAGACTTGGTTTTATTTATTTTCTTTCTTTTTCATTTTTTATTTTCCAATTTTCCTTTATTTTAATTTTGGTTTTGATTTGACTTTTCTTAATTTTAGATTTAGGCACAGGGTGTGATATGATATCACATATAAAAGTCACACAAGCTACAAAGCATAATGGAAGTATGACACTTGTCACAGTGATAGGAATCAAGTAGAAAAGAGGTTATGCTAGAATGCAACAAGAACTATGCAACACTAGTTCTTAACTACAGACTGAAAAATTTAAAAGAGACATTATCAGTGTCAGAAATTAATAGAATGTGTAGAAATAATAATATGAAATAAGATTAGAACATATAAAACTCTCAAAAGGGCTCTCATAAATGTGAAAAGATGAAGTTAGAAAGAATATTAAAAGAAATATATGAGTAGCATCCACTCACAAATACTTTTCTTTGCTAATACACTTCTAAACAATAAACCTTACACTGTGTAACAAGTTCTTTTGGAAAATCTAGTAAATATATTGCAAAGCTTCTTAAGACCCTCTACCAATACTATTCATCCTAGGTAATGTACCCTAAAGGCACCTCTCAAGTTGAATCTTATAACTAAAGATACCAACTGCTAAGTCTGTTCTAAATAAGCTCCAAGTCTGAAGTCTAGTTTGTTTAACAGTTACCACACTGTCTCCCTAGTTGGTATCTGGTCAAGAGAGCCTGAGATATCATCTAAAAGTATAAGATTCTCTTGCTAATATCTTCAAAGAAATCTTATATGCTTAAAAATCTTATAAGATTACTTGTTTTTGTAGAAAAGTATTTTCTGGCATAACAACAGGATGATTACATATATTACAGTTACAGGTCACACAATCATGTGACACAAAGAAGAATATAAAAGATTCTGGAACAGATAACATTACACAACACAGCAACAGCATGTTGGTTTTATAGAGTGTACATGAACATTAGAATAGGTTAGTTATAGTGTGTGTATAAACCATAGTCTGTAGTATATATAGGATAGATTAATTTGTACTTGAAACTCTATCAAGTCTTCTTATGTCACTTAAATATAAGAGTTGTTTTTTATTCTATTGCTTGAACTTAAATCATAACATCTTTCCAGATCCTGTTATTATAACAAAGAAGAGAAGTAGGAGGTTGAGAATATTTTAGCCAGCCATTGATACTGCAAGATATAATAATATCTGATTAAGTAAAAATATTTCAGACTAGAAGCAAACTTATGAGAAAATGCTATAAATATTTTCATATCTGATTGAGTGGCTGAGTTTTACTGTCTCAATTTACAACCTCATGGTTTATTTGTTTGGCAGATTTCCAAAGCATCAGATTCTGACCAGTATCTCTTGCTTCAAGTCACAGTAATCTAGAAGAAAGTGTAAATATAAGAGAATCTTCTACTTTATATAATTCAAGTCTAATATCTACCAAAGCTCAAGCCAATCTTATAATAAATACCCACTTATTCTCTTATGACTATTGACCTACCTTCTTTAGCTACCAACCAATAAGCTCCCACCATCTAATAATATTCTAATAAGATTCCTAACTATATAACTTTATCATTCTGTAGTTAAATTTACATCTTGTTATCTAAGATCGGATAATAAGCTTCTTGAAAGTCTAAATGAGCAACTTATGTTATTCATATATATGAAATCTAGAAAATAATATGACCTTCAGCTTCAATTTGTATACTGCACCTTTATGTTATGGAACGCTTTGGACCTAACATTTTATTTTTTCTTTTATCTATTTTTCTTTTGATTTTATATTTCTTTTTCTTTTTCTTTTTCTTTTTCTTTAGGACAATGAAGAAGGCACGTGACAAGGAAGTCACATGACAGGTCATATGATGTGACATCATAGGCCTAGAACCTGGTGGAAGAATCTAGAAGGTGATGTCAGGACATATGGAGTACACATGGTGGCCTTGAGTAAGAAGTGAGGCAGGTATGAGGATGGAGCATGAACTATAGAGCAGGGTTAGATAGTAGTAGCACGGACCAGGAGACATTTGTATAAATAGGACTCTAATTAAGAAGAGGCTCCTTGTTAAGTTCTCTTGTGAATTTCTCACACGATATCCTAACTTGAGATTTATTGCTTGTGCTATCATTTATCATTGGATAAGTGGTCGTCACAACACTTTACTAGTTATACTAGTCACATATTTTGGGAGAGATACTTAGGTTGTTGTTGGCAGACAAATCTACTGAAAAGTGGGAGGTATGTTATTGCTAATACCAGAATTTAGTGATAGTTTTAGTTGATTTTCAGAATAAGGTTGTCAATTAGTCTAAAACTAGGAGAAAATTCACTATTAAGAGAGTCAAAAGGTGTAAAATTTCCATTCAGACAATTTTTCATGTCTACAATAGAACTCTTGACTTTAAGTCACTGCTTGGAAGTCATGTTTTCCAAAGAGAGACAATAAGGAGATGTATTCTTAAAATGTCTGTTTTCAAGAAGAGTATTGATAGCATAATTTGAAGATAAAGCAGCAGTTCCAATTTGGTGTTTTCCACTGTTTTTTGAAAATGCAGATAAATAGGAATTAAACTGGCAATGGTTTCAACTCCCAAAGTAGAAGAGGTGCAAAAAACATCCATGATCCAAATAACAGCTCTCCATTACATTTTCCTGAGTTCCTTGAGAGAATATAAAAGAGAGGCCTTATTGAAGAACTACAAAATAAATCCATAAAGTACTATAGGAAAAATATATGATTTATATAGAAGGTGTTTTTAATGAGGGAGTAGACCTCTTGTAGAGTTTCCTAGTATTTTCATATATTTGATGGTAGACAATACTCTATTGGCATAGAAATTGATATGTTGTTAGAATGACAGTTTCCTGTTAAAGATGAAGTCTAGGTACTTTCAGCTATCTTTTAGGCAAAGAATGGGTTCTCTGAGAAAAGAGAGATCAAGAGAAAGTAGATTGAAGAGTCTATGAAATCTAGAGAAATGAAAAACTTCAGATTTTCTGTGTTCTATAAACAGTCTGAGCTTGTTAATCAAGAAAGGAAAGATGTTATAACTACAGAAAAGAAAAGTGTTAGATTGTTCAAAAGATTTTTTTGTGAAACTAGAAGTCTATCATTAATAAAGAAAATAAAATAAATTGAAATGTTGAGATTTTTTGATATTTTTTTCAAAGATATGGAAAAATTGGTGAAATATAAAGAGCTGAAAGAATAGGATAAAAAGCTGAACCTTGTCTAATATCTATGTCTATATTGAAGAAAGAAGAAATGAAATTATTCCACAAGTATTGGGTTTTTTTACCAATTAAATAATTAGAAAAGAAAAAATATATTTTTGGATCAAAACCAGCTTTGCTCAGAATAGGAGAAAGAAGTGAATGATTGAGCAATGTAAAAAGCCAATATACTTATTTAAAGGTTTTTGACTCATCCTGAATAAATGAGATGAGTGAGGAAGACTTCCATATCAGTGGTTGAACACCGTTTCAGCCCTCCTAATTGATTTGGGTGTACAAATTTTATGGCAATGGCTTGAAATTAGAGTCTTTCACCAATGACTTTTTTGATAAATTTTTCTAGCATATATAAAAGAACAATTGGTCAAAACATCTTTAGGGAGTTGTAAGTCATTTTATTAGGCTTAGGGATAATGATGAATGATGAGGTTTTAAAATATACAGGCCATAAACCTAGGTTAATACATGTGTTAACAATGTTGATGATATTAGTAAGGCATTTATCATCTTTAATGACTGCTTTAAGATGTTTCCATAAAATATGATCTAGTCTAGAAATGGACAAATTGTTGCATTTGATGATAGTGCTTTTGAATTCCTTCTTAGAGAATAGAGGCCATTTACATAGTTGTTTTGATGGAAGTTTATCTTAAAGATTCAGGTCAACTTGATGATTCTGTGCTGAATTGAACATTTGGTGTAGTACTTGCCATAAATTGTCAATTTCAATGCATGGTTGGCCATTGAAGATAAATGCTTCTATAGCTGGTAGCTTGTACTTTTTGACCCAATTTCTTGAATTTTGTTATCAAAGAATAAGAGTTTTGTCTTTTTGACAACTTCTTTGCAAGTTCTCCAATCCTTAATCATCTTGGAAGATCTGTAGTTGGTTAGACTATCCCAACACTCATTGTTCTACCATTCTTTGGAGCATTTTGTAATATTGACACTATGTGAATGCTTGAGCCATATAAATTCAGATAGTCTTGCATATTCTTGAATTGTGGTTTCAAGAGAATCTTTATCCATTATATGCGAAGTGTTGATGTTACTTATCACTTTGGTGAGCTCTGAAATAAAATTTGCTCCTTTCTTGTTGTTTTTGATCATAGTCTGGCATTTCTCTTGTATATATTCCTCAATTTTGAAGCAATATTCTAATGAAACATTCTGTTATGGTCATTAGTCTTTAAAGAGTTTTACCCAGCTTCATAAATGGATGAAATAAAAGACTAAGCAGCCTGTCCAAAACTCACAAGAGATGGAATGTCTTTTTCCATTTTGCCTGCTATATTCTTATTTCATATGAAGTCAGCCATTTAAAGAAGAAAGGTTGATATAGTTTTGGAGTCAATATCCAAGAAATTATTGGTACTGAATAGGGATATAGGAAGTGCATTTCCATCCCATGAGTTGGATTCAGCTAGCTTATAGTCTCCATATGAAATAGAGAATGACTTGAGACATTGAGAAATATATATGTTGATATCACAGTTGAATATGCCTTCTTCTTGTAGATTGGGCATGTTGCTTGATATTATTACCTTATTAATCTTTTCAGCCTAGAAGAGATCATTGCTTTGAGCTTTCATCCTTTTAACATAAGAAATAGAACAAATACTAGAGTATACTAACAACTCTCTAGAAATATTAGCACTTGATAATACTAACCTTCTCCTCAGGGTATCCACTTCCATATCTATGTCACTATTGTAGTAGTTTATAGGAGTAGTAATAGTATTGAAGCTTTCAGAAAACAATGTATTTGCTAATTCTATATTGGATGCTACTATACAAAATGGTAGTATAAGAGAAAGAAGCAATAACATTACAGCTATCTTACCCTAAAGTATATGTGCTTGTCATAAGGTCTACATATTGTTGCTGTTATAGTACACTTGGACACTAATATTTTTCTTTGCTTTTATCTATTTTTCTTGATTTAATATTTCTTTTTTTGACTTTTCTTTTCTTTTTCTTTTTATTATTTGACAATGAAGAGGCATATGACTGTGGTCACATAACATGTCACATGATGTAAAGTCATAGGCCTAAACTTTAGAGAAAGAACTAGAAGAATGATATCAGAGCACATGTATATAGCATGACATTCTTATGGAAGATATAAGGTTAATACATGGTAGAAGCATGGACTACACATGGACATTAGGGTAGGGCTATTCATTGTTAGTATAGACCATGAGGACTTTGTATAAATAGTATAGAAATACAGCAGAGACTTTTTGTCAAGTTCTCTTGTAATCTCCACTTAATATTCTACTAAGAAATTTGCTCATTATATTACTATTAGTCTTTGTAATTAGTAGTTGCTATAATAGTTGCTAGGCTATATAATGTCATTTATTCTAGAACTTTTTATGACCTTCTCTATATTTTCTGATCATGTGACCATAACTATAACACATCTGACAATACTATAATAGGTATCATGCCTTTGTGACTTGTGTGACCATCATGCTTTTGTCTTAAGTCAAAAAAAAAACTTCAATAAATAATAAAATAAAATAAAATAAAAATAAAATAAAATCAAGTCCATTGTTCCAAACTCTAATATAGACCAGTTGATATGTTAAGGTTCCAGAAAAGGAGATCCTATTCTACTGTTAGAGCAACTAGATAATAATTATAATTCTAGAAAAGTCTTAAGTATTATTGTCCAACAGTACTACTTATCTTTAGGAAAATCCTAAGAGAATAGGATAGGGTTTCTCTGAGATGATAGCTACTATAAGTACTTAGAAGTTTATACTAATCAAGTAAGATATCAGATAGAATATTTAATAATCTAACTATAAAATTATGAAGCTGTATAGCCAGAAACATTAATAGAATATTCTGGATGGTGGAGGCTTATTGGTTGGTGGCTAAAAAAGATAGACTTGTAGTTATGAGGAGATGAGTAGAGATCTAAAGAGTCTAATAGTATTTTTATAGAATATTAGTATGGAAGATGAGATAACTGTAGGAATAACTTGGGCTTTGGCAGATGCTGTAAATGTAAGTATAAGTAAAGTAGAATGTTCACTTATTGTTGTAGCAACCACTAGTCTAAGAATGACTAATAGACTACTAAGTAAACTGATGTTACTTGTTAAGTATAGTCCACACTTGAGGAGTAAAAGTCCAAAGAAGTTTTGCAGAGTTTAAGAACTTATCAAAGCCCAATAGAGATTTAGACTTTCCAAAACAATCTTAACCTCAACTTATATGATATACTTTCTACCAGCTACAGGCTTGTAATTTCAGAGAAATTTCTTGGAAAGTAGAATTAGAAGTTATAAGATAAGGAGAAAGTATATTACCATTGACATTGGAGTTTTTGGTGTTAACTTTAGTCAATATTAGGTAATTATTAGTCTTAAATATATGAAGTAAACTAAAGGAGTGATTAAGTAGAACTCTAAGCAGATATTTTAGTGATGAAATACTAAAAAAAGGTTAGATTGGATAAGAAAAAACTCTGTATAAAAGACCAAGTATTTGTAAAGTTTGTGTTATATTCCAAACTCCAAAACATGTTAGAGACATGTTTGATTTCAATATGACATTAAATCCCTGTGGTTATTTGGCCTTATTTGTGTCCAAAACTCTGTGAGTAGCTTGGTACTTTATAATAGACTTAATTCTATCAAAAGTCTGCAGTTATTTTGCCTTATTTGAGTCAAAATTCATGGTCATATTCATCTTTGTCTGTTGCCTAATTATCTTCTTCAAACTCTGCAAAATTACTCAGATTTTATGCAGAGTTTTCCCCTTTCCAAATCTAAACTCCTATATAATGTTTTACTAATAAAACACTTGCTTGGAGATCTGTTTTGGTTACTTCTTTTGTTATTTTATATATCTAAGGCTAGTGACCACTTTGTAATAGCTAGCCTAATAATTGACTAAAGGTTATGCTAAATCTCTGATGTTAATAGCAATGCACTTGATTCCTCTTCTTATAACTCCTTATAAGACCATTCTCTGAAATTGTGACCACACGGCTTGTAGAAGGTACAAGATATAAATTGAGGCCAAGATCATTCTAACAAGTCCACATTACTGAGCTCATTACATGAAGCTTCTACACTCTGTACATGTCCAAGCCAACTCTATAGACTTTCACCTTTAAATGTGAACTGTGCCTAACAGTTTAAGAAGGGATAAATGAACAATTAGAACAAGTACAAATGGCCATAGAGTTTGATTTAAATAAAGCCAAATAACCATAGAGTTTTTGATAAAAATAAGTCCACTATAAAAGTATACAGTTAAAAGCTAATATTGTATAGTTTTTATTACATCCTGTTAGAGAATATTGGTAATACTATATGTACAGAGGCTTAGTTACACTCCTAGGCTAGTCATTACCTAGACTGGCTCCTAATGGACTGATAGGTGTCTTTACCTTATCTTGATCTCTATTGTTTAATCTGCTACAGTAGTATTATAGTTATTTAGTTAATTATAGTTGTAAATATTGATTGGTCAAGTACATAGACCATGTGCTTGGACTATCCTATTATAGTATATATATATATATATAGTAGTAGTATAACAGTAGAATATCTTACCCAAATGTTATCTAGAGTTTTTAAGCACTTCCAACTCCTCAATATAAGACTAATTCCCTTATATATTGTGGCAACCACTAGTCAAAGATCAATAGTAGCACAAGCAATAAATCTTAAGACAGATATCAAGTGGGGATCACAAGAGAACTTGACAAGAAGTCTCTGATATATTTCTATCCTATTTATACAAAGTTCTTATGGCCCATGCTAACAATAAATAGTCCTACCCTAATGTCCATGTATAATCCATGCTTCTACCATGCATCAATCTCATGTCTTCCATAAAGACATCATACCATATATACATGCTTTAATGTCATTCTTCTAGTCCTTTTTCCCAAATTCTAGGCTTATGACCTCACATCATGTGATGTGTTATGTGATTGTAGTCACATGCCTCTTTATCATTAAATAAAAGGAAAGAGCAAAAGAAAAGAAAAGAAAAGTCAAAAGAAAAGAAATATTAAATCAAGAAAAATAGATAAAAGCAAAGAAAAATATTAGTGTCCAAGTGTACCATAACATTATACACTTGAGTATAATCTATTTTCTGCTTAACCCCTATCATTGTATGTATTGTAGTTGAATTCTGTGGCTTTAAATATGCAAGAGTGAAATGTGACTGAATGTATCTCCTTTTCTTTTATTATAATTAAGAGTATAACTACAAGAGTGTAATCTGAAGTATTAGTTTCCACAATCATTTGAGTCTCAGAGATCCAGTAGGTGAGAATTGAAGCAGAGACAAACACTTTTTTAAGAATATTAAAGGCTTTACAGCATGGGGGGTTAAAATTCCAAGAGGTATTCTTTTATATCAATGAGATCAGCAAGACAGCCATATTTGAGTAGTTGTAAATAAATTGGGGTAGATATTTATGAACTATAAGAAGGCTTGTACAGCCTTAACTTTCTTTGGTTTAGGCCAATTTTGAATTGCATTGATTTTATTAGAAGACATTGTTAATCCAAAAGGAAACAAGATATACTCTAGGTACTCTATGAAGTTAGAGTGGAACTCACACTTCTCAACCTTTTCATATAAACCAGCTTTGTATAGTTGATGCAATACTTCTTTAACATGTTCTTGATATTAGAACATGTTATCCAAATAAATCAGAATATTATTAGTATACACCACTATGTAGATATCTAGGATATTTAAGAAGGTATTGTTTATAAATCATTGGAAAGCTGCAGAGGTGTTAGTAAGGCTGAAAGTCATCACTGCCCATTCAAGAAATCCATGGTGAGTTTGGAAAGCTATCTTCTACTCATTGTCTTTTGCAATTCATACCAAGTGATATACATGATAGAGGTTGATCTTTGTATAGATACATGTCTTTTGGGGGAAATCAAGAAAATTGAATATTAGAAGAAGTGAGTATTTATTTTTTGTATAATGTAATTGAGTTTCCAGAAGTTGACACATAGATAGAGACAGCTATCTTTCTTCTTTCTAACTTTAATATACAATTTTAGGCATCTGATATAGTGCTAGCAATAGCTAATATCTAACCCAATAAGGTTTTTGGCATTGTAAATCAACAAACTCTTGGCCTAAGCATTTCAGATATTCTATTCTACAGCAGATGGATTCAGTGAGTCTCATAGTATTTCTAGGAGATATAGTAAGTACTGGTACTAATAGGTTCTTGATGAATCTATCAAGATAGCTGAATGTATTTTTCATTTATGCAGCAATATAGATAAATTTGCTTGAAGCTACCCAGTTCATGCTATTAAACTTGCTTTCATTAGCAAAAATTAGTAGTATACTTTTTCCAGTAGTAGGCATATTGTAATGTTTTGTATGTTTGTATTAGATATTCTGTATAAGTCAATCATATGTGAACAATATCTTTTTAGTAAGGCTCATAACTTAAAGTTTATAACCTCAAATGGTAAATATCTCAGAGGGTTTCTATCTCATTCTGATCTAGCTACATCTGTTCCAACTTACAGATAAGGTCTTTTTTTTCATCTACACTCTCTAATTTCTTCTGGTACAAATCACACATCTCCATTCCACCTCAGATGTTCTTACTTGACTCTTAACACCTAATAACTTCATAGATATCTATCTTTAACATCTAAAGATCACTAGAACCAGGATAATATTTAGCAGTCTCCATTTCTAGATAACTACTCCAGGCAGTATATTTAGTATACAAGCCAGTAGATTATATTATAAAGTCTCATCTTGACAATTAACTAAAACTATCACCAACTTCCAGTGTTAGTAACAACATATCTCCTATCTTCCAGTAAACTTGTCTGCTAATCATATCCTGAGTATATCTTCTGAAATATATGATTCATGCAACTCATAAAGACATAGCACATAAGCTCAAGCCAAAGATTGTTCTGACTCTCAGATTCCATATTCTCAGATAATACACAATTTACTCATTTGAACTTCCAAAAGCCTACTATTAGATCTCAAATAACAAGATATGAACCATATCTCACAGTTCCAGAATATTAAATATAACTATGTTTATCTAAATAATAGTAAATATATAACATAATTGTAAGATTCTAAGTAGTATAGTTGGAATACTTACCTCAGAGTATTCTAGAATATAGAACACAACTAAGATAAGCATTCTATGAGTACTTTTATATAGTATGTAGAATTAATAAATATGCTTAGGCTATAGTAACATACTTAAACCAATACTTGGACCACTACTGTAAATTTTCATTATTTATTTTTATAGATACAATAATTTATGTTTAATACTTAAAAATAAGAATAAAAATTTATAAAGTTACTTGTTATGATTAAAAACTCAAAGTTAAGTCAATAATTGAATCTTGTATTAGATAAACATAAGAGAACTTGATAGATTTTCTAATACAGAGTATTTATAGATCATCTACTGCAAGTCAAATACTAAATTTAAATGCAAATAAACCTATAGTTATATAGGTGGTATCCCAAAAGAATTTCTATGAATATTTTTCTTGTTATATACATTATTTACAATATAAAAAAATTTGGTTACATATAACCAAAGAAAGCTACTGTTTTTAATAACCAAGTTGATTATACACCTTTACAAAACTATACTAGGCCTCTATTTACAGCTACTACTAAAATAAATATTTATAAACTTAATCCAAAATAAACATATAAACATAAATACAATAAAATAATCTGTATATATGTTAACTAATAATCTGTGTGAGATTATAAGATTTATACAAGAAAACTCAATAGAGTTCTCAGTATAATGTATTTAGTAGTTTGTACAATACTATAACTGACCTATTCTAAATACCATGTATTATATATAGTGAACATACTATATAATATCATTATTCCAGAACCTTTTACATTCTTCTATATAATAGTTTATGACAGTTATATGTTGACCTTATATGTGATATTATACTAATTTCTAATCCTAAATCCAAAATAAGAAAATAAATAAAAATAAAACTAAGAAAAAATAAAAAATAAAAACAAAGTTTACTATCTTTAACTCTGAAAATATATACTACATGAGGTCAATATACTATTAACATATTATATAACATTATTTTTCTAAAACCTTCTTTGTTCTTCTATATGCCATATAATTATATTGTTGTGGCAACTACTAGACCAATGTCCAATGAAAGCACAAACAATAAATCTCACAGGAGGAATATCTAGTGGGGAACATGAGTTGTGTAATTCACAAGAAAAATCGACAGGGAACTACAATAGTATTCTACCAACTATTTATATAAACTATCTATGGTCCATGCTACAACTGTGTGTCCTACCCTAATATCCATGCCTTGTCCTTATGTCCATTAGTAATCTACCTCATATCCTATTACTCATCCATCTTGTATCTACCTCAAGACCAGCATACTGTATACATGTACCCTGATGTCATACCCTCAATCTTACTCTTAATCTCCATTGTCCATACATGCACCATATGTATACTATGAGAAACTGTGTTCCTTGATGTCATTCCATCTCTAGATTCTTTCCAATCTTTCTAGACTACTCTAGACCACTCTAGACCCTATAACATCATATTATGTGACTTTCCAATCACATACCTTCTCTCTCTCATTGTAGACTAATAATATAACTACTGTTCTATCTTATCTTATCTTATATCTGTCCTTACTAAAGTCTGTCCATACTTTCGTCTTATAACATATATGACTGTGACAGTAACATATATGATCAACTTATAACAGTTGTAACATTATACCATAACTCTAACTCTAAGTTTCAAATAAGAAAATAAGATAAAAATAAAAATAAAAATAAGAAAGAATATTTAAAAAAACATAATGCACTATCTTTAATTCTGATAACTCTAGATATACTCAAGTCCTCAGAATAGAGTTTGGAGATTTATAGAGATCATAAAGAAGTCATGTGATTAGTTATAAAGTAATTGGTCAAGAAATAGAATTAGATAAATCTATATTAAAAGAGTATAGATAGATTAGAAGAAAGATATCCTCTTCTGCAGATATCTTAAGCAGAATAAATATTAGGTAAGTATGTTAAGAGCAATTCACACTTGTCAAGGATATCTGCAAATATAATATTGAAAACAAAACAGAAAACTTGACTCAGTGAATATAAAATAATAAAGCACTCAGTAGTACTATACTATTAGAGTTGTAAACAATAAACTTAGTTTTATTTATTTTCTTTCTTCTTTATTTTTATTTTCTTTATTTTGAACTTAGACAAAAAATGTGATGTGATATCATACAAGTCACAAAGTGTAACATATGCATAACATTTGTTATAGAGTAGTCATATATATCACAGGTCATAAGTTATACAATTATATTGTTACATTAGAAAATGCTTTTCCACAAAAACAAATACTTTTATAAGATTTTTAATAGCATTAGCCAGAAAATCTTATACTTCTAAATGATATCTTAAGTCCTTTTAAGTAGATACTAGCTTAAGGAACAGTATAGAAGCTATTAATTAAACTAGATCTCAGAAAGAAGAGATCTTTAGGGATAAGAAACACTACTTGCAAATGACTAGCTACAAAGTATATGTACTTATAAGAGTATTTTACTAGGTCACAAATATTTGAATAGTCAAATAAGACAAAAACATATCAGATTAGAAGTTAATAGAGTCTAGAGTGATGGAGCAAGTATGGATGACTATGGAAATGGTATTATAATTAAAGATAATAGACTTTATTTTTTTCATTTCTTTTTACTTTTTCATTTTTTTCATTTTTTTTCTTATTTGGAACTTAGAGTTAATGTTAGTATGACATCACAAACTGTTATACAATGTAATACAAATATCACATATCAGTCACAAGCTACAGTCACATGATCATATATCACACAAAAAAATCATAGAAGATTTCAGAACAATAATGTTATACCATATGTTAATAGTATATATATCTTTTAGAGTAGACTAGATTAAATATAGCATGGACCATTAGCCAAGTGTATATAAGATAGATATTTTGTACTTGAAACTCTATCAAGTTCTCTTGTATCAACTCTAATACTAGATTCTTTTATTAACTTCACTCTATAAGTCTTCAATTGTAATAGGTAAAGGAGAAATGGAATGGGCACTTACAAATAGAAATCAATTATTGGATTGATGTTGGGTTGTAGAGAAAGAGATAGCTATGTATTTGCAAGACCTTAGAAAGCTTCACTATAGTTTTATTTTCTATTCTCTAAATCTATTCTTTGTATTTTTAGACTAATATATAAGCCATGAGTGAAAGAAAGTAAGAAAGAGGATCTCTATCTGAATACCCTCACTTGAGAGCAGTTTAATTTCTATTTTATTGAGTGAGTATCACTAGTACCTACTATTACTTTTGGACAAGTTTCAAAAAGTTCTAACAGTATTACAAACTTCATTTAGTTTGTATCTTCACAACTAGTAAACTGAGATATCAGATTATTAGTAACTGTAAAATCTTCATTTGCTAATATCTCATGAACAACTGGATGGATTCACACAATCAAACTTGCATTGGAAAATACTCATCAAACAGTCTCTAATAATATATCATACATTATATGAATATCAGTATTCATAGAGATACAAGTATATCAATATAGTAACATAATTAGTTACCTTCTAAAATTAGCCTGACAGCTCTCATCAGGTATGAGTTTTGATCATGTGATGGCAACAGCTTGTACATAGACCATCACTCTTTTATATGTATACTTCTGTGTCTGAGAATTAGACCTCAGACTTAACAACATCAATTTACATCAATTATTTCTGTTGATACTACTCATCACCTATTATCATTATTTTCTTATACTAAACCTCTGAAACACCATTAAGTTCAAACATCACAACCAGTAAGTAGCTTATTTGTGATAAACAGACTGGCAGAATGAGTATCAGTCAGTATCTTCAGTCATAAGGTTTGACTTGAGAGGTACTTTAGGTATATTATCTAGGATAGATAGTGTTATTGGAGGCTCTTAAGGAGCTTTGCAATCTATTCACTAGATTTTCCAAAGAAACTTGTTATGCAGTGTAAGATTTATTGTTTAGAAGTATATTAGCAAGGGAAAGCATTCACAAACAGATATTACTTCTATATTTCTTTTAATATTCTTTCTAACTTCATCCTTTTACATTCACAAGAGCCCTTTTAAGAGTTTTATATGTTCTAATCTTATTTCATATTATTATTTCTATATCTACTATTGATTCTTAAAGCTAATATTATTCTCTTTGAATTCTTTAGTGTGTAGTTAAGGGTTAGTATTGTATAATTCTTGTTGTACCCTAACATAATCTTTTCTACTTGACTCTTGTCAACATAATATGATAAAGGATATAGAAGGTTCTGGAACAGATAATGTCATACAGTATAGCAACAGTATGTTGGCCTTATAGAGTATACATAGACTTGAGAGTAGGTTAGTTATAGTATGCATGCAAACTATAGTCATAATATATACAAATAACAACCTTGGGTTTAACAAATAACATTGTGCCTAGTTTATCTATCACATAGTTATAATTTGAATAAGGAAGATTCAGAAGAAAGTGAAACAAGTGTAGCACAATCTAAGTTAATTATCAGACTAAAGAATCTACATGGTAACTATCATTCTGAAATACAGAAAGTTCTTTCTAATAGTATCACTACTATGTATACTCTGGGTTGTTGGGCACTATAAGGATTGTCATTTGAAACTCTATAGTATTGATAATGAATAGAGAGGTTTGGTCTTTAGATTGATCAGAATGAAGCATGATTCATACTAGAAAAGGGTAAATGGATGTAAATATTGGATGAAGTCAGATAGTATGTGACAGTATCTCTCCCTTAAGGCCTCTGTTGTATATAGCATATACTATAACTAAGAAAAGAGAAGTAGATGCAGATAATTTGAGTACAAGAAAGAAAAGAAGGTGGTGTATTCTTATTAGTATTCAGGTAGCAAAAAAGGGTTAGATTTGTTAGAGTAAGCATTGTAGAAGTCAGGTATAATATTGAGAACATGAGTGAAATATAAAGTGAGTAGCCAATTGGATTCTTCTTCCATGTCTTTATATTTTAATTAGATGGCTTTGTACAGTAGTTTGCATACATGTCTACAATCAATTTTGAAGTTAACTATTCAAAAGATCTCATATTTGGATTCACTATCTATAATGATCAGTAGTAGTGGAAGTTTGAATCAATTAGGAAAGATGTTAGGTATAGTAGGCTCAAGCATGAATATTGTTATGGAACATTTGAATACTAACAATTTTTATTTTATTGTCTTTTATTTTTCTGATTTTACTTTTCTTTTATTTTCTTTTGAAAGACAATGAAGAAGGCACGTGACAAGGAAGTCACATGACAGGTCACATGATGTGATGTCATAAGCCTAGAACCTGATGGAAGGGTCTGGAAGATGATGTCAGGGCACCTGGAGTACACATAGTAGCCTTGAGTAAGAAGTGAGGTAAGTATGAGGTTGAAGCATGGACATAAGGGCAGGGTTATTTATTAGTAGCATGGACCATAAACCCTTTGTATAAATAGGACTCTAATTAAGAAGAGGCTCCTTGTCGAGTTCTCTTGTGAATTTCCACATTATACTTCTCCTTTGAGGTTTACTCGTTAGTGAGATCATTGGACCTTGAGTGTCTAGTGGTTGCCACAACAAATATGTAAAACATTAAGTGAACAATATATATAGATTTTAGAAGGTGGACTATAAACAAGTGAGTACTAGCTTAGTTGATGATTTCAAAGTGCGTTAAGTACTTTCATAATAGCTTCTTTAAAAATTGTATAGTATAGAAGAACTAAGCCTTAACAAATACTTGTTATTCTATCTAAAAGTTTAAAGCTAGTATTTTAGCCAACTATTAGTACTATCACAAAATGAACTACTTACTTATTTGTAATATCTGAACCTTGGATACTATTAGGTGCAGTTCACATCAAAGATAAAAGTCTGCAAAATTACTTGGAGATATGTGGACTTGTAGAATAACCTTGGTTTCAGCTTATATGTTATGCTGTCTGTCTGCTATATAGTTACAACTTCAGATAAAAGAGTGAAGTCTGAGATAGAAGTGAGTACTAATTGGTATATTACTATTGAACATTAGAGATTGAGTTCAATAAGGATTATCTTTGTTAATTATCAGACTAGAGAATTACAGTGTAACTACTAGTCTTATATACAAGGAGATAGTATAGGAGATGCTTGGAGTTTCAGTGTTAAGACACTGACAGAAGTATAACTCTGCTATGGAAGACTAAGTCAAATAAGAATATCCTTGTAATAGAAGACAGAATTTTCAGATCATTACATCACTGCTATGAAAGCATGTTGCAAGAAAGATAGCTGTTATAGAAGACAGGCTTGTAGATTAGATGTTGATAAGATAGTATCACTATAGAGATATTATTGAACTTCTGAACCATTCTTAAACCTCTAGGAGTGTATCTATTATATGCTAAGTCTATCTGTTTGGAAAATATAATGACAATGATGATAAAGATCAATATAGATGTTAATGATAATAAGAGATAATAATTATTGATTATTGATAAAAACTAATGTTATTAAGTCTAAGATCTAACTCTTAGATACAAAAGTATTTCTATAAAATAGTAATGGTTTATATGAAAGCTGTTTCCATCACATGATCAAAACTTGTATCTGGTAGAGCTATTATCTGTCATAGTAGATGTCAGGCTAATTTTAGAAGATAACTAATTATGTTACTACATTGATATGCTTGTATCTTCATAAATACTGATATGTATGATATATTATTAGAGACTGTTTGATAAGCACTTTCCAATACAAATTTAATTGTAGAAATCTGTTTATTTATTTCTGAGATAATAGCCAATGAAACTTGTAGTTACTAGTGGTCTGA
>Ga0157359_1000277_pt1 | contig 17550 bp, 14 predicted proteins | sample AttcapACBM3_FD_111482 | JGI IMG/M metagenome (GOLD analysis project Ga0157359, IMG submission 111482) | Fungus gardens microbial communities from leaf cutter ant in Botucatu, State of São Paulo, Brazil - Atta capiguara ACBM3 | ecosystem: Host-associated > Fungi > Mycelium > Unclassified ...
ATGCAAAACCGGTTTTTTCACCACTGACCGCACGAACACCCACACCCTGATCAATATTGTAGGAACCATCTTTAATGATGCGATCTTCCAGAACCCAGGATTCATGGTAACTGGACTGGAAATAGAGATCGGCATAATCCAGCTTACGTTCAGACAAGTGGCCAAGCAGAGCTGAAAGATCGTTATGACTAATGTTATTGGCAGTCAGTAACTGCTCACTTACTAAATTAAGACTCATGAATTCTCACTCAATATAGATGAACCAACTATCACGGGTTCATTCTCTGTTTCCGCAACCACAATTCTGACAGCCTGAGGGAAATCACCGTCTGCGTCAAATTCACTAACGGAGCACTTCCCTGGGAGTACGTAAAACCTCATTAATTTCGGGTTTCTCAACAGGACCGTGAATGTGGTAACGCAATACCGAAATTTTGTGCCATAACGGTGCCAGTACCTGACTGGCGGCAAAGACAGCCGCCCCAACAATCGGATTCACTGCAAACGCAACGCCCACGCCTACTGTCGCTGAAATTTCAGGGGCGATAACCGCCTCCATATTAATCTGGCGTTTCAGTAAATCTATTTTCCCGGTCATCGCGATATCAGCTTCCAGTCCGTCCACCAGCAGGTTATCCGTAAACATGACACCTTTTTCAATCTTTGCTGACCCCTTAATGGAATCGAACCAGAATCCCTGACCAAAGGTATCACTGAAATCCAGCCGCAATTTGCGGATTAAGGCATCAAAACTGACCAGACGCAGGATCTGTCCGGCACGTCCGGTTGATACATCAGCAACCTGTCCTGCGCCCAGTTCCACCTTCAGTTTGCCATTCAATATCTCCGGTGATGGCTGCCATGGTGCTGCCGACCAGTGCAGATCATAATTCAGCCTAAAAGAGGAATCGAGCAGCGGACTGTCAACGCCAAACCAGTGACCAGCATCACTGATGTTTTGACCACTCAGTTTGCCGTTCAGCGAGGTGCTTTCATTACCAGGACGGTTTACCCACTCACCATTAACCGTTAAACGCGCATGCTCACTGTCAATCAACCCGTTCGTCAGTTTCAGTGTATCTCCCACAGGCGTGAAATCTGCCCGGATACGTCCCATATTCTGCCCATTCAGCCAGCAGGCTTTACAGTCCAGTTGCAATGCCGGCCAGTGACTGAAATCGATATGCGTTGTGCTATCGGATGACGCATTTGTCTCTGATATAGCTGACCACTGTGGGTTGTAATACAGATAATCAATGTTTCCCTTCCAGGAACCCGAACGGGGCATTGTCAGTGAACCATTAATCTCCCGACCTGTAGCATTAAGCACCGTATTTCCGGCACTATCGTGATTCAGCGTCACCTGTAAATCCTGCCACTGCTGGCCACCCAGCGTCAGCGCTGGCGTGTGTACCCGCAGAGTGGATGGCATAAACGAAGTACCTGCTTTACCGCCTGCTGTAGCCTGTTCCATTCCCACCAACATCCCGATCCAGGCTTCACCATCCAGTTCAGGCAGATTCAGTTCTGTAACAGAACTGGCTGGAAGTTCAGGGATATGCTGAGACGCATTCGCCCAGACACCTCTGTCCAAACGCAACGCACCATCCAGCAACCAGCGACTGGTAAAGTGCTGATGACTTCCTGTTGAACCCTGTAAATCAAAGTGATTGAGATCGCCTTTGGCGGTTAATGTTACCGGCACATTCTCCGATTTATCCAGATTCAAAGGAGAAGGTAAGTGACTGCTTACATTCTTCAGATTACTGGTAATATCAACCTGATAGTGAGCATCACGTCCCTGTGGCAATGTAATCTGAACCTTTCCCTGCCATGGCAAATGACCGGAAAGTTGCTTCCTGAATACTGGCGGCACCACTTCCATCGCGCCAGGCTGCCAGTCAGCCTGTAGATCCACACCAATTTTGTAATCCGTTTTACCTTCTTTAGTATTAAAACGAACTGCAAGTGGTTGTCCAAACCAGTGACTTTGCATCAGGGAGCTTTGCAGATTGCCATTGTCATAATGCAGCGAACCGGATAACTGCTGGAATGTGGTATTCAGTGGTTTGATATACAGTGAATTACGCTTAAATCTGGCTTCACCTGTCGCCCGTACCTGCTGACCATCCAGTGGAATATTCAGATGTAAGTTACCACTCACATTCCCGCCAATCTGTAATTCATCAAGGGCTGCCCCCAGACTTGTTTTCAGTGGTGTGCGATTAAAATAGTGACGGATTTGTTCACCCTCACCACTAATGTCACCGTCTATCAGCAACTTTTCCTGTAAATAATCCGGGATAACTGCCGAAATATTATCGCCCCGCACTTCTCCCAGTCGGGTGCCATCGGTGCGCATCCACAAACCGTTATTCGCAAAATCCAGGTCAATATTCAGATTTTGCAGATCCGGCCAGCCTGGCTGGAACTGATAAGTGGCGTTACGTAGCGGAACAGCCACTTCAAACATCCCTTCGTTGTGATGGAATGGGAATTGGTGTGGATTCCCCGCGAACAACAGCGTGGCATTATCCACTTCCCCCCCTTTCAGCGCGCCTCCCAGATAATGAGCCAGGGCTTTCCCCATCAGCGGTTCCGGGAAATACCGCCAGGCATCCTCCGCTTTTTTCAGCCGAATCCCTGCCAAAATATCCAGCCTCGGTTCATCGCCCTGTGACTGCTGATAACGGAAATCCCCTCTCGCCCATAAAGAACGCGCCTGCACATCCATATCATGGCCGGAAAGGGTCAGCCCGTTGGGACTGTGCTGCCAGTTGACCGTTCCGGTTGCACTCTGTACATCCAGTGGCGCACGAAACATAGGGCTGTAAGGCAGCGTTGCCTGTTTCAGATCAAAGGTCAGTTTTCCGTCAGCAACACTACCAGAAAGTGTCCCTGTAAGATGTTCCATCCCAGGTAAGTGTTGCCACTGTTGCCAACGGAGATCCTGCCAGCGAGCCTGAAAACGCGTCTGTTCTGGCTTATCCAGGGGAATATCTGCAGCCAGTTCCTGGAATTTTCCCTGAGGTTTGAGTGTCTGCCAGGCGGATAATGCTTCCGCTGGCAGAGCAGAGAACAAGGGTGCCAGCGGATTGAGAGCCGCCAGATCAATCTCCGTTGCCCGTATCCTGAGTTCTGCCTGCTTATCCTTACCCGGCAGCCAGAGCAGAGAGAAAGAACCGTCCGGCCACGCCTGCTTATCTGTACGCAGGGGCATATGCGGCAATTCCAGCAGCCAGCCACGCTGGAAGCGGCTGATATGTGCCGTCAGATTGTCTACCTGCAAATGATGGGATTGATCGCTTCCTTTCCAGCTTGCGCCGCCCTGTTTCAGCCAGAGATCTCCACCGCTGACATCACCGTCGTCAATCTGCATCCAGGCAGCGAGGCTGAATTGCGCACTTTCCAGACGCGTATTATCACGCATCCATTTCCCCAGCCAGGGTTTCATATCCACATCATCAGCCTGCATCCACACCCGACCGGTATCGAGGTAACCATGGTTATCGCGCAGATCCAGACGTACCTGTACCTCGCCATGCTGTCCGGTCAGACTGGAAAGACTCACCACGCCTTCTGCACGATGGCGACGACTTTCATTCAGCCAGGTCAGTTGTGGAACAGATAAACGGGCACGTTGCCCGGAAGGCGTCACAAAGCTGACTTCGCTGTCACGCAAATCGAAGTGGTCAAACTGATGGAAAAACAGATCGTTCAGGCGTTCAGTCTGTAATTTACTGTGTTCTTTAGCATCCTCTTTCCCCTGTAAAGGGGTATTGGTTGCCAGACCTAATTGCCAGAACGTTAAATCGCGGAACTGCCAGCGCCAGTGTAGGAGCGATTGCCAAATATCCAGCGTCAGCGTCACCCGTTTAATATCCAGATAACCACCGTCGTTTAACGCTGCATGCAAATTACGGATCTCCAGGCGGGGGCCAAAAGATTCCCACTTCCCCCTGAGGGAGCCTGCCGTTATTTGCATGTCTGCAGCCGCAGAAATTTTCTTCTGAAGGGGTTCTCGCCAGGTATCTATATGGGGCATTACCAGACGTAAACCACTGATCAGCAGTGCAATAATGACAACAACTGTTGCACTTACCAGCAGTAAAACCTTCGGTAACCGCCTCACATATTTCTCCTTTACTACATCATGACAACGTCAAACTGTTCCTGTGTATACAGGGGTTCAATCTGAACTTTGACCTGCTTACCAACAAAAATTTCCACCTCAGCCAACGCATGTGATTCGTCACTTTTCAGTGCTTCGCCCACAGCCGGTGAGGCATACACCAGGAAACGGTCAGAGTCATAAGCATGATGCACACGGACAACTTCCCGCATAATTTCATAGCAGACGGTTTCCACCGTTTTCAGCGTCCCACGTCCTTTACACACCGGGCAATCCTGGCAGAGTACATGTTCGATGCTTTCACGCGTACGCTTACGTGTCATCTCCACCAGCCCCAGTTGTGAAAAACCATGAATACCGGTCTTCACCCGATCTTTGCTCAACGCCTGCTCCAGTGAATGCAGTACCCGACGACGGTGATCCTCATTACTCATGTCAATGAAGTCGATCACAATGATGCCGCCAAGATTACGTAACCGTAGCTGGCGGGCTATCGCCTGCGTGGCTTCGATATTCGTATTAAAGATAGTCTCTTCGAGATTACGATGCCCGACAAATGCACCGGTGTTGATATCGATAGTGGTCATTGCTTCGGTCTGATCGATGATCAGATAACCACCCGATTTCAGTTCTACTTTGCGATCCAGAGAACGTTGGATCTCGTTTTCCACATCGAACAGATCGAAAATCGGCTGCTTACCGGTGTACAACTCCAGTTTCGCCGTCATTTCCGGGATATATTCGTTGGTAAATTCAATCAGTTGTTCAAATGTCTGACGCGAATCAACACGTACTCGATCCAGTTCCGCACCCGCAAAATCACGTAAAATACGCTGGGATAACGCCACCTCGCCGTACAGGCGGCAACGGGTTTTATTGCGTTTTTTACGTTCAATAACCTTGGTCCATAACCGTTTCAGGAAAGCAGCATCTGATGCCAGTTCTTCTTCACCTACGCCTTCCGCAGCGGTACGAATAATGTAACCGCCCAGTTCATCGCAATAACCCGCCACCACATTTTTCAGGCGATTTCGTTCTTCTTCACTTTCAATACGTTGCGATACACCAACATGGGATGCACCCGGCATAAAGACCAGATAACGGGATGGCAGGGTGATGTCCGTAGTCAGGCGCGCCCCTTTGGTACCCAAAGGATCTTTGACCACCTGTACCATCAAATCCTGGCCCTGACGAACCAGCTCAGAGATATCACGGACAGAAAAGTTTTTCCGCTCATCGCCAGCAACACATTCTGTGTGTGGCATGATGTCAGAAGCATGAAGGAAGGCGGCTTTTTCCAGGCCAATATCGACAAAGGCAGCCTGCATACCCGGTAATACCCGGCTGACACGTCCTTTATAAATGTTTCCCACAATGCCACGGCGGGCTTCACGCTCAATGTGGATTTCCTGCAAAATGCCGCCATCAATGTAGGCAACACGTGTTTCCGATGGGGTAATATTAACCAACAATTCAGCCGTCATTGTGTCCTCTCATCTCACGCAGTGCCAAAAACTGGCTATACAATTCAGCGGTTTCCACTAACGGCAATCCCACTACTGCGTAATAACTTCCATTGATTGTTCTGACAAAGTTTCCGCCCAGTCCCTGTATACCATAGGCTCCGGCTTTATCCATTGGTTCACCGCTGGCAATGTACGCGGCAATATCTTCCGGTGTTAATACGCGAAATGTCACATCCGTAATAACAAGGCAGCTTAAGGATTGCTGACGATCCGCCAGTGCCACCGCCGTCATAACTTGATGTGTCTGACCGGAAAGTTTTGCCAGCATCATCGCCGCGTCATCTGTATTCGCAGGTTTTTCCAGGACTTCATTGTCCAATACGACGATGGTATCCGCACCCAACACGGGTAAATCATGCGGTGCAGCGATCACACCCGCTTGTGCTTTATCCAGAGCAAGACGACGCACGTACTGTTTTGCGGATTCATTCTCACGACGTTGTTCTTCCACATCGGTGGAAACGCGTTCAAATGACAAACCCAGTTGAGTTAACAATTCACGACGACGGGGTGAACCGGAAGCCAGATACAGAGATACCATAATTGTCCTTTATTGTACGGCAAACTGGCTGCGAATTTTTCCCATCAATAAGAACAACCAGGGCCAGAGAATGCCATCAACGATGCTGCCCCAGAAAATTTCTGGTCGGAACGAAATATTGATTACCAGGAATTCTGCCCAGAAAACGATCACATCCATTGCCAGTGACAGCACCATCACCATCAGTGCCTGTTGCCACAACGCCAGATTACGGAACAGTTGAAATTTAAATGCGACCAGATACGTCACAATACTCAGCGCCAGTGCGCGAACACCTAATGTGGAGCCGGAAATCAAATCCATGACAGCGCCCATCATAAATCCACTGCCTACGCCTACTCGATGGGGCAGCGCCATCACCCAGTAAATCAGGATCAGCAGTAACCATGATGGCCGGAACATATAAATCTGTTCCGGCCAGGGCATGATTTGTAACACCAGCGCAGCCAAAAAAGACAGCCAAATGACCCAACGACCATGACTACGATAGCGACTCAAGGTTTATCTCCCTGAGGTGCAGGTGGTCCCATCACTCCAGCGGGTGGTAATACCTGAGGCATCATCTGTGTCAGACGCTCATTGGCTACCCGTTGAACTTCATCCGGCGCCATAGGCATCATACCCTGACGATCCGCGCCCCATAACAGCAGCAGATAACGTAAACGCTGTAAGCCAGCGGTAGGACGTGCCTGAATAACGGTATAAGCTCGTTGCGTATCAACCTTCACAGAGGAAACCACACCCACCGGGTACCCTTCCGGGAAACGCCCCCCTAATCCCGATGTCACCAGGACATCTCCAACACGGATGTCAGTATTATTTGGCAGCGGCTCAAGCTGTAGATCCGATGTACAACCCGCACCGGAAGCAATCACCCGAATATCATTACGCAGCACCTGGATAGGTAAGGCATGTGAAGCATCGCAAATTAACAGGACGCGACTGGTAATCTTGCCAACCGCCACCACTTGTCCCACAACACCTTTATCGCTAATGACAGGCTGCCCTTCATAAACACCATTGGCACTGCCTTTATCGATAACAACCTGATCGGTATAAGGATCGCTGGCTGTAGAGATCACCTGCGTCACCATTTTGTGTTCATCCTGGCGCAATGGTGATCCTAACAATTCACGCAGACGGGCATTTTCCTGTTTGAACTGGCTCAGTAACAGCAACTCGCTGTTTTTCTGCAACAGTTCATGGCGTAGGGTTTTATTTTCCAGCTCAAGCTGCTTACGGGTGGACAGTGTTTCAGAAACACTGTCCAGAATTTGACGTGGCCCGTTGGCCAAAAAGTAGAATGGACTTACCGCGGTGTCCATATAGGCTCGTATCTGGCTAAAAGCGCCCACACGGCTATCCGCAACAATCACGCCAATTGCCACAATAACGGCTAAACATAAACGTAACTGCAGGGATGATCCCCTGCTGAACATCGGCTTCATAGACTCGGCGTTTTCCTCGACAACATGAAAAAGGAGTGTGAGCTTTCCCCAACACTCCTTAACATTTCTTCCGGCAAATTATTCTTCGCTGAACAAATCGCCGCCGTGCATGTCGATCATTTCCAACGCTTTACCACCGCCACGCGCAACGCAGGTCAGTGGATCTTCAGCAACAACAACCGGGATACCGGCTTCTTCCATCAGCAGGCGATCCAGATTACGCAGTAATGCGCCACCGCCAGTTAACACCATACCGCGTTCGGAAATGTCAGATGCCAGTTCTGGCGGACACTGTTCCAGAGCAACCATCACCGCACTGACAATACCGGTTAATGGTTCCTGCAGTGCTTCCAGAATTTCGTTTGAATTCAGAGTAAAGCCGCGAGGCACACCTTCAGCCAGGTTACGTCCGCGGACTTCAATTTCACGCACTTCATCACCCGGATAAGCAGAACCGATTTCGTGTTTAATACGTTCTGCGGTTGCTTCACCGATCAACGAGCCGTAATTACGACGCACATAGTTAATGATGGCTTCATCAAAACGGTCACCACCAATGCGTACAGAAGATGAATACACCACACCATTCAGAGAGATGACCGCCACTTCTGTGGTACCACCACCGATATCAACAACCATCGAACCGGTTGCTTCGGAGACTGGCAGACCCGCACCGATTGCTGCAGCCATTGGCTCTTCAATCAGGAAAACTTCCCGGGCACCTGCACCCTGAGCTGACTCACGAATGGCACGACGTTCAACCTGGGTCGCTCCGACTGGTACACACACCAGCACACGTGGGCTTGGGCGCATAAAGCTATTGCTGTGGACTTGTTTGATGAAGTGTTGCAGCATTTTTTCTGTGACGAAAAAGTCAGCAATAACACCATCTTTCATTGGACGAATAGCAGCGATATTGCCTGGCGTACGCCCTAACATCTGTTTAGCGTCATGACCAACCGCCGCCACACTTTTTGGTGAACCGGCACGATCCTGACGAATAGCAACGACGGAAGGCTCATTCAGAACGATGCCTTGCCCTTTCACGTAAATCAGGGTATTGGCAGTACCCAGGTCGATGGACAAGTCGTTGGAAAACATGCCACGAAATTTTTTAAACATACTAAAGGATAATCCTGCAAGCTGGGGGCGGAAAAGAAGATCCGCTTACTTTACCAACCACACGAAGTAGCGACAAGGCGCAAAAACGTTCTACTTCGGTGAAAAATCATGCTATCTCACACTGCTGCCATTATCGTTAACTGCATTTTTCACAGCAGATGCAGATAACTCTGCATCCTGTTCCGATATTCCGACACATCAGATGGACATAACATACATAATCTTTAACATTTTAATCGGATTCCGGCTGACTTAAGATGCCGCCATACGCCGTCCCGGGCGGCTATTCTACGTGAAAACCCGAATTACGGCAGACTAAACTCGATATCTTTGCGAATATTTTTTCATATCACTGTTGAGTAACTGAGAAGGCGAAAAAAAATTTCCCTGACCTCCTGTGACTCCCATCTCCACCAGCGTTTGCCACTCCTGTTTAAACCTTACGCCAGTTGCAAAAACCTGGGTTGACGTATGTTTGCAGCTTTCCATTAAACTTTTCACAAATAGCTGATTTTCTGTACGCTTTTCAATATTACGGACTAACCCCGGATGGAGTTTAATCAGCTCAATCTGAAATTGTCTGACATAAGCCGTACTGACAACCGTCAGTCCGGCCTGATTAATGACAATTCGACAACCTAATCCATTAATCAGACGCAGCACAGGGCTCAGCCGACTGATGTGTTGACACACATCAGCTTCTGCAAGTTCAAATAAAATACGTTTTCTTCGTGATTTACCACACTGGAGTAAACTGTCACGCAACCAACGGACAAAATTTCGCTGTAACAGAGAATCTACTGTCACAGGGATCGCCAGAGACTCTTCCGGCCACCATTCCAGTAACGCCAGTGTTCGCTCAACGATCTGACGATCATGTTGCCCGGCGAGCCCCAGTTGTTGTGCCAGAGAGAGATATTCCGCAGCTAAAAGCTCTTTCTCACCATCAAAAATACGTGGCGTAATTTCCCGATGATGTACTGTCCCGTCACAGGTCACGGCAGGTTTTTGGTACAGACGAGCGCCGCCACGATTGAGAGTGTTTTCCAGCAAAGTGCGCCATTTCACACTACCACGACCCTGCATTTGTAAAGCATCTTCACCTACCGACCAACCATTACTACCCTGTAATACCGCCTGTCTGGTAGCCAGCTCCACATTTTCCATAACCTGTTGGGTCGTTTGACCGTTACGCCAGCCACTGATACCGATATGGATCATATCATCACGATCCAGCATCGGCGTGGTGGGAAGCATGTCGACAGCACTGATCAATTGTGACGCAATACCATCAGCATCTTTAACACTGCTGTGAGGCAATAACACTGCGAAATCACTACGGAAATAACGTGCAAGCAGCGCCCCCGGATAACGCAAGACAAACGTGGAGAGAAGATTGACCAGCGCAAACACATATTCCTGCACATCATTATGACTCCAGCGTTCATGCAGGATGTCAAAATCTGGCAGACGAATCATCATCACAATGCCCTGAGTTCCGACCTTTTCCGAATCTTCCAGTAATGTTGTTAGCTGGTTATCAAAAAACAGGCGATTATTCAGACCCGTTTGAGGATCACGGGCAGCAAACGTACGGATCAGCGTATCCACCCTGTTGTGTTGCTCCCCCGCTTCTTTTAGATCCGACAGCAGCAAATCAAGTGCACTACTGGCTTTTGCTGGCCATTCATGTACAGAACCGGGTCGTACACTGGCACGCTTACCTTCAATAATCTCTTCCGAACGTTTTTCCAACCTTTCCAGGCCTTCAAGTTGTCGGCAGAGCCAACGATGCATTTGCCATAGCAATAACAACATGATGGTAGTGGCAGTGGCGACGGTTCCCCATATCAATTCTCCACCGACAGAAGAAGACCAACTCTCTCTGGAGCCGACCCAGAGGATACGCAGGGATAAATTAGGATGACGTTGCAAAGAAATATCGGTCAGCCGGTAATTGTTCGGTTCATCTTCATCATTTTCCATCTGTTGATGATGACTGACCCGCAGTAAAACCGTATTTCCCTCAAGCAAGCGAATACGTTCTATCTGTAACGGGATCATAATCTGTTGCAGGGATTCAGCTAGCTGCTGCGGTGACTGTGTCAGCAATGCCCGATCGACTTCTTCAGCGATTTGCTCGATCCGCATTTCTGCCCGTTGATTGCTAATATAAAAGAAACTAAATACGCAGCCCGTCAATATCAGCAACATACCGAACGCGCAAAGCAGAGTGATGATCGCAGAAAATTTGGTGGTTAATCGCATCCTTGTGACCCATTCAGCTGCGGTGACAGGAAAACCATTAACAATCACTTACAACTAACAGGTTAATGGTTGGTGAATTACAGGCATCCTCGCCAGTGTACTCAGATAAGAAAAATAGCATATCCGAAATAATTTTTATCTTCCTGAGGTCACGTAATTAATCTATTTAAGGAGATCTTTTATGCAGGCACTGATTTTGGAACAGCCGGAAGGTACAACCCTGGCCTCAGTCAAACAGATTGATAACAGTGATCTGCCTGACGGCGACGTTATCGTCGATATCCATTGGTCCAGCCTGAACTACAAAGATGCTCTGGCAATTACCGGCAAAGGGAAAATTATTCGTCAGTTCCCAATGATTCCGGGGATTGATTTTTCTGGCAAGGTTCACAGTAGCCGAGATCCTCGCTTTGCTCCCGGTCAGTCTGTCCTTCTCACCGGTTGGGGCGTAGGTGAAAACCACTGGGGAGGCCTGGCTGAGCGGGCAAGTGTGAATGCTGACTGGTTAATCCCGCTCCCACGGGAAATAGATGAACGGCAGGCCATGGTGATTGGCACCGCAGGCTTAACCGCCATGCTTTGCGTCATGGCACTGGAAGAAGGTGGAATTACACCGGAAAGCGGCGATATCCTGGTCACTGCAGCCAGCGGTGGTGTTGGCAGTACAGCCATTGCCCTGTTACATACGCTGGGATATCGGGTCACAGCTGTTAGCGGACGTGAGTCAAACCATGACTACTTACAACAACTGGGTGCCGACACCATTCTTCCCCGAACCGCGTTTAGTCAGGCAGGAAGACCGCTGGAAAAACAACGCTGGGCAGCCGCTATTGATGCCGCTGGCGGTCAGATACTGGCCAGTATTTTGAGCCAAATCACCTGGGGCGGAGTGGTTGCAGCCTGTGGCCTTGCCGGTGGTATTGACCTGCCCACCAGCGTCATGCCGTTTATTTTGCGTAATGTGCGTTTACAGGGTGTGGATTCCGTGATGACTCCCACTGCTCGCCGCATCACGGCGTGGCAGCGTCTGGCACAAACATTACCGGCATCCTTTTATCAGCAAACCACCACAGAAATTTTATTACCACAAGCTGTAACCGTAGCCACTGAATTACTGAATAACCAGGTAACCGGCCGTACGCTGGTACGGATTCGTTAATACAACATACTGATGGCTGGAATACACAATGAAAGATGTCACCAAATTGACAGAGAATGACGTCACCCCGGAAAGTGTTTTTAATACTCGCCGCCGAACCCTGTTAAAAACACTGGGAATCGGTGCAGCAGCACTCACATTACCCGGCATGGCTCGGGCAGATATCCTTTCCTGGCTGAAGGGCGACGAACCTCCCAAAGCGCCTCCGGGCAAACCGCTGGACTTTAGCAAACCTGCGCAATATCAGGCTGACCTGCCATTAACGCCTGTCGACAAGGTTACCGGTTACAATAACTTTTATGAGTTTGGACTGGATAAAGCCGATCCCGCAGCCAATGCCGGCACATTAAAAACAGACGACTGGACAATCACCATTGACGGTGAAGTGGCAAAACCACTGACGCTGAATATGGATGATATTTTCCAACGCTTCCCTCTGGAGCAGCGTATTTATCGTATGCGCTGTGTTGAAGCCTGGTCGATGGTAGTTCCCTGGATTGGCTTTGAACTTGGCAAATTATTGCGTCTGGCCGAGCCCACCAGCCATGCCCGCTATGTTGCTTTCCAAACCGTTTATGCCCCTGACCAAATGCCAGGACAGCAAGACAGATTCATTGGCGGCGGCATTGATTACCCCTATGTTGAGGGGTTACGGCTGGATGAAGCTATGCATCCATTAACGCTACTCACAACGGGTGTATACGGTAAAACCCTGCCACCGCAAAATGGCGCGCCTATCCGCTTAACCGTGCCATGGAAATATGGGTTCAAAGGGATCAAATCGATCGTAAAAATCAGTCTGGTACGGGAAATGCCACCAACAACCTGGAATATGCTCGCGCCTGATGAATATGGTTTTTACGCCAATGTGAATCCACATGTTGATCATCCCCGCTGGTCTCAGGCCAGTGAACGTGTGATTGGATCTGGCGGGATCCTGGATGTTAAACGCCAGCCAACACTGATGTATAACGGTTATGGTGAGCAGGTAGCATCGCTGTATCATGATCTTGATTTACGGGAAAATTTTTAAGCTATGCGACTAACAGCAAAACAAATTACCGTATTGAAAGTCCTGCTACATCTGGCCGGACTTTTACCGTTTTTATGGTTAGTCCTTGCCGTGGATCAGGGTTGGTTCAGTGCTGATCCGGCAAAAGATATTCAGCATTTTACCGGCAGAATGGCACTGAAGTTTCTGCTGGGCTGTCTGCTGGTTGCTCCACTTGCCCGTTATGCCAAACAACCGCTGCTGATTCGCGTACGCCGTCTGCTGGGTTTATGGAGTTTTGCCTGGGCAACGCTGCATCTCATTAGTTATTCGTTGCTGGAACTGGGGTTAAACAACCTGAGTTTGCTGGGGAAAGAAATTGTTTCCCGTCCATATTTAACACTGGGGTTAATCAGCTGGGTCATTCTACTGTTACTGGCAGCAACGTCCTTCCAGAAAGCACAGCGTCGATTAGGGAAACGCTGGCAAACACTACATAACTGGGTGTATCTGGTGGCGATCCTGGCACCTGTGCACTATCTTTGGTCAGTTAAGGTCTTATCGCCACAACCGTGGATTTATGCCCTGTGTGCATTCATCCTGCTGGCATGTCGCTATAAGACCTTCCGTAAATGGTTACCAGGTCGTCGATAACGTTGCTTTTCCTCTGCGTATTTTGTGGCAGTAATATAATCTTCGCTGATACGACCAGTATTTAGCTGCGAATTGCGGTGATATCGTTATAATACTCGACTTTGTTGATTCATCTGTCTCAAATTTCGATTGAATCAGGTGACAAACAGGTTTCAGAAAGGTATTTTGTGCGATGCCTCAATTATCGCGGGAGATAGCAGCAAGATGTCGGATAAGTTCCATGTACTGATTTTGAACGGCCCCAACCTCAACCTGCTGGGTACGCGTGAGCCGGAAAAATACGGCTATACCACGCTGAGTGACATTATCAGTGACCTGACGGCACAGGCCGCGGCGCTGAACGTTACCCTGAGTCATCTCCAGTCCAATGCGGAACATGCGTTGATTGATCGTATACATGAAGCAAAAGGCAATGTCGATTATATCGTCATTAACCCGGCGGCATTTACTCACACCAGCGTAGCGCTGCGTGATGCGCTGTTGGCAGTCAATATTCCGTTTATTGAAGTACATCTGTCCAACGTGCATGCCCGCGAGCCTTTTCGCCATCATTCATATCTTTCTGATATTTCTGCCGGCGTGATCTGCGGACTTGGCGCCGATGGTTATTCATGGGCTTTACAGACAGCGGTAAAACGCTTGTCATCATCTAATTAAACAGAGTGCGGAACCACACTAATGGATATTCGTAAGATTAAAAAACTGATTGAACTGGTTGAAGAATCAGGTATTGCTGAACTGGAAATTTCTGAAGGCGAAGAGTCTGTTCGTATCAGCCGTTCTCCTGCTAACGCAGGTTTCCCGGTCATGCAGCAGGCTTATGCAGCACCTGTAATGCCACAGCAACCTGCTCTGGCAGCAGCAGTGGCGCCAGCAGCACCAGAAGCACCGGCTGCAGCTCCAGCAGCAATCAGTGGCCACATTGTACGTTCTCCAATGGTAGGGACTTTCTACCGTACCCCAAGCCCTGACGCAAAACCATTTGTTGAAGTGGGCCAGACAGTGAGCGCAGGTGACACACTGTGCATCGTTGAAGCGATGAAAATGATGAACCAGATCGAAGCGGATAAATCCGGTGTTGTTAAAGCGATCCTGGTCGAAAATGGTCAACCAGTTGAATTTGACGAGCCACTGGTAGTCATCGAATAACGAGGCGCGCCATGCTTGATAAAATTGTAATTGCTAACCGTGGTGAAATCGCTCTGCGTATTCTGCGTGCCTGTAAAGAACTGGGCATTAAAACCGTAGCGGTACACTCCACGGCGGATCGTGACCTGAAACACGTGCTGCTAGCAGACGAAACCGTCTGTATCGGCCCGGCGCCATCCGTTAAAAGTTATCTGAACATCCCGGCACTGATCTCTGCTGCAGAGATCACCGGTGCGGTAGCGATTCATCCTGGTTACGGCTTCCTGTCTGAAAACGCAGACTTTGCTGAACAGGTTGAACGTTCCGGCTTTATCTTTGTTGGTCCAAAAGCAGACACCATTCGTCTGATGGGCGACAAAGTGTCAGCCATTACCGCAATGAAAAAAGCGGGTGTTCCAACTGTACCGGGCTCCGATGGTCCACTCACCGAAGATATGGATAAAAACCGTGCCTTTGCAAAACGCATTGGTTATCCGGTCATTATCAAAGCATCTGGCGGCGGTGGCGGTCGTGGTATGCGTGTTGTGCGTAATGATAAAGACCTGGAACAATCCATCAACATGACGAAGGCGGAAGCTAAAGCAGCTTTCAACAACGACATGGTGTACATGGAGAAATTCCTGGAAAACCCACGCCACGTTGAAATCCAGGTACTGGCTGACGGCCAGGGCAATGCTATCTATCTGGCTGAACGTGACTGCTCCATGCAGCGTCGTCACCAGAAAGTGGTGGAAGAAGCTCCTGCACCAGGCATCACTGAAGAGCTGCGTCGTTACATCGGTGAACGTTGTGCGAAAGCTTGTGTGGATATCGGCTATCGCGGTGCAGGTACTTTCGAGTTCCTGTTCGAAAACGGTGAGTTCTACTTCATTGAAATGAACACCCGTATTCAGGTTGAGCATCCGGTTACTGAAATGATCACCGGTGTGGATCTGATTAAAGAACAGCTGCGCATTGCGGCAGGTCAGCCTCTGTCCATCAAGCAGGAAGATGTGGTTGTTCGCGGCCATGCGATCGAATGCCGTATTAACGCAGAAGATCCAAATACCTTCCTGCCAAGTCCGGGCAAAATCACCCGCTTCCATGCACCAGGTGGTTTTGGCGTACGTTGGGAATCTCATATCTATGCAGGTTACAGCGTGCCACCGCACTACGATTCAATGATCGGTAAACTGATCACTTACGGTGAAACCCGTGATGTGGCTATCTCCCGCATGAAAAATGCGTTGGCAGAACTGATCATCGATGGCATCAAAACCAATATTGAGCTGCAGATGAAAATCATGTCAGACGAGAATTTCCAACAGGGTGGAACCAATATCCACTATCTGGAGAAAAAACTCGGCCTGCACGAGAAGTAATCCTGCCAGTTTGAGGGCCTGCATTGTCAGGCCCTTTTCCCTTCCCCATTAGTCACTTTCCAAAGGTATCGCCGGGTTATGCGCCGACACCGTGATTATCCCTGTAGCTTACCTTTGCCGTCACTCTGAGGAGATACGGATGGATACACGCTTTCTACAGGCACACAAAGAAGCACGCTGGTCCTTCTGGCTGGCAATAGCTTATCTCGCCTGCTGGGCGCTGACTGCCTGGTTATGGGATGACAAACCAGGTATCACCGGATTACCGCACTGGTTTGAACTCTCCTGTCTGTTCGTGCCAGGTCTGTTTATTGTGCTTTGCTGGTTGATGGTTCGCGTAATTTTCCGCGATATCCCACTGGAGGATGATCGTGAAGTTTGAAATTATTTTACCGCTAATCGGTTACTTATTGTTGGTTGCAGGCTTATCTGTCTTTGCCATGCGTAAACGCCGTGAAGGTAATTTTTTAACGGAATACTTCCTTGGCAGCCGTTCAATGGGCGGTTTTGTACTGGCGATGACGCTCACCACCACTTATATCAGTGCCAGCTCTTTTATTGGAGGGCCTGGCGCGGCCTATAAATATGGTCTGGGATGGGTGTTGCTGGCAATGATACAAGTGCCAGCGGTCTGGTTGGCATTAGGAATTTTAGGGAAAAAATTTGCCATTCTTGCCCGCCGTTATAATGCAGTAACACTGAATGACATGCTTTACGCCCGTTACCGTAGTCCGTTATTAGTCTGGCTGGCAAGTTTGAGCCTGCTGGTCGCCTTTATCGGTGCCATGACAGTGCAATTTATTGGCGGTGCACGACTGCTGGAGACCGCTGCAGGGATCCCTTACGATACCGGATTATTAATCTTTGGCGGTACCATTGCGCTGTACACCGCATTTGGTGGTTTCCGGGCCAGTGTCCTGAACGATGCCATGCAGGGCCTGGTCATGCTCATGGGTACGTTTCTGCTGCTGTTTGCCGTCATCCATGCCGCAGGGGGAATGCACAATGCCATTACGCATCTGGAACGCATCGATCCTAAGCTGATCTCCGCTTCCGGGGCAGATGATATCCTGAATCCGACTTTCCTGGCTTCTTTCTCGGTTCTGGTCTGTTTTGGTGTCATTGGGCTGCCACATACTGCGGTACGTTGTATTTCCTACAAAGACAGTAAAGCAGTGCATCTGGCTATTTTGCTGGGC
>Ga0157359_1000278_pt1 | contig 17545 bp, 12 predicted proteins | sample AttcapACBM3_FD_111482 | JGI IMG/M metagenome (GOLD analysis project Ga0157359, IMG submission 111482) | Fungus gardens microbial communities from leaf cutter ant in Botucatu, State of São Paulo, Brazil - Atta capiguara ACBM3 | ecosystem: Host-associated > Fungi > Mycelium > Unclassified ...
AGAATGAATATGGATTATCTAGATGTGTATCAAGCTTATCTGCAGAGTTGCAACTGATAATGGACAACAATCTGGGCCTCAATATTGTGCCAACTACTTGTCACAATTTCAGACAGAGTTGAAGTTGTGTTAAGTGTGGTTCTTGCTTGAAGTGAAAGTCTATGGTTAGTCACATAAGGGAAAATAGATCAAGTATAGAAGTTATCCAAAGTATGAATGTGAGTTATCTAGAATGCAAATTACTTATTCATAGAAGTTGCAACCAAACTATAGACAACAATCTTAGCCCCAACTTATAGTTTCAGATGGAGTCAGAGTTCAAAATTATACAAGGGAAGAAGTGGATTGCTAGGATTTGATTATCAGACTAAGGAGAGTACAGAGTACCTACTTGGCCTTAATACCATATCTTAATCTGGCCACATCCATTCCAACCCATGAATAATACCTCTTCCCTCATCTGTATTCCTAATCTTTTCTGGTACAGATTACATTTCTCTATTCTATCTCAAATGTCTTCACTGGACCCTGGCCAACTCCATGAATCTTCATTCCCCAACATCCAAGGATCACTAGTAACTAGGGTAACTCACTTAGCAGTCTCTATACTAGATAACTATCCTAGGCAAAATGTTTAGTATATAAACCAGTAGTTTACACTGTATTAGTCTTATCCTGAAAATCAACCAAAACTAGCACTAATTTCTAGTGTTAGCAATAACACATCTTGCTACCTTCTAGTAGTCTCAATCTTTTAAGTTCACCAAGTTGACTTTTAAAATATATGACCAGTATAACTCATAGAGACACAGCACATAAGCTGAAGCCAAAGGTTGTTCTAACCTGTCTTCTGCATTTTTAGATTATATAGTAACTTATTTGGACTTCTAAGAAACCTTATCAAATCTTGGATAACAAGGTGTAAACTATACCTAACAGTATATAAAGATTGAAATAATATAAAGAACATATATATATATTTGTGTAGTAATGAAAACATCTATTATATATCTACAACAAGAATGATAACAAAGAGTAGATATAGTTACAGAGTTCAAGAAAATATAAATTGAAATAAAAAATAAGTCTACATGAATATAGCATATGAACATTAAGCTGAATACTCATTTTTTGATACTTTTACTTAATGAGATGTTAGAAAGTAGATAAAACACCTAAATATGCATAAAATTTGACATAAGTATTACAAAAAAGAGATTTTATAAATATATTTATAAACAAAATAATAGTAAATATCAATTTATTTAGTATGAGAGTGGGCAATAAGAGTATAAGCAAAAGCTATACAGCTCTAATTATCAGTGTGGATAATAGTAGTTATAGTCTGAGTAAAGTTAAGCTCTCTCAACAATATCTGAAGCCAGACAGCTTCCTTTATAACATTTGTAAAGACAATATACTTGGCTTCAATTAAAAAAGTGGTTATAGTTGGCTGCTTCTTAGAATATCATAATATAAAGCTATCTATAATAAAACTTCTAACAGATCTTCAATCATCTAGATTCTAAGCTCAATCTGAGTTAGTTTAACCAATCAAATTAAAGTTATCCTTCTTATACTATTCTAACATTAGATTCAAGTCTGCCATATTCTTGAAGTAGTACAGAATGCACTTTGTAGCTTTCAAGTGTGCAATATCACAGTTTTTATCAAATTGAGACACTAAACTAACTACAAACTGAATATCTGGACAAGTTTATGTTACAAAAAGGAGAAAACCATTCAAAAGATAATGAATATTACTTATATAATTTCTATATACATATTTCTTAGCTTTAGTTTGAGAAGATTGGGAAGTAGAAAGCTAATACTTTGTAGTAAGAGAAGTCAAGACAAAGAAGGCATTCTATATACCAAAACAAATAGGAACTTGGTAAATATATGCCAATTGATTAAAAAACATAAGATAGCTTATATGATTATGAGAAACTAAGATTCTTAGCACAAACTTGAGTTTACCAAGGTCAGTGATCTCAAAATTATTACTAAGTACAGTTTTGAATAGAATGATAAACTAACTGCTATATCATAATTCTCTCTTTCTTCTACTTGATGTACAAGAAGTTATTGGTAAATGTATGAATAAAACTTAGTTTTATTAAAACCTTATACAATCTCTTCTTTCATTGGCTTTTAGCCTGCTTCAAGCTATATATTGCTTTTTACTATCTTCGATAACAATCTCAAGGATCTAACTTTTCTATACCATTTGATATTTTTATATAAATCTTCTTATTGAGATCTTCTTACAAGTAAGTGGCAACAATATCTATTTGATGGATATCAAAATACAAATAAGTGGTAAGAGCAAAAAAAACATAGAGAGTTGTGAGAAAGTTTCTGTACAATCTTCTCTAAAAGAATCCTTTAGCAACAATTTATACCTTAAACTTATCATGTTTTTTATAACTGTCCAACTTCTTCTTCAAAACAATACAACTTCCAATAGATAATGTATTGACTTATTCAAAGACATCTGCTTCCTCTAACTAAGCAAACTCAGATATAATGGTATTTTTCTATTACTTTGAGTGGAAGAAATAGAAGATTTCTGTTACAAACTTTATTCAACTTATATCTCTACAACTAGTGGGCTGATTCTTATAAACCAAGTTGTATTGGAAAGCCCTAAATATGAGCTATATACATATATATCTTAGGAACAACTGAATGGATTCCTATGATCAAACTTGTGTTAAAAAGCACTCATCAAACTATCTCTAATAATATATCATACATTATATAAAAATTAGTATTTATAAAGATACAAGCATATCAATGCAGTAATATAATAAGTTATCTTCTAAAATTAGCCTAACATTTGTTATGACAGATGACAGATAACAGCCCTATTAGGTATGAGTTTTGATTATATAATAGAAACAGCTTGCATACAGACTATTACTATTTTGTATATACTTTTATATTTGAGGATTAAACCTTAAACTTAACAACATTAATTATTATCATTTATTCTTTACTATCATTGACATCTGTATTAATCTTCATCATCATTGTCAACATTATTAAACTTCTGAATCACTTCTAAACCTCTGAGAGTACACCCAAGAGACAGATATTACAAACAAGCAAGTAGTTTATTTTGTAATAGTCTTTTGATATATACAGAGCTTATATGTAGTAGCAACAAAAACAATATTGACCCTCTTCTTTAAGAAAACTACATTGGTTATAACAAGAGACTCATAGTTCTGATAACAATTAACAAGCTTATGATTATAAGTAAATAGGTCTCTTCTTAACAAAGATTACTACTTAGAGAACTTTTGAAGAGTAGGAAGAGAGAAAGGATTATAATTGAGAGTACTATAGCCAAGAGTAACAGAATGTTTGATAGCAGTGGTATTAGTAGGAACTTTGTCATTAACAATGTTCATAAGAATATTAAGAGTTATGTGACTTGGTACTAAACTTGACTTAAGTACAGACTTAGAATTAACAATAGTACTATCTCTAGCTATGATATTATTCACAAAGCAGTTAACAACCTTATCAAAAACCCATAAAGCACTAACATCAATAACTGTAAGCTTACCAAAGAATGTATCTTTAAAGAAACAGATATTTTAAGAGACAATCAACTTGCTATTTTCAAGATTCTTGAGAGCTAGCACTCCTTAGTTTCATCAATCCACTAACTAAATATGCAAACTTTCACTGTATACAACTCCAACTTTCTCTGATATACCTACTTAAGTACATAAGTCCATCTGAAAGAGCCAAAAATTCAGAAATGGGAGATATCAAACTTATACCTAGTCTAAGCCTCATAGAATACCAATCTCTTTAAACCAGAGATGAGAAATGAGAGATATACAACAGATGTGAACAGTATATATAATTCAATACTAGTAGGCTAGAGTATATAATATACTATTTCAAAAAAGACAACAATTATATACTTGGTAATATCATTCTACTTAGAAAGATAGAAAATAGTAGTCTTATAAATAATTCCATTGTACTAACAAAAATAAGCTATAGTACTATTAATGGACTCTGAGGAATAAACTAATATGGTCAAACATAGTAGTCTACTTGTCCCATTTCTTAGTATACAGTTCTTAGTAGTAGTAATATTCTAATATTAAATAATATAGATTATATAAAAACAATCTTATATGTCTTCTAAAACAGCTAAACTTGCTATATACTTTTGCTGACCAAACTCAATAATACTATACATTATATTAATAGCCACAGAATTAGATCTTAACTAAGTGAAATACTTCTTCTTTAACTTCACTCACTATTTGTACTCAGCCAAAGTAATGGGAAAAAGTAGTGTAATATTACTGTCAAAAGAAAAAGACATGAATAGTTTGAGAAGACAATTTTCTGGACTTTTGATAAAAAGCTAGAGAAAGCAAGCCTATAAGAGCCTATAATCTAATAAAGTGGTACATAGTAGTTGTCTAAACACAAAAATATATTAAAGTCACTAGTGTTACAACTTAAGACTTAATGAGTGGTCAAAAAAAATAATCTTGTATAAAATTTATATAAGAAAACTTAATAGAGTTCCAAGTACAAATTATCTATTTTACATAAAAATATATACTAAGCTAGTGATTTGTGTAATACTATATCCTAAAAGCTATATATTATCTATAAAATCAAATATGTAGTGAATATATTATATAATATTATTGTTCTAGAACCTTTTATATTCTTTTATGTGATATATAGTCATGTGTCTATGACTATGACATGTGTGACTATTGTAACAGTCACATATAATATCATACTTATTTCTAACCCTAAGTCTCAAATAATAAAATAAATAATAAAATAAAATAAAAATGAGAAAGAACAAAAAATTAAAACAGTCTAAAGAATAAATCTAGAACTAGAGATAGAAAGAACCTAGTTCTAATATCTTCTAGCTATAGGCTAAGCATAAATGCTCAAGTATATATATATATGTTTGTATAACAATAAAAACATCTATTACAATAAAAGATAAGTCTATAATTTCTTCTATTTCTAGATATAAATATTAACAGCTTTCCTTTTAGCTATTTGGGCATAGATATATTCTTAGTCAAGTTATATTCCAAATACTGGTTATCAATAGTTATTACTAACAAATACATTGATTGAAATAAGAAATATTTTCCTTATTTCCAAGTTATGATAGAGTTTTATATCTAGTTTAGAAGACTTTGGTAGTAGTAGTAATAAAAAATGCTATTATTCTAGCCAAGTTGTGAAATATATCTTATGAATTCTACATTGTAAGTAGAAATTTTGTTGCTAGGCTTTATCTACAGATTATCCAGCAAATTGGTAGCTTTATCAATAAAATTGAATAGCTCAAAATATTGATAGAGTTTGTTGATGAATTGACTCTAGTTTGGAGTCAGTTATGAAAGATTTCTTGTTCTTTCTAGTTGATCTTAAACTAGTCTTAAGGTATGCTAGTGAAATAAGTTATTGTGAAGTTGATTTTCATAATATCTATTAAAAATTACACCAGATTAGCATAGAAGTAAAAACAGTACTAAAACAAGAAGTTATTTAATTTATTTGGATTTATATTACTAAATATGTCTAAAAGTCAGACTTTGGCCCACAAAGTAAATAGTATTGTTAAGAATGTAGATGTCCTGTTGTCTAAGTTATCTACAAGTTGACTAAGAACCTCAATCAACAGATTTATTAACTGGCATAGTTAAGATCCCCATGATCTCAAATTAACAGAGAATAGAAGTGTTGGTAATGATAACAGGAGTTGGTCTTTAGAGACTAGAGTGTCTTTCTAATTTAAATTATTATCAGCTAGAATGTTGCTGAGGTTTATAGATATCAGTAGTAAAATGCCAATGATATCTGAAAGAGCTTGGTGGAGTAATTAGAATAGAGTTCCTAATTGTAGATTTAGCTATCTTCAGTGATAAGGAAGTCTGGCCATAAAACTAACAAGATGTTTGCTTAGCTATAAGACAGCTATAAAAGAGATTTCTAATATAGGAGTTATAGATAATTAGCAAGAGAATGCTATGAGAATAAATAAGCAAGAAAACAAAGACCAAGAATTGCAGATAAAAACTATATAAGATAGAATGTGACAATAGTTATCAGAAAGTCTGGTAATATTAATCACAGTTCTCACTTCAAACAAAAGTCCATAGTTAGTCATACAAGAAGAGGTGGGTCAAGTGTAAAACTTATCTGACAATGGATAGAAATTATCTGAAGTGTAAATACAAGTTTAACATTGTGCACTTTTGGTGTATTTAGTTCTATAGCTAGTCTGTTTCTATAATGTCAAGCTTGTAAGCAGCTGGTAGTTTGACTCCCAGTAAAGCTATTCTCTTTAAATGAACAGTTGTTAGTATGGAGATGTAATGTGGCTAGAAGTGTTGCCAGAGATAGTATTAGTTACTTAGCTGCTACATCTCTATTAGACTAGATATTTTGTAAAACAGAGTTTACTGGGCCCTTCAAAAACCTCCATAAGACTGTCAAGGCTCTATAACTGTGATATGTGGCATGACTCTTAAATACAATCATATATACTCTTAGTATAACTGGTTTAATAGCTAGTCTGTTTCTAATAATTATAGGTTTGACAAGAGAACTCAATAAGAAGTTCTGTTAAATTTGGCTACTACTTATATATTTAGTGCTTAGTTTATATACAATACTCCTACTTCTACTCTAAAGTCTAATGATATAATAATCTTTTAGAACCTTTAATATATGTTCTAGTAATGTTATATCATGATATGATCTCTTACCATAGATATCTAAGTAAATTTATTGCTTTTATCTGTTTTTTCTATCTTCTGAAATTATGACTATATAATATATAGTCAATATAATGCATAAGTTAAAGCTAAGATTTGTTATGATCTTTAATCCTTAGAGTGGGAAATAAAAACAACCCTTGTATTAGAGTAACATAAGAAAACTCAATAGAGATCTCTCTACAAACTAGACTACCTTATATACTACTACTGATGGTCCATACTAAATACTGTGCACCCTATCCTAAACAACCATGTGTAGTACATGAGGTCAACATGTGGTATTCATGTTGTATGATGTCACTTGTTCTAGAACCTTCTATAACTTTCCCTCAAGTCCCATGATCAATATTGTGACCATACCATCAAATGTGACTGATGTGATTGATCACTTCTAACCCTAACTCCAGAGTTCTAAAAATAGAAAAGATGAAAAATAAATCAAAAGGAAAATAAAAATAAGAAAGAAAATAATAAAAACCAAGTCCACTTTCTGTCGTCTTGACAAGATTGTTGTTATTGTCCAGTAACTTATTTTCTAAACTCTTTATCATTATAATTTTGAAGTTTATCTCTAATATTCTTTTAGATATCCTCTTTTCTACTATTATTCTGACTATAGTTCCAGCCACAATAATTAGTATTTAAGACTAGTAGGTATACTTTTCTTAGTCTAGTAATTGAATCCAAGTGATCCAATTACTCTTTTCTCACTCTCATCTACTTATTTACTTTCTGAAATTATAACTAAATAATATATAGTTAGTGTAACATAATTTAAGAATTTTTACCCATATTTTAGTCATGCCACTCTTGTCAGAGTTGTAAATGATGGACTTAGTTCTTATTTTATTTTATTTTATTTTTTATTTTTATTTATTTTTCTTTAGTTTCACTTCTATTTTCTTTATTTTAGACCTAGGCAATAAAGTGTGATGTGATATCATATGTGATTGTCACACATGTCACAGTCACATAATCATATAACATAAATAAAGATTCTGAAACAGATAATGTTATATAGTATAGCAATAGTATATTGGCCTTATAAAAAACATATAGACTTTAAAGTAGGTTAGTTATAGTATGTATACAAACCACAGTCTGTAGTATATAAGATAGACTAGCTTGTAACAGAAACTCCATCAAGTTCTCTTATATTACTTAATACAAAAGTTGTCTTTTATCTTATCTTTTAAACTTAATATTAAAAGTAATCTTCTTAGTCTGATCATAGTTAATATACAGTTAATTATGGGATTTAATTAGTACATCACATGACCACATGTATTAATCCCTATAGATACATTTTGTTACTCTTAGCTATTTATAATTGTCTACAAATGAGTTATTGTTATATTTCTTTACTTCTAGTTATTTATAATTGTCTACAGTATACTAGACTATTTCTAAGTCATTAGAAACAGCTTTAAGATTATTAGATAATTCTCTACACACCAAATTTAATATTTAAATCATAACAATATTTCAAACAAGTCTTAGTACTTAATCTACATATAGATAATTATTCTTACTTGATCTGTTCTATTTTATGTAACAATTGTAGACTTTAAAGCAAGAACTATGCTTAATATCCTATTTTATATGATATCCACAGACTTTCACTTGAAGTGAAAACTACACTTAACAACTTTTTAGTACAATTTAATTTATAAGAATTAGTCTAGTGGTTATAGAAATATACAATGTTATAGCAACTACAAGTTAGGATAGCTTAAGACTGGAACTTTAATAGTAACTTATTGTTAAGTATAGTTCTCACTTTGATTAGTTATACAAAAGAACAGATTAAGTGTAAATTTATATAAGAATAGATAAAATTATCTGGGATATAGATTAAGCTTAATATATAGTTGTAATTTCAAACAGAATTAGAGTTTTAAGAGAATGTAGATGAAAGTAGGTTGCTTGGATTCAATTATCAGACTGAGAAAAATATAGAGTATCTACTTGATTTTAAATACTAAGTACTATAGTCAGAACTTGTGTCCAAAAGAATATTAAAGCAACAATCTCTAAGTAATATAACAACTCAGAGTTCAAATAACAAGTTTGTCAGAGTTTAAGATAGTAGACTTGAACTATTTTATGTTTTCTTTCTTTTTTCTTTTCTCCTTTGTTATTTTCTTCTCTTTTATTTTTATTTTTGAGAACTTAGGATTAGGATTAATGTGATATCACTGTTACACTGTCACATGTCACATGTCACATGGGAAAGTGTAGAAGATTCTAGAAGAATAATATCATACAACATATTTAACACATAGCTGTTTAGAATAGGCTAGAAGTAATTAGCATAGGCTATGAAGTTTTAGTATATAAGGTAGACAATCCTGTACAGAGTTCTCTATCAAGTTCTCTTATATCAACCCAATACAAGGTTCATCCACCTGTCCCACTCTAAAGACTTGAATTTGTAACATTAGAACTCAATTCCCTTTCTTGAGACTGTTCAACACAGAACTCTCTCTTACTTACTCTTTTACCATCTTCGACCAAAGGGCAATACCACCTTTTAGTCAAGAAGAACTACTGGGCTCTAGACATAAGGAGTACACTAGTTAGACAGGAGAAGCCTAGCCATTTGTTTGTATCAAAGTCCACTGGTACACTTCAAATATATTACCTTTTGTAGACATAATCTATATCTTTTCACTTAACAGCTCTGTACTACATCTTCCCTTGTGAGGTGTCTATACAGGAGAACAGCAGGCATCCTTAAAATCTTGCTTAGAGTAGAATGGTCTTTTTAGACCAAAATTGTATACTCTTTTCTTAGATTAAAGATAGTCAGTAGACAATGTAAGATAGGACAGAAAGAGGGCCCACTAGCACCTACAGAGATTATATCTAGTTCAGAGTATAAGTTGGAGAGTAAGGCCAACACAACTTTCTCTCTATGTTATGATGTACACAAGAACTAACATTTTTCTTGTTCTTTTATCTATTTTTCTTGATTTTATATTTCTTTTCTTTTGATTTTCTTTTTATTGGTGATAAAGAGGCACATGACTGTGGTCACATGACTTATTACATGATATAAGGTCATAGGCCTAGAATAAACTAGATAAATGACATCAAGGAGCATGTTAACTCCATGGCTATCTCATGGTGTATATATGGTACACTCATGAATGACACATAGACATTAGGGTAATTATTAAGTAGCATGAACCATGTGTAATTTATATAAATAGGGTAGCAATTCAGCAGAGACTCCTTGTCAAGTTCTCTTGTGATTCCCACTTAATATCCTACTGAGAGATTTATTACTTGTATTACTATTGGACTTTGTGTCTAGTGGTTGCCACAACACTCTACTACCAATATATACATCATCTCCTCCTATACCACCACCATTATCATCTTCACCAATTGATTCTCTCCCTTTTTACCATACTATGAGTTAGTAAACAGCAGCAGAAGCAGTTGGCAGCAATACAGGCACAGATGCAAGCCCTGATTGCAGAAGGAGCAGTAGAAGAAAGAAGGGCAGAAGGGTCCAACACAGGATCCCACATGGAGGTAGCCAAGCCACCAGTTTTTAACAGAGAAGTAAGGAAAGTAGGAGGATTCATAACAGCATGCAGATTATATTTGAGAATGAAGATGAGAAAAGCAATGATGGAGAAGCAAATTCAATGGATTCTGTTATATATACAGAAAGGATCAGTGGATGTGTGGAAGGAGAATATGTTAGAAGATTTGGAGGCAGGGGAAATAGAATATGAATCAGCAGAAGAATTCTTGACAGGATTGAAAAAGAAGTTTGGAGGAAGAGATAAGGAGACAGTAAAGGTGGCAGAGTTGAGGAGATTAGAGCAGAGAGAAAGAATGATGGAGAAATTTGTACAAGAGTTCAAAAGAGCAATGAGAGGAAGTAGATATGAGAAGAGACCACTAGTGGAAGAGTTTAAGAAAGAAATGAGTGGAGCAATTAGAAGAAAGTTGATAGAGGCAGAAAGGCCTCCCACAAGTATTGAATAGTGGTATGAACATGCCACTAATCTAGATAGATATTGGAGGAAAAGCAAGAGGGAAGAGAAAAGGATAAGAGGGCAACAGAACCAGTGGCAATAAGCCCCAAGACAGAATAATAAGACACAACAGGCACAACTGCCATAGCCTCAAGCATGGACAAGGAGGCAAGAAGCACCTTAACAGCAGGTGCCAATAGGGCCTGCTCTGATAGAGGGAGTAGAGAGAACAAGTGTGATAATGGTGTGTCCTCAACAGATGACAGGAGGGGTTCAATGAAACCCATATGTAATGGAGGTGGATAGAAAGGAGAATAGAAATTGTTATAGTTGTAGAGGATTCAGACATTTGGCGAGGAATTGTAAAAATAGAAGGACAGAGAATAGAATTGGGGAGAAAAGACTGGAATATGGAGGCAATGAGAATAATGGACAAAGTAATTTAAAAGGGGAAGGAGATCTAATAGTCTTTGATTAGATTCCAGTAATAATAGGTTTATAATGCTTACAAAAGCAAATATATCCTGTTGCAACCTGGACAATAAAGACCTACTAAGAGAAGTAACAGTAAAGATTGGACTAGAAAGGATTGACATGCAGAAGGGAATAACAGTGGAGGCATTGCTAGATAATAGTGCTATAGGATTGGTAATGAGCTCAGAGTTTGCAAGGAAGAAGAGATTTCAGCTGAAAAAGTTAGAAAGATCAATTTATGTAAGAAATGTAAACAGAATGTTGAATAAAGAGGGGCCAATAGAACATACAGTGGAGGTTAACATTTATTACCAAGGGCATAGAAAAAGAATAGAAATTGATGTGATAGAAGGGCAGAAGTGGAATGTGATCTTGGAAATGCCCTGGCTAGCTTGCCACAATCCTGAGATTGACTGGAGAACTGGGGAGGTAAAGATGATAAGATGTTCAGAGGAGTGTGGAAAGTAGTGGAGACCAAAGTAGGGGAAGTTAGGATGGCAAAAGCAGAAGAAGGAGAAGTAGAGGGAAAAAGAAGGAAAGATGTGAAAAGAAGAAGAGAAGAAGAAAAAAGAAAAAAGGAAGTACAAAAGATAGCAGAAGAGTGGGAGATTTTGGAAGAGGAGGAGGCAGCAAAATCAGAGGCAGAAGCAAGAAAGCTAGTCCCAGAAAGATTCCATAAGTAAATCCATGTCTTTGGCAAAAAGGTCAGCAAATAGATGTCTACAAAAAAGTTATGGAACCATGCAATAGACATGAAGGAAGGATTTGTACCAAGGAAAGAGAAGGTGTACCCACTGTCCAGGGAAGAGAGGGGAGAATTGTGAGAGTTTATTTCTAAACAATTGAGAAAAGGGTACATCAGACCCTCAAAGTTGCCTCAAATAGTACCAGTGTTCTTTGTGGGGAAGAAGGATGGAAAGAAGAGAATGGTGCAGGACTATAAGTATCTTAATGAGTGGACTATCAAGAATAATTACCCTTTACCTTTAATTTCAGACATAATAGAAAACATAGGTACAAAGAAGGTATTTACAAAGATAGACTTACAGTGGGAGTACAATAATGTGAGGATAAAGGAAGAAGATGAGTGGAAAGTAGCATTTACAACACCAGAAGGGTCATTTAAACTGACCATGATATTTTTTGAATTAACAAATTCACCAGTGACATTCCAAACTATAATGAATGAGATTCTATGGGACCTTATCAATACTGGGAAAGTAGTGAGCTTTATTAATGATGTAATTATTGGAACAGAAGGAGAAGAAGAACATGATGAGCTGGTAGAAGAAGTAGTTAGGAGGTTAGCAGAAAATGATCTGTATGTGAAGCCAGAGAAGTGTAAGTGGAAGGTGAAGGAAGTAGGATTTCTAGGAGTGGTAATAGGTCCAGAGAGTATAAAAATGGAGGAAGAGAAAGTAAAGAGAATACTAGACTGGCCAACACCAAAATGTGTCAAGGATATCCAAAAGTTCTTGGGATTGGCAAATTACTACTACTGATTCATTAAAGATTTTGCATCCATAGCCAGACTATTGCATGATCTAGTGAAGAAAGAATAGAAGTGGGATTGGATAGAGAAGCAGGAAAAGGCATTTGGGGAGTTGAAGAAAAGATTCACAAAAGAACCAGTATTAGCAACACCAGATTTAGATAAAAAAATAAGGATGGAAGTTGATGCATCAGACTATGCTATAGGAGGGGTGTTATCTATAGAATGTGAAGATGGAAAATGGAGGCTGGTAGCTTTCCTCTCAAAATCTCTAAATAAAACAGAGAGAAACTACAAGATTCATGACAAAGAGATATTGGCAGTGATAAGGGGGTTGAAAAACTAGAGACATTTACTAGAGAGTATAAAGTACAAGTTTGAGATCTGGACTGACCATAAGAACTTAGAATACTTTATGAAAGTACAAAAGTTGAATCAGAGACAGGCTTGTTAGGCCTTGTATTTGTCAAGGTTTGACTTTACCTTAAAACATGTGCCAGAAACAAAAATGGGGAAGGCAGATGGATTAAGTAGAAGACCAGACTGGGAAGTAAAGGTAGAAAAAGACAATGACAATCAAGTATTTATTAAAGACTGTTAGTTGTGTAACTTATATGAAGTAATAATAGAAGGACCTGAGGTAGATATAGTAGAAAAGATAAAAAAGCAAGGGGTAAAGATAAGGAAATAATTAGAGTAGTAGAGGAAATGAAGAAAGTGGGGATAAAGGCAGTAAGAGGAAAAGAGTGACAGCTGGAAGGAGATTTAGTACTGAAGAAGAGAAAGATATATGTACCAAAGAATAAAGAATTGAGAGTAGAAATAATCTGGTTGCATCATGATGTACCAGTGGCTGGACATAGAGGAAAGTGGAAGATGACAGAGTTGGTGATAAGAAATTATTAGTAGCCAGAAGTGACAAGAAATGTAGGAAAATATGTGGAGGGATGTGATATGTGCTAGAGAATGAAGAACAGAATGGAATTGCCAGCAGAAAAGCTGAAGTTGAGTGAAGTGCCAGAGAAACTATGGACTCATCTAATGGTAGACTTCATCACAAAGTTACCAGTGGTAGCTGAGAAAGATGCAATCCTAGTAGTCTGTGACAGATTGTTCAAGATGATGCATTTTGTAGCAACTACAGAAAAGACATTAGCAGAAGAGTTGGCAAGGTTGTTTAGAGATAACATGTGGAAGTTACATAGGTTACTGGAGAGTATTATATCAGATAGAGGACCACAGTTTGTAGCAGAGATGACAAAAGAGTTAAACAGAATGCTGGGAATTGAGACAAAGCTGTCAATGTCATATCACCCACAAACTGATGGAGAGATGAAGAGAATAAACCAGGAGCTAGAACAGTACCTAAGATTCTTTATTAATCATAAGCAAAAAGATTGGCTGGAATGATTAGCATCAGCTGAGTTTGCAGTTAACAACAAGACACATTTGACAACTAAGGTGTCTCCATTCATGGCAAACTATGGTAGAGAAATGAGGATGGAAATAGATCTAAGGAGAAAAGAAAAGATAGAGAAAGCAACAAAGTTTGCAGAGAGGATGAGGAAAGTATAGAAAGAAGCTGGGACAGCATTGATGAAAATGCAGAAAGAAATAAAAATACAGGCAGATAGAGAAAGAAAGGAAGTGGAAGAATGGAAAGTGGGAGATAAGGTAATACTAAGTATGAGAGATTTGATGTTCAAAGAAAGACTAGTGAGAAAATTAGTAGATTGATACATCAGTCCATATATTATTGATGAGGTAGTATCTACCAATGCAGTTAAATTATGACTGCCAACATCAATAAGAATTCACCTGGTGATAAATATTAGTTGAGTAGTGCGATATAGAGACTAGGTAAAGAGACAGAAAAAGAGAAAGGAAAACTAGTGGAGATAGAAGGAGTTGAAGAATGGAAAGTAGAGAAAATTTTGAATAAGAGGAAAGTGAGGGGGGTAATGAAGTATTTAGTATGGTGGAAGGAGTTCACAGCAGAAAATAATAGTTGGGAGAAAGAGGAAAATTTGAAAAATGCAAAAGGAAGAGGTAGCAGAGTTCAAAGGAAGGATGAATGTGAAAGTAAGACAGCAAGAGAAGTTGAACATAGCAGAAGAAAGAGACTTTAGAAGAGGGAAATTACTAGGAAAATACATGGCAAAGATGTTGTATGGATAGGATGATGGAAAATTTGAAAAGAAATATTTAAGGAAGTTGGAGAGGAACTAGCAAAAATGAAAGTCAGTTCCTTCAGAGGAGAAACCTTGAAGGGGGGTAATGTCAGAGTTCAAGATGGTAGACTCTAACTATTTTATTTTTTCTTTCTTTTTTCTTCTCTCATTTGTTATTTCCTTTTCTTTTATTTTTATTTTTGGGAACTTAGGACTAGGGTTAATGTGACATAACTGTCCCACAGTCACAGTCACAGTCACATATCACATGGAAAAGCATAAAAGATTCTGGAAGAATAATATCATATAACATATTTAACACATGTTGACCTTAGGCAAACACATGGCTGTTTAGGGTAGGCTAAAAGTAATTAGCATGGACCATGGAGTTTTAGTATATATGGTAAACAATTCTGTACAGAGTTCTCTGTCAAGTTCTCTTGTGTTAACCTAATACAAGGTTTATCCACTTGTCCCACTTTAAGGACTTGAGTTTGTAACAAAGTTGCTAAGATAATAAAATATAGAAATATAATCTATATGAGAGTTGTGTATAAATATCAAAGTGCTATCAAGATAGGCAAACCTTGCTTTGAGCATCAGTCATATAAAAAGAGTGTTAGATCAAGTATAAAAACTTATTTGAGAATAAATACAGCTATTTATGATATTGGGCAAAGTACTTAGGTTATAGATCAAGCTTTCAAGCTTATTCATAGATGGGCAACATAATCTCAGATAATGACCTTGGCCTCAACTTATGTATTGTGCCTACTGTCTATTATATGTGTTACAAACTCAAGACCTTATAGTTGGTCAAGTGAATGAACCTTGTATTGGGTTAACACAAGAGAACTTGATAGAGAACTCTATATAAGATTATCTACCTTATATATACTAAACACTAATGGTCCATGCTCTACTACTTTTAGCCTACCCTAAATAACCATGTGTTAGCCTTAAGGCCAACATATGTTAAATATGTTGTGTGACATTATTATACTAAAACTTTCTACATCCTTTTATTGTAACCATATAACTGTGATGTCATGCTAAACTCTAACCCTAGATTTCCAAGCATAGAAAGTAAAGGAAAGAGAAGATAAGAGTGGGAAGGAAATTGAAATAAATAAAGTCTATTGTCTTCAACTCTGACAGTGTGGTTGTAATTTTGGATAAGAAGATACTAAGGAAGACTAATTATTAGCTTAGTCAAAGAAATGAGAGGATGAGGGTAAAAGATTCTTGGTTAGTACTTAGTCAGGTCTTAGTTAATTTCTAAACTGAATACTACATAGTATCTACTTAGCCTTAAATACTAAGTCTGTAGTCAGAACTATGGCTAGGAAATAGTAGTATAGTAGATAACTAGGGAGATGTTATCTAGAATATAGGACAACCAGGAGTCTAGGTAATGAGTTGCCAGGAGATAAAACATTAGAGGCTAATCTATATGCAAATAAGCACAGATGTGGAAGTATACCTAGATATGGTCAGAGTCATAACTAGAAGTCAGGAAGCAGATGTCTTAGATGTCTCAAAAGTCAGTCTATAACAATGGATATTGATCACATCTAGAACTGTTAAGGAATTTATTCATGAGTGAAAAACAGATATATCAGAAGTGAGTATTAAGATAAGAAATGTAACAGAGACTTCTTCTCATGATATCATCCACATGTTATGATCTTAATCCTTAGGGTTGGATATAAGAACAACTCTTGTATTAGAGAAATACAAGAGAACTCAATGGAGATCCCTTTACAATCTAGTCTATCTTATATACTACTACCAATAGTCCATGCTTACTACTGCGCACCCTACTCTAAATGACCATGTGTAGAACATGAGGTTAATATGTGGTATTCATGTTGTATGATGTCATTTGTTCTAGAACCTTCTACCTTGTTCTATGCATCTTATGACTCATGACTATCACTAACCCTAACCCTATGTTCTAAAAATAGAAAAGTATGGAAATAGATCGAAAAGAAAATGAAAATGAGAATAAAATAAAGAAAAACTAAGTCCACTGTTTGTGAACTTGACACCACAATCCAGTCACAACTCTATGAATAAGTCTCAGTGATTCATATCTGGATAATTTAATCTGTTCTTAGATAAGTATTATATAATTGATCTGCTCTATTCTGTACAACTAATCACAGACTTCTGCTTAAAGTAAGAACCACATTTAACAAGAAAAAGAAAAAGAAAATCAAGAAAAAGAAAAGAAAAGAAAAAAATTGAAAATAAAATATATGGATTCAGAGCATACCATGACATATAAGTTGAATGAAGTTTGTAACTGGAGCAAAACAGCAAGCATGTACAGTGTGGACAACTGGTAGCTACTTATCAAATGTATTAGAGCTTCATGTATGTATGGTAGTAGTAAGACAACTTCAACTTTTTAGTAAGCAAATGTGTAAGCTACATACTATATTCAAGTACTTCTCCAACAGTTACTGTAACTAGTAACTACTACTTCTAATATGGTCCATTCACAAGTTGCTTACTGTAGATTGAGTCATTGAAGTGTGATTGCTACAGGCACGAGTCGAGTCCGGACTGAGTCGAATGAGCAGAGATAGGGATAATTTGTGATTAAGGTTC
>Ga0157359_1000279_pt1 | contig 17512 bp, 18 predicted proteins | sample AttcapACBM3_FD_111482 | JGI IMG/M metagenome (GOLD analysis project Ga0157359, IMG submission 111482) | Fungus gardens microbial communities from leaf cutter ant in Botucatu, State of São Paulo, Brazil - Atta capiguara ACBM3 | ecosystem: Host-associated > Fungi > Mycelium > Unclassified ...
GGAAAATAGGACATGAGGACAATGCATGGACTTAAGGGCCGGATAGATATTGTTGTAGCACGGACCAAGAGCCATGTATATATATAGTGAATAATATAGTAAGAGCTCCTTGTCGAGTTCTCTTGTAATCCCCACTACGAGATAGTCCATTGGAGAGCTTTGCTGAAGTCAGCATATCATGAGTGCCATTCTGGCGAGTGGTTGCTACAACACTAACTCTATGAGCTTCTGCTTTTAAGTGTGAACTGTGTCTAACAATCTAGTATTTTCTTCAATATTTCATGTAGTATATGATTGTGTGATATATGACTTTTTTTGTGTGACATTTTGTAACAGTCATATATGACATTATGCTAACCTCTAACCCTAAGTCCCAAGTATGAAAATAAATGAAAAATAAAATGAAAATAAATGAAGTTTATTATCTTTAACTCTGATATTATCTTCTTTCAAAGTTTCTTCTCCACAGAAACTGACTTTTATTTTTGCTAGTTTCTCTCCAACTTTCTTAAATATTCTTTCTCAAACTTTCTATTATTCCAGCTATATAATATTTTTGCCATATATTTTCCTAGCAACTCCTCTCTTCTAAAGTCTCTTTCTTCTTCCATATCTGACTTTTCTTTTTATTCATCATCTATTCAAATTTTGCTATTACTTTCTTTGTATTCTCTAGGTCTTTTTTTCTTTCTCATAAGTTATACTCTACTCTATAAACCTCTTTCACTATATCAAGTACTTTATAACTCTTCTTATTTTTCTTTTATTCAATATTTTTTCAACCTTCCACTCTTTAACCCCATCTACTTCTACTAGTTTTACTTCTTTTGTCTTTTATCTCTCTACTTGTTTTCTATATTATACTACTTAACTGATATTTACAACTAGATAAATTCTTACTGAAGTTCACAGTTATAATTTGACCACATGAGTAGAAACTACCTTATTAATAATGTATGGACCTACATATTAATCCACCAGTTTCTTTGCTGGTCTTTTTTCAAACACCAAATTTTTTGTACTTAACATTACTCTGTCCTTTTTCTTTTATTCTTCAGTTTCTTTTCTTCTTCTGTCTGCCTGTTGTTTATCTCATTCTGTATTTTCTTTAATGTTACCTCTGCTTCTTCCTGTATCTTTTTTATTCTCTTAGAAAATTCCATTGCTTTTTCTATTTTTCTTTTTCTCTTAATATCTACTTCTATTCTTAACTTTCTACTATAGTTCACTATAAATGGAGACACTTTAGTTACTGAGTGTGTTTTGTTGTTCACTGCAAACTCTTCCATTACTAACTATTTGGGCCAATTCTTAAGTATTATTCTAATTCTTAATTCATTCTCTTTGTCTGACCATTTGTTTATAGATATAATGATGTTAACAGCTTTGTCTCAATTCCCAATATTCTACCTTCTCTTCTTTCAATATCAGATCTCCTTCTATCTACTATTTATCTCTCTACAATACTTTAACTCCTATCTTCTTTATCTCTTCTACTACTCTAACTACTTCTTTGTCCTTTTTTCTAGCTATTTTTTTATTTTTTCCATTATATCTATTTTAAGTCCTTCTATTACTACTTTTGCTAAACTATGAATCCACTGTTCTTTAATTAAGGTTTGATTTTTGTTTCTGATACATGCTTTAAAGTAAAGTCAAATCTTAACAGGTAGAGTGCCTAGTGAGCTTGTTTTCTGTTCAACTTTTATGCTTTCATGAAATATTCTAAGTTTTTATGATCTGTCTAGACATTGAACTTGAATTTGGCACCTTCTATCAAATATCTCCAGTTTTCCAATCTTCTTATTTTTACTAAAATCTCCTTATTATATATTTTATAATTCCTCTTTGTCTTATTTAGAGATTTTGAGAGAAATGCTATGGCCTTCACTTTTTATCTTTACACTCTATGGATAATACTCCTTCTGTTATATAGTTCAATACATTAACTTCTATTCTTATTCTTTGTACCTATATTTTCTACAATTTCCAAAATTAGAGATAAAGAGTAATTGTTTTTAATTGTCTATTTATTTAGATATAGATAGTTATAAACCATTCTCTTCTTGCTATCCTTCTTGCCTACAAAGAATATAGATGCTATTTGAGATGACTTTAAGAGTCTGATATATCTCTTCCCCAATTGTTTTTTAATAAACTTGTGTATCTTGTTGTGGCAACCACTTATCACAAAGACAAATAATCACACAAGCGGTAAATCTCTTAAGTAGGATATCAAGTGGAAAGTTCACAAGAGAACTTGATAAGAAGTCTCTGCTAAATTAGCATCCTATATATACTAAATACATCTGGTCCGTGCTACAACCTCATGTCTGCCTCATTTCCTACTCAAGGCCACCATGTTGTATACATATGCCCTGACGTCATCTTCTAGATCTTTCCACCATGTTCTAGGCTTATGACGTTACATCATGTGACATGTAATGTGACTGCGATGTCACATGCCTCTTCATCATCACTAAAAAGAAAAGAAAAGAAAAACAAAATTCCTATAAAGTCAGAAAATAAAAGAAAAAGAAAATAAAAATTGTCCATGTCCAAAGCATCTCATAACATATCTCTTCTCTCTCTTCTCTTGACAATGCATACACCTTTCCCTTCCTTGGCACAAACTCTTCTTTCACTCCTATTGCATGGTCTCACAACTTTTTTATCAGCATCCTCTCACTTATTTTTTTCCAAAGAAATAAATCCACTTGTAGAATCTTTGAGATACCAATTTCTCAGCCTCTTCTTCAGATTTCACTACTTTCTCCTCCTCATCCCAAATCTTCTACTCCTCTGCTATCTTCTTCACTTCCATCATTTTCTTTTTTTAGTTTTTTCTTTCTTTTTATTTCTTTCTCCTTCTTCTGCTTCTTCTCTTCTTCCTTCTGTTTCTGCCTTTCTAACTTTTCCTGCTTTTGTCTCCACTATTTACTGTACTTATCTGGATACCTCATGATTTTTACTTCTTCTATTTTCCAGTCAATCTCAGGATTGTAATATGTAAGCTATGGTATTTCCAAAATTACACTTCACTTCTATCTACCAATCACATAAATCACTGTTCTCTCCCTATATCCTTGATAATAAATATTTTATCTCCACTATATTTTCAATAAGTGTCTCTTTGTTGAGAGAACTATTCACATTCCTCACATATTGTAATTCTGGAGATTATTACTTGATATTCAGCTCCAGCCTTCTGGTATAATTTCATTACCAGATAATATTTTCTTTCTATTCTTGTTTGGTAATATTATATTACATAATTACCTAAACAATTACAGTTTCTTCTGTAATACCTCCTTACTCTTACATAAAGCATCACTGGTAAGGACTTATTTTAATATTATATACTTACTCTTATATTAAGTATCACAGCTTTGAGCCCTTAGTATTTGATGTTTGAGTCAAGTGAAGTCTATCCAGACTTACACATATATAGGTTTTTCTATTTTCTTCAACTTAAATCTCTACTTTCTTACAAACTCCAAGCTCATAACTAATCCTGTCACTCTACTATCTAGTAATGCCTCTACTATCACTCTCTCCTAAGTATCAATTCTTTCAGGCCCAATCTTCACTGTAACTTTCCTTAACATGTTTCTATTATCTAGGTTGCAGTAAGATTTATTGTTTATTATTTTAGAGAGCATTGCAAACCTATTATTGTTGTGGCAACCACTAGACCAGTGTCCAATAACAGCACTACAAGTAAATCTCAAGGGCAGATATCTAGTGGAGAACACAAGTTGTGTAATTCACAAGAGAACTCAACAGGGAATCACAACAGTATTCTACTGACTATTTATATATCTATCCATGGTCTGTGCTATGACTATGTATCCTACCCTAATGTCCATGCTCTATCCTCATATTCATTACTAATCTACCTCATATCTTATTACTTATCCACCATATGTCTACCTCAAGGCCAGCATGTCATATACATGTGCTCTGATGTCATACCCTAAACCCTACTCTTCATCTTCATTGTCCATGCATGCACCATATATATACCATGAGGAAACCATGCTGTTAATATGTTCCTTAACATTACTCTATCTCTAAACTCTTTTCAATTCTTCCAGACCACTCTAGGCCTTATGATGTAATGTCATGTGACTGGGAAGTCACATGCCTTCTTTCTCTTATCATAGACTAATAATATAACTATCTATAAATATCTCACTAAAGTCTGTCCATACTTTCTCATCTTATAACAATTATAGCTACTAGAATCTAATCAAGAACTTCTAGACTCTCTTTCTCATTTAAATTACTTGTATTACTACTATTTCCATATTCTATTCTTCTTTCTTGCTTAACAAGTCTTTGATTTCTATATTTTTTTGCCAGATATCCAAAACCTTCACAACTGTAACAACTCCTTCTTTGGTCTATATCTATTGTTGTAGTAACTACTAGTCACAAAGACCAAAAGCAATAAATCTCAAGAGCAGATATTGTTGTGGGAATCACAAGAAAACTTGACAAGAAGTCTCTGCTTAATTGCTATCCTATTTATATAAATTACAGGTAGTCCATGCTATCAATAATTAACCCTACCCTAAAGTCCATGTGTCATCTATACTTTACTCTTATATCTTTCATAAAAACACCATACTGTATATATATATCTTGACATCATCCTTCTTGCCCTTTCTAGCCTGCTCTAGCCAAGTCTAAGTTTATGACCTTATATCATGTGATATATCATATAACCTCAGTTATATGCCTCTTCATTGTCAAAAATAAAAAGAAATATAAATCATGCCTAGGCACAAATCCTGCTTATTGATTTGGATCTACTATAGTTGCATTTGTTTTTTTTTACTTCTCTCATTGGAGCAGACCCTGCCAGTATCTGCTATTAGGAACTATCTTGTCTTTTTAGCCAAATTTGAGGCTGTGGCATCTATTTCCATTGTATCTCTGTATTTTGTCTTGGTGTTAAAAGCTCCTATTTTCTCTTTTCTCATAACTACTTTTCTTTTTATATATTTCTTCCTTCAGTGTCTGTTTAAATTTACCACCCTTTCATACCACTGCTTTATACTTCTTGGAGGTTGTTCTGTTTCCATCAACTTCTTTCTAATTACTTCACTTATTCTTCTTTTGAATTATTCCACCAACAGCCTTCTCTTATACCTACTATCTCTTGCTACTCTTCTGAACTCTTATACAAACTTCTCTATTATTCTACTCTCTTACTCTATCTTTTTCCATTCTGCTATCTTTATTGTCTTGTTATCTTCTCCACCAAATTCTTTCTTTAAATCTGCTAAAAACTCCTTTAATTATCTTATATTCTAAACTTCTTCTTTTTAAATATCTGCTAAACTCCCTTGTATATAGGATAGCACCCACTGAATTTGTTTTTCTACTACTGTTTCCCTCATTCTTATAAATAGTTTACATGCCATCAAAAATCCAAAACTTTACTTGCTGCTCTGCTAAATGTTTGTGGCTTAGTCACTTCTATATTAGACTCAATGTTGGGTTGGAAAACTTCTACTGTTCCTTCTTCTACTGATTCTGCTACTAATAGGACTTGAATTTATACCTGCACTGCTACAAGCTGTTCTTGTTGCTATCAAATAATTTGCTGTAAGTTGTGTTAACTCATGTTGTAGTAAAGGATAGAGAATCAATAGACACTGGTGACATTAAGAAGTATGTTAACCACATTGCTACCACATAGTGTACACATGGTGCACTCATGGATGACACATGGACTTTAGGATAGGATGCACAGTAGAAGCATAGTCATAGCATGGACCATATGTAATAATATATATAGGATAGCAATTTAGCAGAAACTCCTTGTTGAGTTCTCTTGTAATCTCTATATTGATAGCCTACTAAGGGCTTTACTTGCTTGTGTGATTATTAGACTTTGTGTCTAGTAGTTGCCACAACATTAAGGTGGAACCAGTGCTGGTTTCTCCCTCAGAATCATACTCTAAACTCAAATTTATCTTAGTATATGCTAGTAACACTCTTCTTATCTGTCTCATATTATCTACTAACTACCTCAACTGTTAAATACTGCTCTAATGAATTTGTAAACAATTTTGATCTAAGAAGGTTATTCTACTCTAGACAGTACCAAAAGAGTTACTACCATTCTCCTACATAAACAGGTCACAAAGAGTTACTACAGTATAGAGCTACTACTTAAAAGAAACTAACTATCATGTCTATACAAGGTAATACATCCACAAAACATCAGTAAGCTTTAACACAATATGAATGACTAATATTATAACTTGAGACTTGGCTTAGGTTGTAACTTAGGCAAAGACTTGAGAAAGAATAGGAAATGAGTCAATTAGTAAAGTATAAAGATACAAGATAATATCTATAGCTATATATACTTATTAACAATGAGAAATATGTATAATGTTACAGAGAAAACAATAAGGAAAGAGATAAGAAAGCTTCTACTACTATATAAGATACTGACTAAGTATACATAAGAAAACAACAAGACATAGTAGAAAGTAAGTTATAAGCAAAATGAACCTTAGCATATATTCAACACAAGACAAATGTTTATATAACATGAGGTTATTGATTATGCAATTATAAAATAGTATTATTCTTTGGTTGAAAATAATAAGAGAGTAAAGAGAAAGAGCTCTAAGTTGGACAGTTTTAAGAGATAGATATCAAGTTCTAATGTTATAATCTTAAGATCTTAGAGTAGATTAAGAAAAGAAATCTTATATAAGAGTTACATAAGAGAACTTGATAAAGTTTCTAATATAGGATTGTTTACCTTATATATACTAGACTACTAGTCTATACTATACTATCATCAGCCTATCCTAAAAGGCTATATATTATTTTTAAAGTCAACATATATAAAACATATTATATGATATCATCTTGTTTTATATATCATGTGACTGTGTGATATGTGACTGTAACAGCATTATATAACATATAAATAATGTGTGACACTGAGTTATATCATGTGATAGTTTGTGATAGTTATATATAACATTATACTAACCTCTAACCCTAAGTCCCAAATATAAAAATAAATTAAAAATAAAATAAAAATGAGAAATAAAATGAAAATAAATAAAGTTCATCATCTTCAACTCTAATATACTTAGTATGCTATTAATTGTTTGATTAGTGGTTATTATAACAAAAATATAAATGTTAAAAAAATATTTATAAAATTGAACTTATATAATAGTATATGAATAAAGGGGGGAGATGAGTGGAAAATAGCATTCACAATGCCAGAAAGGTCATTTAAAAGAAACCTGATTAATACTGGAGAAGTAGCAAGTTTTATTGTGAAAACAAAAAAGAAGGAAGAATATGATGAAGTGATAGAAGAAATAGTGAAGAAATTAGCAAAAATGATTTATATGTAAAACTAGGAAAATACAAGTGAAATTTTAGAGAAGTAGGATTTCTAGAAGTAGTAATAAAACCAGAGGAAATTAAGATAGAGGAAAAGAAGATAAAAGAAGTATTAAACTGGCTGACTCCAAAAGAAGTTAAAGATATACAGAAGTTTTTAGAGCTAGCTAATTACTATTGGTAGTTTATTAAAGATTTTACAACAATAGCTAGACTACCATATGATTTAGTAAAAAAAAAGACCAAAAGTAAAATTGGATAAAGAAGCAGGAAAAAGCATTTCAATAGTTAAAAGAAAGATTTACAAAAGAACTAGACTCAAACAAAAAAAAATGAGAATAAAAGTTGATACATCAGATTATGTAATAGAAGAGGTTTTATCTATGGAGTGTGAGAATAGATGATGGAGACTAGTAGCTTACTTCTCAATGAAATAGAGAGAAACTATGAGATTTATAATAAGAAAATATTAGCAGTAATAAGAGAGCTAGAAGACTGGAGATATTTATCAGAGAGTATAAAATTCAAGTTTAAGGTTTGGACAGACCACAAGAACTTGGAATATATCATGAAAGTGTAAAAGTTAAATAAAAAACAAGACTGTTAGACACTTTATCTGTCAATATTTGACTTTACTTTAAAATATGTGCTAGGAATAAGATAATTAAAAAACAATGAATCTGTAGTTTAGCTGAAGTAGTAATAAAAGAATCAGAAGTAGATATAATAGAAGAAATAAAAATAGCTAGAGAAAAGAATAAGGAAATAGTTAGAGTAGTAAAGGAGATAAAGAAGGTAGGAGTAAAAATATTAAGGGAAGATGAATGACAGATAGAAGGAGATTTAGTATTGAAAGAAGGAAAATTGTATGTACTGAAGGATGAGGCATTGAGAGTAGAGATAATCTAGTTATACCATGATATACTAGCAACAGGACATAGAGGAAGATAAAAGATGGCAAAGTTGGTAACAAGAAACTACTAGTGGCCATGAGTAACAAAGAATATTGAAAAATATGTTGATGAATGTGATTTATGTTAAAGAATGAAAAATAGAACAAAAATACCAGTATTTAGATAAGTAACTTATGTATTATCCAAGAATGCAGAAGATAGGTCAGAACAACCTTTGGCTTTAGCTTGTATGCTATATTTTTACTAGTCATACTGGTTACATATTTCAAAACAAGACTTAGAGATTTAGTAGATGGAAAATCACTGGAAGGTAGCAAGGTGTGTCATCACCAACACTAGAGATTTATATTAGTTTTAGTTGATTTTTAGGATAACTAATATAATTTCAACTATCAGATTATATACTAGATATACTATCTAGTATATTTATCTAGAATAGAGACTATTGTACAAGTTATTCTAATTTCTAGTGATTTTCAGATATTAAGAGATAAAGTTCCATAGAATTAGCAAAGATCCAGCAAGGATATTTGAAGTGAGTCAGAGATATATAATCTGTACTAGAAGAGGTTGGAAAGTGTAGATGAGAGAGAAAGGTTATTTACAGTTTGGAATAGATGTGACAAACTTTTCTTATCTCCTTAATTCTATACCCATTCTTTCTTCAAACTCTACCACTACTTTCTTTGCATTTTATAAGTTCTTTTCCTTTTCCCATATATTGCTTTCCACTATAAACTTCTTCTATCATACTAAATATTTTACAACTTCTCTTTATTTAAAATTTTTCTACTTTTTACTCTTCAACTCTATCTACTTTTACTAGTTTTACTTTTTTTACTTTATATCCCTCTACTTACTCTCTATATCTTACTACTTGACTGATGTTTACAATCTGTTACAATTAAAGACTCCAAGTTAAATCGATAAAGGAATTTTGTAGTGTTTACACAAGAGAACTTAATAGAGTTTCAATATAAGAGTGTCTATCTTATATATGTTAAACTACTGGTTCATGCTATACTAACCTTAGTCTACTCTGAAGACTATATATATTATATGTCATTGACATATAGAATAACATTATTAATCTTTAACACTAAGTTTAAAAATGGAAATAAATTCTATTACTTTCTCTACTTTTTTCTTTTTCTTAATATCTGCTCTCATTCTTATTTCTCTATTATAATTTGCTATAAATAGAGACATCTTAGTGGTTCAATATATTCTATTATTAATTACAAATTCTACTATTGCTAACTATTCTAGCCAATCCATTTGTCTATGATCTACAAAAAATTGAAGATATTTTTCCAACTTCTGATTCATTTGTTGAATCTATTCATCTATTTATAAGTAAAAGAATGTTGACAACTTTGTTTTGATTCCTAATATTCTATTCAACTCTTTTATTAACTTCATTGCAAACTGAGGTTTTTTATCTGATATTACACTCTTTGACAACCTTCATATATTATCTCTAAACAACTATACTAATTTTTTTTGCCAACATTCCTTCTATCATTGTTATAAAATATGCTATTTTGAACAACTTATTACAAACCACCAGAATTGCATCTTTCTCAGTTACTAATAGCAACTTTGTAATGAAGTCTACTATCAAATATATTTATGGCTTCTTAGGTATCTTATTCACCATCAATATTAAGAACTTAAGACCTTAAGTAAAGTTTAAAGAGTAACTTTAGATTGGGTAATTACAAGAGAACTTGATGGAGCTCCTAAGTATAATGTATCTATCTTATATATATTTGAGTCATGGTTTATATTATACTATCCTAAAAAGACATATATTATCCTTGAGGTCAACATGTATAAAACATGCTATATAACATCATTGTTCTAAAATCTTTTATGTTTTTCTGTGATACATGATCATATGACTGTTATATAAAACTCTAACTTTAAATATAATTAAAGAAAATAAAATAAAATAAAGTCTAATATTTACAACTCTAACATTACTCCTTTTTTAAGATTCATTTTCAAACTTCCTATTATTCCATCCAAATAAAATCTTTACTATATACTTCTCTGGTAACTCACTCTTTTTGAACTCCTCCATACTCTGGTTTAATTTTACTTTCTATATTTTTTTCATTCCCTCTTGTTATCTAACTTCTGCTTCTATTCTTCCATCAAACTCATCTACCAAATTTTTCAAATCTTCCTCTTTTTCCCATATATTATTTTCTACTGTAAACCCCTTTTATCTCACTAAATACTTTATTACCCCTCTCACTTTTCACTTATTTAAAAATTTCTCCACTTTCCACTCTTCTATTTTATCTACTTTTACTGGTTTTGGTTCTTTCACTCTCTGTTTCTTTATTGGTTTACTATATTGCTCAATTCTACTAATATTTACTACTAGATGAATTCTTATAGAGGTTAGTAGTTTCAGCTTTACTGTATTTTTTGATACTACCTCTTTTATCTTATATAGCTCCACATATCTTTCTGTTAACTTCTTTACTGGTTTCTCTTTAAAAACTGAATTCCTTGTAGTTAACATTACTTTATCAATGCTGCTCCTACTTTCTCTTGTACTTTCTTCATCCTCTCTGTAAGCTCTATTGCTTTCTCTACTTTTCCCTTCTTTCTGATATCTGCCTCTATCCTTAACTTTCTTCCATAGTTTGCTATGAAAGGTAAAACCTTTGTTGTTCACCACAAACTCTGCTGTCACTAACCACTCCAGCCAATCTCTCTATCTATACTCTGTGAAGAACCTTAAATACTGTTCCAACTCTTAGTTTATCTGCTGTCTGCCCATTTATCTGTGAGTAGAATGCTGTTAATAGTCTCATCTCTATGCTTAATATCTCATTCAACTTCTTTGTCAATTCTGCTGCAAACTAAGGTCCTCTGTCTGATATGACACTTTCTGGTAACTTATGTAGCTTCTATATATTATCTCTAAACAATCTTACTAGATCTTTTCCAATGTTCCTTCTGTAATTGCTATAAAATGTGTTATCTTTGACAACCTATCACATACTACTAATATCATGTCTTTTCCTGCTACCAGCAGCAACTTCATGATAAAGTCTACTATTAAGTATATCTATAACTTCTCTAGTACTTCATTTATCATTAACTTTTCTGCTGATGCCTCTGTTCTGTTTTTCATCCTCTAACATAAGTCACATCACTTTACATATTTTCTTACATCCTTTGTTACTTCTAGCCACTAGTAATTTCTCATTACTAATTCTGTCATCTTCTATCTATCTCCATATCTTTCTACCAGAATATTATAATGTAACTAGATAATCTCTATCCTCAACTTCTTATCCTTTGATACATATAACTTTTTCTCTTTCAGAATTAAATATCTCTCAATCTCCTACTTGTTTCTCCTCAAATTTCTTACTCCTGCTTTTTTCATCTCCTCCACTATTTTTACCACCTCTCTATTTTTCTCTCTTGCTTTTTTTATTAATTTTTAATTCTTAGAACATGTTTTAGAGTCAAATTAAATGTAAACAGATATAGTACCCAACAGGCCTATTGTTGATTTAACTTCTGTGCTTTCATGAAATATTCCAAATTTTTATAGTTCATTTAGACTTCAAACTTGTACTTTGCACCTTCTAACAAATGTTTCTAGTTTTCTAGCCCTCTAATCACTGCCAACATCTCCTTACTATGTATTTCATAATTTCTCTTTGTCTCATTGAAATATTTTGAGAGATAAGCTATTAGTTTCTACTTTCTATCACTATACTTCATTAATAATACTTCTTCTATTACATAATCTAATACATCTGTGTCTATTCTTATCTTCCTATCTAAGTCTAGTACCATTAAGATTGGTTTTATTGTAAACCTTTTCTTTAATATCTCAAATAACTTTTCTTATCTAATTTCCTATTCTTACTTCTGTTTTTTCCTTATCAACTCATGTAACAGCCTTGCTATCTTTGCAAATCCTTCTACAAATCTCCTATAGTAGTTTGCCAGTCCTACAAACTTCTGTATATCCTTAACTGATTTGGAGACTGGCCAATTCAATACTACTTTTACTTTTTCCTTCTCTATTTTTATTTCTTCTGGTCTAATCACTATCTCCCAAGAAATCTATTTCTCTCACTTTCTATTTACACTTCTCTGGCTTCACATAAAAATAATTTTCCTCCAACCTCCTCAATATCTCTGTTATTAATTTATTATGTCCTTCTTCTGTTTCTATCTCTACTATTATATCATCTATAAAAATTTTTACTTTCCCCATATTAATTAAGTCTTTCAGCAACTCATTCATTATGACTTGGAATATGGCCAGTAAATTTGTCAATCTAAAAAACATGACCATTGGTTCAAATAACCCTTCTGGTATTATAAAGGCCACTTTCTACTCATCTTCTTCCTTAATTCTCATATTATTATATTCCCACCTCAAATTTATCTTCATAAATATTTTCCTGGTCTCAATATTCTTGATGACATCTGAAATAAGTGGTAATGGATAATTATTCTTTACCATTTACTCATTGAAATATTGATAATCTTGTACTATTCATTGCTTTCCATCCTTTTTTCCTATGAAAAATACTGGTACTATTTGAGGTGACTTTGAGGGTCTGATATACTCTTTCCTTAATTGTTCTGATATAAACTTGCACATATCCTCTCTCTCCTCCCTCAACAATAGATATACTTTTCCTTTTCTTAGTACAAACCCTTCTTTCAAATTTATTGTATAATCTCATATCTTCCTTATTGGCATTTTCTCATTCTGCTTTTTCTGAAAATCTTGATCTATCTGTGAAATCATTCCAGTACTAACTTCTTCACTTCTTCTGATCTTGCTACTTCTTCTTTCTCATCCCAAATTTTCCACTCCTCTACTGTCTTCTTTATCTCTATTATTTTACTTCCTTTTGTTTTTTTTCTTTTTCTGTTCTTCTTCTTTCTTTACTTCTCTCTCTTTTATTTTTTTTTCTTCTTCTTCTTTCTTCTCTTCTTCTTTTTGTTTTTGCCACTCCAATTTTTCCTGCTTTGGCCTCTACTGCTTTCTGCATTCTTCTGGATACCTTGTCATTTTTACTTCTCTTATTTTCCAATCAATCTCAGAATTGTAACAAGTTAGCTATAACATTTCCAAGATTACACTTCACTTCTACCCTCCAATCACATCTATCTCTGTCCTCTCTCTATATTTCTGGTAATAAATATTAATCTCTTTTGTATTTTTTATTGGCCCCTTTTTGTTAAATATTTTATTTACATTTCTTATATAAATAGGTTTTTCTATTTTCTTTAATTTAAACTCCTGCTTTTTTGTAAACTCTAAACTTATTACCAGTTCTATTACCTCACTATCCAACAATGCTTTTACTGTAATTTTCTCTTGTATATTTATTCTTTCTAACCTTATTCTCACTGTTATTTCTCTTAATGACTCTTTCTATTTTTGTCTTCTTTCTTTACCTCCTTCTTTGCTTTTTCCTTCCTTAAGGTCATCTTTTTATCTTTTTCAGATTTCTTTCAATCTGGAATATCAGCTTTCATTACACAGTTAGCCAGTATATTGAATTTATCGTAAGAATCTAATTAAGAACTACTAGATTCTCCTCCTCTTTTAAATTGTCCATATTATTTTTATTGTCTCTATATTCTATCTTCTTCTCTTAGTCTACTATTTCCTAATTCCTACAATTCTATATGATGTGGCCAAATTCTCTGTAGCTATAACAATTCTTCTCTCTATCTACTTCTATTGCATTTATGTCTCTTCTTATTCTTTCTCTTCCAACTTGTTCTTACAGAGAGTTTCTGACCATAATTGTATTTGTTCTTTTTACCTCTTCCATTGGTGTAGGTCTCATCAGTGCTTGTTGTATTTCTTGTTTTCTGGGCTATACTTGAGGTGGAGGCAGTTATGGCCTTACTTCTATCTAGTTATTTTCCACTCTTCCTTGTTTCTGTCTCTGTTTTCTGTTTTCTCTTCTCCTCAACTATTCCTCTTTTTTCCTACTCTTCCTCTAATACTTATCTAAATTAGTTGTCTGCTTATACCACTGTTCAATGCTAGTTGGAGGTTTCTCTGCTTCTATCAACTTTCTTCTTATTGCTCTATTCATTCTCCTCTTGAATTTCTCTACCAGTGCTCTTTCTTCATATCCACTTCCTCTAGCTGCTCTTCAAAATTCTTGTATAAATTCTTCCATGGTTTTTCCTTTCTGTTCTATCCCTCTAAGTTCTGCCACTTTTACCAACTCCTTATCTTCCCCTCCAAACTTCTTTCTTAACTCTAACAAAAATTCTCCAGCAGATCCAAATTCTACTTTTTCTGTTTCCAAATCATCTAATAAATTCTCTTTTCATATGTCTACCAATTCTCCCTACACATATAATAGTATCTATTGAATTTGTTTCTCTACCATTGCCCATCTTATCTTCATTCTCAGATATAGTCTATATACTGTGATAAAACCTTCTACTTTCCCTGCTTCTCTATTAAAAACTAGTGGCTTGGCTATCTCTATATTGGTTTCTGTATTAGATCTTTCTATTACTCCTTCCACTCCTACTATTGCTCCTTCTGTAATTAGAATCAGAATCTGTACCTGTATTGCCACTAACTATTTCTGCTGCTATTTAATGATTTGATGGAAATTATACTGATTTATGGTGTTGTATGATAGGGGAGAATTGATGGGTGATGCTAATGCTAATATTGGAGGGAATAATATATACAATAATAATGGAGAGAAGCTGGTGCTAGCCTCTATCTCAGACTCATATTCTAAACTTGAAACAATCTTGGTAAGTGCTAGTAGGTTCTCTTCTTGCCTTATCTTATACTATCTACTGACTACTTTTAGTTACTGACTACTGCCTTAATGAAATTGTAAAAAAATTTGGTTTAAGAAGACTATTCTACTCTAAGCAAGATCTTAAGAACACTTGCTGTTCTCTTGCATATACTAGTTACCAGGGGACCAATAACACAGTGCTAATATAGTAAAAAGATATAGAACATGTCCACAAAAGATAATATGTTTGAAATACACTAGTAGGCTTTGGTGTAAACAAACAGCTAAGCTTTTCCTACCTAATTAGTATACCTTTTATATCTAGGGCCTAGCAATTCTTCTTGACTAAATGACTATGTCATTCTTTAGTTCAGTACAGTAAGAAAGAAAAGTGTTGAAAAGGCTCTGTATTAAGTAGTCTCAAGAAAGATAATTGAGTTCTAATATTAAAAACTTAAGACCTTAAGTAAAGTTAAAAGTACAACCTTAAATTAGGTAATTATAAGAGAATTCAATGGAGCTCCTAAGTATAATGTATCTACCTTATATATATCTGGCTTATGGTCTATACTATACTAACCTAATCTACTCTAAAGAGACATATGTTATTCTTGAGATCAATATGTATAAAATATACTATATAACACTATTGCCTTAGAATCTTCTACATCCTTTTATAGCACATAATCATGTGATAGTGACAGTGACTATATCATGTGACTGTCACATTAAACTCTAACCTTAAACATAATCAAAGAAAAAATTTAAAATAAAATAAAATAAAATAAAGTCTAATGTTCATAATACTAATAATCAACTTTCCTACTAGTGTCTCTATTCTATTTTTTATCCTCTAATACATATTATACCCATTGACATACTTTTCCATATCTTTTGTTACTCTTAACCACCAATAATTCCTTACTACCAACTCTGTTATTTTTCATCTTCTTTTATATCTTTTTCTTTTATCTGTTATTCATCTTTTCTTTAATATATCTACTTTAAGTTCTTCTATTACTACTTCTGTTAAATTATGAATCCATTTTTAAAAACTAATTTTTGGTTTTTATTATTCTTTTTTACACTTATTTTCCAGTCTGGTCTCCTACTAAGTCTATCTACTTTTTCAATTTTTGTTCCTAATACTGTCAGAGTTAAAAACAATAGACTTAATTTATTTTCATTTCATTTCTCATTTCTATTTTATTTTCTCTTTATTTTCTTATTTTTAGACTTAGAATTAGGGATTAGTGTGATATCACACATGACTGTCACATATTACATGTTACAAAAGAATGTAGAAGGTTCTAGAATAATAATAATATTATACTATATATTAATAGTATATAGTACATATATTTATATTCTTTAAAGTAGGCTAGATTTAGTGTAGTATAGACTATTAGTCTAGTATATATAAGGTAGACACCTTGTACTTGGAACTCCATTGATTTCTTTTGTATTATTTTAATATAAGGTTGTTTTTCTGCTCTAACTCTTAAGTCTAAGTTTATAACAGGTACATTTTTAAGATAAAGTCAAATCTTGACAAATATAATATACAGCAAGCTAACTTTCTGTTCAACTTTTGCACTTTCATGAAATATTCTAAATCCTTATAATCTGTCCAGACCTTAAACTTGAACTTTGTGCCCTCTAACAAGTGCTTTCAATTTTCCAATCCTCTAATTACTGCTAATATCTCCTTATTATAGATCTTATAGTTTCTTTCTGTCTTACTAAGAGATTTTGAGAGATAGGCTACATGTTTCTATTTCTTGTCCTCATATTCTATAGATAAAACTTCTTCTGTTACATAGTCTAATATATCAACTTCCATCCTTATTTTTTTGTCTAAGTCTAGTACTACCAATATTAGTTCTTTTGTAAATCTCTCTTTCAACTTTTCAAATACCTTTTCCTGCTTTTTTGTCTAGTTCCATTTCTAATTTTTTTCACCAAATCATTATAAAGTTTTTAATGAATCACCAATAATAATTAGCTAATTCTAAAACTTCTGAATATTCTTGACTCCCTTTCACCTTTTCTTTGTCTATCTCGATTTCTTCTAGCTCTTACTGAACTATTTCCAATGATATATTGTATATCTTATAGTAATAATTATTCATAGAGATATAAGTATATCAATATAGTAACATAATTAGTTACCTTCTAAAATTAGCCTGACAGCTCTCATCAGGTACAAGTTTTGATCATGTGATTTTATTCTTTATTATCTATATTGATCTTAATCATCATTGTCATTATTATTGAACTTCTAAATCACTCCTAAACCTCTGAGAGTATATCTAAGGTTTAGATATCACAAATAAGTAAGTAGTTTACTTTGTAATATGAACTATATTTTGTAGTTAAAGTTGAACATCTGCCATAGTCTCCAATCCTCTGATGATCTTA
>Ga0157359_1000280_pt1 | contig 17495 bp, 15 predicted proteins | sample AttcapACBM3_FD_111482 | JGI IMG/M metagenome (GOLD analysis project Ga0157359, IMG submission 111482) | Fungus gardens microbial communities from leaf cutter ant in Botucatu, State of São Paulo, Brazil - Atta capiguara ACBM3 | ecosystem: Host-associated > Fungi > Mycelium > Unclassified ...
AGGATTAAGCAATAAGACAACTCTTGTATTGAGTAACACAAGAGAACTCGATAGAGTTCCTAGTACAAAGTAGTCTACCTTATATACTACTACTCATGGTCTGTGCTTGCTACTGTGCATCCTACCCTAAATGACTATATGTATGACATGAGGCCAACATGTGTTATCCATGTTGTATGATGTCACCTTATTCCAGAACCTTCTACTCTATTCTCCTAAGTTTCATGATCAGTCTTGTGACTACGCCATCAACTTGTGACTGATGTGACAGTGTGACAGATAGACCCTAACCCGAGTTGTTCTAAAAATAGAAAAATAAAAGAAAAATAAAAGTGAAAATGAAAGTCAAGTCCACCATTGATGATCTTGACAGTCCTCAGGGTTGGACAATAGAACAACTCTTGTATTGAGTAACATAAGAGAACTCGATAGAGATCTCTTTACAAACTGGTCTATCTTATATACTACTACCAATGGTCTGTGCTAACTACTGTGCACCCTATCCTAAACAACCATGTGTAGTACATGAGGTCAACATGTGGTATTCATGTTGTATAACATCACTTGTTCTAGAACCTTCTATGACTTTCTCTTAAGTCCCATGATCAATGTTGTGACTACACCATCAAATGTGACTGATGTGATCAATCACTTCTAACCCTAACCCCAGAGTTCTAAAAATAGAAACAATGAAAAATAAATCAAAAGAAAAATAAAAATGAGAAAGAAAATAATAAAAAAACTAAGTCTACTTTTTGTTGTCTTGACATTCTGGCCCTAATACTACTTCTAAAAAATCCACTTCTCTGACTTTCTACTTGCACTTCTCTGGTTTCACATATAAATTATTCTCTTCCAACCTTTTCAATATTTCTACTACCAACTTATTATGTCCTTCTTTTGTCTCTATCCCCACCATTATGTTGTCAATAAAACTTCCAACCCTTCCCATGTTTATCAGGTCTCTTAGCAACTCATTTATCATGGTCTGAAATATGGCCAGTGAATTTGTCAACCTGAAAAATATGACAGTGGGTTCAAAAGATCTCTCTAGGGTGGTAAAAGCTACCTTTCACTCATCTTCTTCCTTTATCCTCACATTATTGTATTCTCATCTCAAATCCATCTTCATAAATATTTTCTTGGTGCCAATATTCTCAATTATGTCCAAAATAAGTGGTAGTGGGTAATTATTCTTCACTGTTCACTTATTGAGATATTGATAGTCTTATACTATTCTTTTCTTTTCATCTTTCTTCTCTACAAAAAATGCCAGTACAGTCTATGGTGACTTTGACAGTATAATGTACTTCTTTATCATCTGCTCTGCTATAAACTCTCTAACCTCTTCTCTCTCTTCTCTCAACAATGAATATACCTTTCCTTTCCTTGGCACAAATCCTTCCTTTAGTTCAATTGTATGATTCCAGATCTTTTTTGTAGGCATTCTTTTGCTCTGTTTCTTACCAAAAACTTTAATTCACTGGTAAAATCTTTCTGCTGTTTCAGACTTTGCTGCTTCTTCTTCCTCATCCCATATCTCCTATTCTTCTGCTACTTTCTTTATCTCTATCATTCTACTCCTTTTTGTTTTCTTCTTTTTCTGATTCTCTTTTTCTTTCTCCTCTCACTTATCTCCTTCTTCCCTCTTCTTTTTTTCTTCTTTCTGTTTTTTCCATCCCAATTTTCCTTACTTTAGTCTCTACACCTTCCACACTCCTCTAAACATCTTGTTATCTTTACTTCTCCTATCTTTCAATTGATTTCTGGGTTGTGGCAAGCAAGTTAGAGCATACACAGTATCATATTCTACTTCTGTCCTCTTATCACATCTATTTTTGTTTTTTCTCTATGCTCTTGGTAGAAAATGTTTACTTCTACTATATGCTTGATGGATTCTTCCTTGTTGAAAGAGCCATTCATATTTATCACATATATAAGTCTTTTGATCTTTTTTAGTTTGAACCTCTGCTTTCTCACAAATTCTGAACTCATTACCAACCCCATTGCTTCATTATCCAACAAAGCCCCCACTATTATCCCTTCTTGCATATTTATTCTTTCCAGCCCAATTTTCACCATCACTTCCCTTAACATGTCCTCATTATTTAGGTTGCAGCATGATGTATTCTCTATTACTCTGGAGAGCATTGCAAACCTATTGTTACTAAGATCTAATTAAGAACTATCAGATCTCTGTTCCCATTTAAATTATTTTGTCTGTTTTCAATCATCCTTCTTTCTTTGTTTCCTCTGTATTCTAGTCTTTTTTCTTTCCTAATTCTGTCTTTTGTTCTCTTGTTCTTACAATTTCTGGCTAAGTGTTCAACCCTCCCACAGTTATAGCAGTTTCTGTTTCCTCAATCTACATCCATGGTATATAGGTTGTGAGATACAAACCAAGCCTATTAATTTAGGCATACTATCACTATGCTTGTCCTTTCTACTCTCTTTATCAGAATAGGTCCTACCTGCTATTAAGGAGCCTCTTGTCTCCTTAGCCAAACTTGGAACTGTAGTATCTGCTGCTGTTGTACTCTGTTGTCTTGTCTTGGAGTCTAGGACCCATTGTCTCATTTACCTCTCAATCTCTCTTCTTATTACAAACTTAAGACCTTAGAGTTGGTCAAAAGAAAGAACCTTGTATTGGATTAACACAAGAGAACTCAATAGAGAACTCTGTATAAGATAGTCTACCTTATATATACTAGATCCACATAGTTCATGCTTACTACTTCTATCCTATCCTAAATAGCCATGTATTTGCCTTAAGGTTAACATGTGTTGCACACATTGTATGACATCATCTTTTCCAGAACTTTCTATATTCTCCATGAATCATGTGACTTGTGACCATTACTGTGACTGTGACATCTGATGTAACTAATGTGTGACAGCATGATCTTGTCACTCTAACCTTAACCCTAAGTTCTAAAAATAGAAAAATGAAAAATGAAAATGAAAATAAATTAAGTCCACTGCTTTCAACTTTGACACTTCTTTCCTTCTACTTTCTCTTCAATGTTTATTTAAATTAGTGGCATGTTCATACTACTAATCAATACTAGTTAGAGGCCTCTTTGCCTCTATTAGCTTCCTCCTAATTGCTTTACTCATTGCCCTTTTGAACTCCTCTACTAGTACTCTTTCTTTATATCTACTTCTTCTAACTACTCTTTAAAACTCTTACACAAATTCCTCCATCATTCTTCCTTTCTGCTCTAACCTTTTTAATTCTGCTACTTTCATTGATTCTTTATCTCCTTCTCCAAACTTCTTTTTTAACTTCAACAAAAATTCTTTTACTGATTCAAACTCTACTTCTCCTGTTTCCAAATCTTCTAGTATATTCTTCTTCCACACATCTGCTAATCTTCCTTGTACATATGACAGAACCTATTAAATCTGTTCTTCCATTGTTGCTTCTCTTATTTGTATTCTCAAATATAATTTATATGTGGTAATGAATTCCCTCACTTTTCCTGCTTCTCTATTAAAAACTAGTGGTTTTGTCACTTCTATGTTGGATCCTGTGTTGGATTCTTCTGCTGATCCTCTCTCTCTTACTACTGATGCTCCTATTCTTCCTGCAATTAGAGCCTGAATCTACTCCTGCATTGCTGCTAATTGCTTCTTATCATAAACTTCATTCAGCTTGTATCTCCACAACCAGTGGACTGATTTTCACAAACTAAATTGCACTGGAAAGCCCCAAATGAGGGCTATTTACACATATATAGGATGTACAAAAGTGACAACAAATAACTGAGATATCAGGCCATCAGTAGCTGTAAAAGCTTTGTTTGCTAATATCTCATGAATGGCTGAATGGATTTGCATGATTGAACTTGCATTGGAAAGTGCTCATCAATCTGTTTACAATGATATATAATGTATCTCAAAGCAATAAGTATTGGTAGAAATACAAGCATATTAATATAATGACATAATTAGTTACCTTCTAAAATTAGCCTAACATCTGCTATGACAGATAACAGCTCCCATCAGGTACAAGTTTTGATCATGTGATAGCAACAGCTTGCACACAGACCATCACTCTTTTGTATATATACTTCTGTGTCTGAGGATTAGACCTTAGACTTAACAACATCAATTTTCATCATTTTACATCAATTATTCCTGTTGATACTACTCATCACCTATTATCATTATCTCCTTATACTGAACCTCTGAAACACCACTAAGTTCAAGTATCACAACTAGTAAGTAGCTTATTTGTAATACTCCTATTACTATTTGATGATTTGGTAGATGTTATGTTAACTCATAGTATTATATAAAGGAGAGACATCAATAGATGATGCTATTGGTAGTGAGGATATATATATTAAGGAAGAGCAGAATCTGTGCTGGTTTCTCCCTCTGACTTATATTCCAAACTGGACTTAATCTCTATATGTATTAGTGGGTCCTCTTCTAGTTCTATCTCACACTTCCTACTAACTACCTCTTCTATTGACTACTGCCCTAAGAAAAGAGTAAATAATTTTGGTTTAAGAAGACTGTTCTATCCTAAGCAAGATATTTAAGAATGCCTGCTATTCTCCTATATAAATAGCTCACAAGTAGAACTGTAGCACAGAGCTAATAGATAAAGAAAGTATGTAACATATTTACAAAAGATAATATGTCTGAAATGTACCAGTAGGCTTTGGTACAAACAAACAGCCAAGCTTTACCTGCTTAGCTAGTATACCCCTTGAGTCTAGGGTCTGGCTTTGTTTTCTTGACTTTGAGTGTGTTGCCCTTGATCAAGGATGATGAAAGAATAAAAGAGTAGAAAGAGTTTTGTGCTGGACAGTTTCAAGAAAGTTTATAAGTCCTAATATTATGACTTTAAAATACAAGTTTTATAGTCAAAAGTAAAACCTTGGATTGGGTTAATCACAAGAGAACTCAATGAAGTTCTTAGTATAATATATCTACTTTATATACTATACTAGTTGGTTCATACTACTACTATGTCTAGTCTACCCTAAAGACCATGTGACTTTGTGACTGTAATATCACACTAAACCCTAACCCTAAATAAAATAAAAAGTAAAAAAAAAGAAAAAAGAAAAAGAGAATAAAAATAAAGTTTATTGTTTACAATTCTGACAATATGTACTACTGGAAGTTGAAATAAATAGACACAAGGAGAAAATCAACACAGTAGTAATGGATCTGAATGGCATAGATATGTTCTTAGAATATAACTGGCTAGTTAAGCATAACCCAGAAGTAAATTGGAACACAAGAACTATACAATTTACAAGATATCTAAGAAACTATAGAATATAACACTAGGATATAAAGTTCAGGAACAGAAGAATATAACCAATAGATAACTAGGATAAAGAACACCAAGAAATAGGAAAGGAACTAGATCCAACAAACTTAGAAGATCTCTCAGAGTATATTTGACCATTCACACACTTATTCAATAAGAAGTTCAAAAAGTTACAAGAAAGATGAGAATGGGACTATGAAATTGACATAATGGAAGACATACCCAAAGAGTCAAATACCAAGACTTATGCTATGACAATAAAGGAAGACAAGGTATTGAACCAATGGTTAGATGAACAAATTAAGGCAGGATTAATTGTAAAATCAAGCTCAAGATATACAGTACCATATTTTTACATCCCAAAGAAAGATGGATCACTATGATTGGTACAAGACTACAGAAAATTGAACCAACACACAATAAAGAATAAAATACTACTGCCCTTAATTAGAGAAGTAATCAACAAATTAAAAAAGGCAAAATATTTTAACAAGTTGGATTTTATCTAGAACTATAACAATATATAAATCAAGGAGCAAGATAAATAGAAAGCAGTCTTTTTAACAAATAAAGGCTTATTCAAATCTAAAGTGATGTATTTTGGACTATGCAATTTGCCAGGAATATTTCAAAGAATTATAAATAGTATTTTCCAAGAGTTATTACATGAAGAAATACTATATAGATGACTTTATAATATCTGCCAAAACTAAAAAGAAACTAGAGGAACAAACCATTCACTTTTTAAAGATAATAGAAAAGCATGATCTCTGTTTTGAACAATCAAAGTGCAATTTTAATACTAAAGAAATTCTGATTCTGGGAGTAGTAGTTGAAAGAGAAAGTTGAAAGAGAAGAAGTATGAATGGAAAATTATAAAGTCAAGGTAGTCACAGAATAAAAGATTTCTACCAAGATAAAAGAAGTAGAAAGCTTCTTGATATCAGAGTTGTGAATGATAGACTTGGTTTCATTTTATTTTTCTTTTCTTTTAAGTTTTTTTATTTTATTTTGAATTTCTTTTTCTTTATTTAAACATAGGTGAAGAAGACAAAATGTGATGTCACAGGTCACAGGTATCAGTCACATAGGTCACACACTCATGTAACATGATGGAACAGTGAAGAAAGTTCTAAAAATAATAATATCATACAGTATGGTTAATACATGTCGATCTTAAAGCAAACACATGGTCATTAGGGTAGGGCTAAAGAAGTGTAGCATGGACCATCAGTAGTTGGTATATAAGATAGATGTCTTGTACTTAGGAACTCTATTGAGTTCTCTTATGTTATTCAATACAAGAGTGTGTCTTTTGCTTAACACTGAGCTTAAGTTATAACACTTGAAATTCATAAACTTCTATCAAGAATTTTAGTCATATGGCAAGACCTCTCAATAAACTTAAAGAAAAGAAAGAGTAGAGATAGGACAATAAACATCACAACAAACTTAAAGAAAAAATCACAAGTTAATCCATACTTGTACTTCTAAAAAGAAATGGTAAATTCTGAGTTGAAATAGACACTTCATGACATGCAATTAGAAGAAATCTATCCTAGGAATAAGAGGGAAAATGAAAACTCATTGTATTTTTATCAAGAACAATACAACTAGCAGAAAGAAATTATGGAATCTACAACAAAGAACTACTTATAATAGTAGAAGCTCTTACCAAGTGGAGACAATATCTACTAAATGCCACAGAAAGATTTGAAGTCTGAACAAACTATGAAAATCTAAAATATCTCAGAGAACCACACAAGTTAAATAGATGGTAAGTAAGATAGTACTTAAAGTTGCAAGATTACAATTTCACACTATGCTATATACTAGGAAAGACAAACACTAAAGCCGATGTATTATTAAGAAAAGATTAAGTGGATTGTTATGATCTTAAGTCCTTAGAGTAAGACAAAAGAACAACTCTTATATTGAGTAACATAAGAGAACTCGATAGAGATCTCTTTACAAACTAGTCTACCTTTTATACTACTACCAATAGTCTGTGCTAACTACTGTGCACCCTATCCTAAACAACCATGTGTAGTACATGAGGTCAACATGTGGTATTCATGTTGTATGACATGACTTGTTCTAAAATCTTCTATGACTTTCTCTCAAGTCCCGTGATCAATGTTGTGACTACACCATCAGATTGTGACTGATGTAACAGTGTGACCAATCCTTCTGACCCTAATCCTAGCTGTTCTAAAAATAGAAAAATAGGAAAATAAAACGAAAAGAAAACAAAAATGAAAAATAAAATAGAGAGAAACTAAGTTTACTATTTGTGAACTTGACATGGATATTACAGAAGACAACAAGAATGTTCAATTACTTAAGGAAAAAATATGGATAAGAAAGATCACAATAGCAAAAGTAATAATCATTCAAAGAAATTAAGTGGTAGAAGAAATAACATTATTAAAGGAAATATGAAGAAACTATACCAGGAAGCAAGAAATTTTGAAAGAACTAGAGAAAGACAAAGAACAAGCATAGGAAGGCAATAAAGTAGTCTATGTTAAAGGAAGGATATATATTCCAAACAACCAGAAATTACAAGAGCAAATCCTATGAGAAAATCATGATCTAGTAGATGTAGGACATCCAGAATAACAGTGAATGCTTGAATTAATCAAGAGGAATTACTGGTGGCTAGAAATAAAAGGAGATATCAAGAAATATGTCCAAGAATGCACTAAGTATCAACAGAACAAAGTACAACACATAAAAAAAGCAGGAGAACTTTATTCACTGGAAATACTAGAAGAACCATGGCAAGAAATTAGTATTGATATCATAGGACCATTTCTAAAATCAAACAACAAAGATGCTATAGTGGTTATAGTAGATTGATTTACAAAAATAATCAGACTTAAAGCAACAACTATGGCAGTATCATCAGAAGAGATTGTTAAAATCTACTGGGACAAAATTTGGAAGTTACATAGAATACCAAAAAGAATTCTCAGCAATAAAGGACCACAATTTGTCTCAAAACTCATGAAAGAGTTGACAAAGACACTAGGCATGAAAAGGACATTATCAACAGCCTATTCTCCTCAAACAGATGGTCAAATGGAATGAATGAACCAAGAGGTGGAAATTTTTTTGCAACATTACATCAATTATCAGCAAGATGATTGGACTGAATAGTTATCAGCAGTATAATTCCAATACAATGGCAAGAAACATGCAACAACAGGTTACATCCCATTTGAACTTAACTTTGAAAGACATCTATAGAAAGGAAACCTTACTATGAAAACAGAATTACCAAAACTAGAAGGTTTCTGTTAAGGACTACAAGAAAGTTGAGAAGCAGCAAAAAAGTCAATAAAGATAGCAAAAGAAGCTATAAAGAAGCAGTTTGACAAGAAAAGAAGAAATCCATGAGGACTAAAGGTTGGGGATAATGTATGGCTGAAGGCTAAGAATATCTAATCAAATTGACTCTCAAAGAAGCTGGACTAAAAAAGATACAAATCTTTTAAGATCTCAAAAAACATTGGTCAAGAAGTATTTTAGCTAGAACTACTAGAAGGATGGATGATTCACAACATGTTCAACAAAGACCTGCTGACAAGATGCAGAGAACACCAGTTTAAAGAACAGCATATGGAGTTAGTACCACTACCAGACATTGTCAATGAGGAAGAAGAGTATAAAGTAGAAGAAGTTAGGAATCATAGAAAATAAGGATGTGGCATATAATTTTTGGTTTATTGGAAGGGATACAGCAACAAACATGACCAATAGATCTCTGAAACAGAGTTACCATATACAAAGAAGGCAATTTAAGACTATTGAATGAGAGTTTCAAGTCAAAACCTATAAAGAGTAGGAGTAAAACTCCAAATCAATATCTCAAAAGTATACCAATAATGAGAACTCACATTCAAATAGCTCACCAATTCACTACTGCACCTACTTCCCCTAACCCATATGTTTCCCATACTATTAACAACATAAACTTGATCACCACATTGAATAATGAAAGGAAGGATTGGATGAAGAAATACTACAAGATTATATAAGAAATTAAAACCATGACAGATATCCAATATTAATTATAGAACATCATCAAACTAGTGGAAGTTGCCAATACTCAATTGAAAGAGATTGAAACAATGATTTTACAAGCAAGTGATGCATATAAGACACAAACAGCCAGTGATATTTTCAACATATCTGAAGATTTACAAGATATAATTCAAGGAAATATGGAAAATCAAGTGTATCATATTCAATCACTCTTAGCTGATGAATTAGACAAATACAAAGACAAAGGAAATTCTTATGCAAACAATCATATAAAAGAAATACAAGACACATACAAAATTAAACAGCCAGATAAAGAACAACCAATGGTAGTAAATAAGGAAAAACAAAAAGAAGACTGAATATAAGAAGAAGAGGTTTTCTTATGCAAACCTTATGACATATCATTGAAGTCCAGTAAGCCCAAAACACTAGAACCAACATTTATCCAAGATAAAATCAATAACTTGGAAAAGCACATGAAGTTTCTACAATTACCAATTCTATCTACCACCACACTACAAATCTCTTCAATCTAAAGGAGAACAAGATAAACAGTATTGGAATAAAATTGCCATTAAGTTCTTAAAACAAAAACATAATGCAGATATAACAAGATAAGATTTTCCTATTGAAATATATACAAGAAGACTGCTATATAAACTCTACTTTATTGCATTAACACTATAAGGAAAAATAATTATCGGACCAACCAAAAAAATGGTTGCATCATATATGGTTGGAGATTTAGCATGACTGGACTAGTTCATAAGGACATGAATGCTAAAATAGGAGTATTATTAAGATTGATGCCTTATATTTCACAAGTAGTTTGCTTATAAACAACAGGTATTGGGGTTTCTTCTATATGACTTAATAATTGGTTATGTTATGCACTATTCACATGTATGATCAGTCAGTGTCTTATGTAGTAGTTGAGGCCTCATTATATTTTCCTTGTTATTTCCTTATGTACTAACATATGTATTTCTTGTAGTTATAGGTATATATAGCTGTAGATACTATTTTGTATTCTTATACTTTACCAATTGACTTCATCCCTCACTCTTACTCAAGTCCTAAGTTGAAACCTGAGCCAAGGTTAAAGGTTGTTACACCAAGAATGAAGTCTTGTTTCTTCAGATTGGAGATAATGAACAAAGTCCATTTGGAGTAGAACTAATATCATAGTACTATATCCATAACCTTGGATATTTACCTATCTTCATTAGAAGTGCTATCAACATTGTAGATAGGTACAGGTTATAAGAGCTTGTGAGTATTTAAGTAGTGTTTTTCTACAAAACTTTAGTTGATGAAGATTCTAGGAGTACTGGAGTTAACTAATATATATACAGAGACAGATTCAATAGTGTTAATAGTTTTCAAAGAGATAGTGAAATATAGAAAAGCTCTATGGGCATTGATAACATTGATAACTGGATATTGAAGAAGTCTTTTTTCTTACTTGGAGTACTTAGTAAGGGGCTATGGAAATTATAAGTGAACAAACAAATATATTAGAGAGGTTACTGTTATCTTTGGTGTATTTCTCTACTTCAAGTACAGTAAAATTATCAGCAGCTAGAGTACACAATTTACCAGTTACTTTATATAAAATCCTGTCTATTATGATCTGAATCCAAATTCTCTAGCTCCATGTATTCTAACTATTATATTACTTCCATATTTTTTCAATAAGTTCAAGTTCTCCATTAGTTCCTCATATTGTTTAGTAGTTAACTGCTAAACATCTAGCCTTGTAAGATATTCTCTGACTATGTAGTTTGAATCTCCACATTGGCAGCAACCTTTGGTCGGTGTATGGTGGGGTTTTCAAGTAGTGTTAATGTTCATTGGAATACTAGAAAAAAGTACCAGCAGTGGCTGGTATATAAGGGCTTATGAAATGAAAGATAGCTATCAAGAGAGAGAGAGAAAACCAATAAACACTGTAGATATCAGGAGTTGAAGAAAGTTATGGGAATTGTATATTATGTTGACTGAAATACTTTATTTACCTTGTGGGCTTGGTTTATTCTGAATGCAGCTTTGAACCAAGCATAGAAGTTTGTGTCTTTGAACCTCTCCACTGATAGGATTATGATCTAATTCTAAATTGCTGTTCAAAGTCTATAGCAGAACTTGACTACTATAATATGAGAGTTAGTGTAACTAGCTTCTGAGATTAAGGTTTGGAACTTATCTAAGTAGTTCTCTATAGCACAGTTTTCTTGGTAATATATTGTCTCTTCTAGTTTATTAATGGCTTCAGTAGTAGCATTGACTTAAAAAATGCTCAAAATTAGGCTATATGGTGATAGGAAAAGTGCTAGTAGTGAATTCTTCATGAAAGAGACTCTTTGACTATTTGAAAGTACAATTACTCCTAAAGAAGAACAGAGCCCAAAGAATCTTATCTTGATTGTAAGTAAACTGCTTGGTAAACAGGTAGATTTATAGAGAATAGAAGCTTAAAAAAGCTCTTCTAGTTTATTAATCACTACCAAAGTTTAGTAGGGGTAGGATGTAGAGTTGAGAGCAATGAGATAGTTTCTAGATATGAAAGTGTTGGTAGAGAATAGAAATCTCAATGTAGTTAAGAATAGTATATTAGTGAATACAAGAATAGATTTAATATGAAGACTTGCATGTCTAAGTTGAGTTATTAGACTAATGAGGATATTGTTAGTAGAAAGTTCTAAGACATATAGCACTTAGCTACTTCTCTGAGATAGTATTGGAAAATGTCTGGGGCTTTATTAGTATAGATGATGTTTATAGAATAATTGCCTAGAATAGCCATCATTTAGGAAGTGAGAAAAGAAAAGAGAGATTAAGACATAAAGTGGATAATATGTGACTACTAGACTTAAAACACTTCAAGGTTTCAAAGAGAAGATTCTATTATACTATATTGTAGCAACCACTAATTAAAATAATTAATAGTACACTAGGTAGTCTTATAAAACAAAAGTCTTATGGAGATTATAAGAGAACTTGACAAGGAGTTTCCAATGTATTGCTACCTCATTTATACTACTAGTATATAGTCTATACTAATGATAAATAATCCTATCCTAATGTTTATATATCAGCTATGAGGTAAACATGTTATAGACATATATCTTAATGTTATTTTTTTTAGTTTTTTCTAAAACAATCTAGGTCTATGACATAGTATCATGTAACTGTGATCATGTGCCTCTTCATTGTTCAAGAAATAAAAAAAGAAAAGAAAAGAAAAAGAAAAATCAAATCAAGGAAAATAGATAAAAAGAAAAGAAAATCAAAATAAAATATAAGGGTTCAAGTGACTATGACATACTATTAGGGCAACTAGTAAGGTCTATAAGGTCATGTAGACTTTCACAATCTTTAGGAAGTCCTAAGTATATATCAATTCACTAAGTATAAATAACACTTATTTCTAAGAAGTTTTAAGAAAACAGAATAAGAACTTCTGAGAATGATAACTATTATAAATACTACTAGAATACATTTTAATCTAGTAGAAAAGTGCTGACATAACCAAGTCATAGTGACTAGATAGTCAGAAATCTTAATGAAAGTATTTATATTATTTACTAAAAAAGAAAAGGAACTTTTTTAAAGAAAAAAAAGAAGAAAAGAAGAAAAAGAAAGAGAAGAAAAATATACTATGTTAAGATAATAACAGAATTACTGCTATTAAGTGATTCTTTTATAAAAGGAGAAGGCTTTAGGGTTATACTTGAGGAATGATACAAAATAACTTAGAGACTCTCTATTTAGATTCTAATAGTTGTTATATCTTCTATACTTATAAAGAATACAATGTTTTGATTCAATTGGACAAGTTTTATATGGATAGCTAAAATTTTCTCTTGGGAGGAATCTCAATATATACTTTCCTATAGGAGCATGGTTTGTAACTACCCTAGTTGCTCTTGTACACAGAAAGTTCAAGTAACTAATTTATTTGAGCTAAGAGCCATCTTTCATATAAGTGGGATTGACTAGAAGATATACATTATTTAATAGTTCAAGAAAGTGATTTTCTTTGAAATCTGATACTTAAAATGTCATTTGTCAGTTGTATATAATATTATCACATTCATCTTTCTTACTAAAATCCCATATCAATTTATATAGAAAGATGAAAGTAAGATTGAGTTGTTTTATTTCCTTGTCAATGGCCACATGATAAACCCACTTTGTATTGCTTGGGTAGTCCCAGAAGTCAATGACATTATTGGAGTTCCTTTTGAAGAATGTCCTGAGATCTTAGGTTATAGTGATAGTGTTATGATTCAAATTCCTTAGAGTTGAAATAAAAACAGAATCTTGAATTGGATTATCACAAGAGAACTCAATAGAGTTCTTAGTATAGAACTGTCTATTTTATATACCACAGACTGTTATCTATGCACACACTACAACTACCTTATTCTAAAGTATCTGTACTTCTCTTAAAGCCAATATGTTGTTACTATACTATATGATATTATTTGTTCCAGAATTTTCTACAACTTTCTCTATATCATGTTATTATGTGACAGTTGTGACAGTAACATGTGACATTACACTAACCCTAACCCTAGCCTGAAGATAGAAAATAAAGGAAATTAAAATTAAAATAAGAAAAGAAGAGAAAATAATTAAAGTCTACTATTTTCAATTCTGACACTAAGAGTCTTTTTAACTTCTCTTAAGACAATTTCAATAGTAGGGATTTTTTTAAACCATTGTTCATTTGTTGGTCTTAGCTTCTTTACAATCTTGAATTCTTTTGGACTATCTTGTCACATACTAATCTGACTATACCTGTCATTTACTTCAGATAATACCAACCTCATTCACACTTACTTGTTCTCTTCTAAAACAAACCACACTCTATTCCAATTATCCATCAACTTGTGAATAAGAGCCTTTCTATTTCACAACAAATTCTATAAAGTTTCAATTAATAACCTCTGTAATAATCAATAAACCTAGAGTATATATAGTATCTTATTATTAGAATGCTTCTTCATGTATTTAAAAACTACATCTACTATGTACAGTTTCTTAGTCTGATAATCAATTTGGATTAAGTATCATATTTATTCTCATCCAAACATCTCTTTCTAAATTACAGTTATATAATGAAGTCAAGCTAGATATAATAGCTTCTAGTTGAATTCAAAATTGTTATTTGTATAGCATACTACTTCCAACTTGCTTTTATGTCCTCTCCTGCTAAGTCTTGTTATTAAATCTATCTTTTAGATTTCCAGCAAGTGTGAATTGTCTCTAACACATCTTGTACAATTGCTTTCTTATATCTCTCATTTTGTCTTCTTCAGTGAGTTTTGATAATTTGCTTTCATAGAAATAGAGAGCTAGTTGTAAGAAAGATAATGATGATTTAAGCTGGGATTATAGTTATTATTATAACTTAAACACAAAAGTTGAAAACAAAGTATACTTGTTATTACAACTTGAAACTTAGAGTTAAATCAAAAAAAAAACTCTATATTAGATTAACACAAGAGAATCCAATGAAGTTCTAAATACAAAGTATCTATCTTATATATACTAGACTAGTGGTCTATGTAATACTATATCTAACCTACTCTAAAAGCCATGTGTTATCCATAAGATCAACATATATAAATATATTGTATGACATTATTATTCCAGAACCTTTTATGTTCTTCCATATAATATGTAATTATGTGACAAACTTGTGACAGCTGTTATGCCCTTGTTATGGTATATGACAGTTGTGACAGTCACATGTGATATCTATAACCTTAATTTTAAGTCTAAAATAAGAAAATAAAAATAAAAATAAAAAGAAATAAAAAGAAAACAAAGTCTACTATCTTCAATTCTAATACTTGTATATTGAGAAACACAAGAAGAACTTGTTGGAGTTCCTAGTACAAACTAGTTTATCTTATATACCACAGACCATAGTCTGTATGTATACTACTTCTAACTTATTCTAAAATATATATATTGTTATATGATATTATTTGTTCTAAAACCTTCTATAATCTTTCTCAATTACATAATACTGTGACTGTGACATTTGTCATGCTATGTGACAATCACATCATACCTTTTTTTTTTAATGATCAACAATTTATAACATGGAATGTGATGGCAGACCATAGTAACTACTTAGTAGCTACAGTACATTGATGGGCAAACAACATGAAAATGGAAAAGAAAAAAGAAAAAGAAAACAAAAACCTACATATGATAATAGGATTTCTACATTTACTGTACTTTACTTACAAAAGAGCTTCTGTTGTTTTCTACTGTGCCAGTTTCTATTGAAATGGTTATGCCAATAAGGACAGCTAATGCTATCTACTTAAATGATTGCCCTTGCAATTCATGCATTTGAAGACATGAGGACAAGGCTCTCCTTCTTTGGTAGCCACTTGATTTGCTTTCTTGTTTTCCATGCAACATCACACTTTTTCTCTGTGATGTTCAGTAACATGAGCTCCATAGCACTTGGCACATCTGGAGATATGAGAATGACAACTGAGTGTCAAGTGGCCCCATTTTCAGCAGTTCTTACACTGTAGAATACCCATGTTCATATTTGTACTACAAATAGTTGCAACAAATCATCCAACATTGAAATGATGATTGATAATGTTCTTTGCCAAGGAACTGCTCTGAGAATCCCAGATATCCACCCAAACTACTACTATATCAGATTTGGAAGATACTTTGATGACATGCAGTTTTGAAGCCAATACGACATCCTTGAATAAGTACGTTTCCTTGAGAATGCCCTCAATGTAGTCAGGAGTGATGACTCCTTGCTTGATCTTGTATGGAAGTCCAATGATTTTCATATATGACTTGGACTTGGAAAGACATAGACCCTCAATCAAATCCAAATTGACATTATCAATGTTTTTCAAGAATTTCTCAATTGTTGACAAATCAAGCATGTTTGCTGGCTTATTTGTTGTGATGATGATTCCATTGTTGGTTATTTGAATGAAATCTGCAACAATGTCTGATTTGGAATTTTTCAGATATTTATTGATATTAGAAATATGAGTATGAGCTAAGTTGATGATCAACTCAGCATTTGATTTAGCTATAGAAATTATGACTTCTTTCCTTGACAGCCCTCTAGTTGTCATATTAATCTTGGGTTTCTTGTTACCCACTCTGCTGTTCTTTGCTTTCAACATCTTTCCCACTTCATCTGCTGACAAAGAAGGAAATGCTTTCTTAACTCACAAAACATCTTCAATGCTAGATAAGATATTTGATTTTGAAGCCTACACATAAGACTTCCTTATATTCAAAGGTTTTGGAGCCTTCTTGACAACTGATTCAATGTTCTTGTTAAAAGGAGGAGCTACTGGCAAATTTGTAGTGGGAGGAGGAGGAACTGCTGTAGAAGGTGGAGAGATAATAAGATTTGAAATAGTTGATTTTCCTTTCAAATTCACAGAATTAGACATTGATGACTCTTGTTTTCTGTAAAAGAGCATAATACTTTCTCTGACACATTTCCAAATGGTCAGAGATGCTTTCTTCTCAAAAGTGAGAACATCCCATTTTGAGGTATATATTGTTTCAATAAGCTTCCAAAAACTCTTAACAACTGGAATAAAATCTCCACTTGGCAGATTCTTGTCTGCTGGATGATTTTTGATGTAAGAACCTATTCTTTTTATAGACTCATGAATATTTGCAGCATCTTCAGACCAAGTTTTCTCAGTTCCAAATATAGATACTGCATGAAATGCTCCATCCCAAGAGCTAGTGATCACCAGTTAATTGTCACTGTAATCTAATAATGTAGGAGCAGAATCACCAGATTCTGCTCTGTTCTTGCTGCTTGAACCTGTATTATGTAAAGGATCATGAGGTAATGACATGTGTTCTCTTGCTGGAGAAACACACAGTAGGGGTGAGGCAGGAGCATCTGGAATATCAGTGCTCCAATCCATAGACAAATTATCCTGAGGCCTCTAGAGACCAGGGCTTAGGAATGGACTAACAAAAGGTGACAATGGTTTCTTGCTGTTGGTTTGTTTTGATTTCATGATGAACTTGCTCATAGTAGTAAAAGATGATGAAGAAAATACAAAATGCTACTATTTCCTATGAGTGCTAACCACACAAGATGGTGGTAGGAGGAAAGGCA
>Ga0157359_1000281_pt1 | contig 17455 bp, 15 predicted proteins | sample AttcapACBM3_FD_111482 | JGI IMG/M metagenome (GOLD analysis project Ga0157359, IMG submission 111482) | Fungus gardens microbial communities from leaf cutter ant in Botucatu, State of São Paulo, Brazil - Atta capiguara ACBM3 | ecosystem: Host-associated > Fungi > Mycelium > Unclassified ...
ACCTTCTCGTTACCGGAGATGATCTGTTGCGGGTCTTTCGACTCGATGTTGGCCACGAAGATAAAGTTCGGCAGCAGTTTGCCCGCGGCGTCATACACCGGGAAATACTTCTGGTCGCCCTTCATGGTGTACACCAGCGCTTCCGCCGGCACCGCCAGGAATTTCTCTTCGAATTTGGCGGTCAGCACCACCGGCCATTCCACCAGCGAGGCCACTTCTTCCAGCAGGCTGTCGCTCAGATCGGCCTGGCCGCCAATCTTCTGCGCCGCCAGCTCGGCATCGCGCTTGATGAGGGCTTTACGCGCTTCATAGTCGGCGACCACTTTGCCGCGCTCCAGCAGGATCTGCGGGTATTGGTCGGCGTTGTCGAGGGTGAACTCGGCTTCGCCCATGAAACGGTGGCCGCGCACGGTGCGCGCGGATTCGATGCCCAGCACGGTGCCTGGGATCAGATCGGCACCCAGCAGCATCGTAACGGTGTGCACCGGACGCACGAACTGCACGTCGGAGTCGCCCCAACGCATCAGTTTCGGGATCGGCAGTTTAGCCAGCGCGGTGCTGACCATGCCGGCCAGCAGTTGCTGCGCCGACTGGCCTTTGACGTGGGCGCGGTACATCAACCACTCGCCCTTGTCGGTCACCAGGCGTTCAGCCTGATCGACGGTGATGCCACAGCCGCGCGCCCAGCCTTCGGCCGCTTTGCTCGGTTTGCCTTCGGCGTCGAACGCCTGGGCGATCGCCGGGCCGCGTTTTTCAATTTCGCGATCGGCCTGCGCCGCGCTCAGGTTGGCCACTTTCAGCGCCAGGCGGCGCGGTGCGGCGAACCAGCTCACTTCACCGTGTTCCAGGCCGGCGTTGTCCAGCTCGGCGGTGAAGTTGGCGGCGAAAGATTCCGCCAGGGAACGAAGCGCCTTCGGCGGCAGCTCTTCCGTGCCGATTTCCACCAGGAAAGTCTGTTGAGTCATGGCTGCCTCTTAGTTCTCGTTCTTCTTGTTGCACATCGGGAAGCCCAGCGCTTCGCGGGAAGCGTAGTAGGCTTCGGCAACGGCTTTGGTCAGCGTGCGGATACGCAGAATGTAGCGTTGGCGCTCGGTCACCGAAATCGCCTTGCGTGCGTCCAGCAGGTTGAAGGTATGGCCCGCCTTCAGGATGCGTTCGTAGGCCGGCAGCGGCAGCGGTTTTTCCAGCGCCAGCAGCGATTGGGCTTCTTTCTCGTACTGCTCGAAGCAGGAGAACAGGAAGTCGACGTCGGCGTATTCGAAGTTGTAGGTGGACTGCTCCACTTCATTCTGATGGAACACGTCGCCGTAGGTGGTGACGCCCAGCGGGCCGTTGCTCCACACCAGATCGTACACGCTGTCCACGCCCTGGATGTACATCGCCAGACGCTCCAGACCGTAGGTGATCTCGCCGGTCACCGGCTTGCACTCCAGGCCGCCGACCTGCTGGAAGTAAGTGAACTGCGTCACTTCCATGCCGTTCAGCCACACTTCCCAACCCAGGCCCCAGGCGCCGAGCGTCGGGTTTTCCCAGTTGTCTTCCACGAAGCGAATGTCGTGGATGGTCGGATCCAGACCCAGCTCTTTCAACGAGCCCAGGTAGAGTTCCTGAATGTTGTCCGGCGATGGCTTAATCACCACCTGGAACTGGTAGTAGTGCTGCAGACGGTTCGGGTTTTCGCCGTAGCGGCCGTCGGTCGGGCGGCGAGATGGCTGCACATAGGCGGCGGCCATCGGCTCCGGCCCCAGTGCGCGCAGGCACGTCATCGGGTGTGAGGTTCCCGCGCCGACTTCCATGTCCAATGGTTGAACGATGGTGCAGCCCTGGCGCGCCCAATAATCCTGCAGTGTCAGGATCAGGCCCTGGAAGGTCTTGGTATCAAACTTTTGCATGTTGAATTCGCACGCGATACAAGTGGATTTAGATGGAATGAGCCAGTATACCCGTTGACCGTAAGATATACAGCCAGAATCCGGCAACAAGTGCGAATCGGGGCGAGAAACGCTGGATTTTCGCGCGCGGCGCGCGCAGGACAGGGCGCCGGTTAGCCGGCTAATTTCACCGGCGACGAACGGGGCGAAAATACGACCCGCCAAAAACATTAGAATAACTTAACAAAAAACGAGACTAATCGTTGCTTAAATCGTCACTTATTCGCCCGCAGCTCCTGTTCTCACCAACCCTATTTACGCAGATTGAAATGCACACATGCTTATATTTGCCACAGGGTAAAGTTACGCCAATGTTATTTTTGTTAATTTTATCAACTAAAAAACTCGCCTCACCGGCAGATAATGTGACTAACCGCCAAATTATTTCTTATATCGTGAAAAATAAGGAGAGATCACGCGATGGGCCGCTGCAGCTACTCGAGGAGAAACAAGCGGATATGTAATACGCCAACAATGAGCCACATAAACCCATTGACAGTTAATCTTTGGTTATACAATAATAATTAAAATTTTCCCTGGTGTTGGCCAAGTGGCTACCTGATCCTTTCATAGGATCAGTTTTTTTTTGTATTTCCGTCAGCATCATGACGGCCCGCATAATTAATTCCCGTCCGCTTCCTCTTAATTAGCTTCCCTTATAAGAACGTATCGCTTACGCAATGCCATTTAGCGCACCTTTGGCAAACGCGCTCTGCAGGCACCCCATTCAAAAACGCGCGCTGACGCCGACGTTATACATAAACTGCTCGCCGCTGCTCAGGCCGCCGGTTTGCGAGACGGTGGCGAAGGCCGACACCCTGTCCGTCAACGGCATGTTGGCCCCGAGCGTGACATCCACCCAGTTTTTGTCCTGGCCCGCACTGTCGCGAGTAAATGAGGTTTGCGTCGATTTCAGGCTGCCGCCGGCGCGGTAGACGTCATCGCCGAACTGATGCTGATAACTCACTTCCGCATAAGGGTTAAACACGCCGAATTGCGTATCCAGCCGCCAACCCAACGCACCGATCTGCGAGTGGTAGGTTTGATCGTTGAAGCGCATGGCGGTGCTGTCATCGCCGTCTTCGCTGTAACCGGAAACGCGGCTGTAATCCCAGGCGAACTGCGCCACCGGCCCGGTGGTCAGGTAAGAAGCGATCGGGAAGTCATAGCCGGCGGTCACGCGCGCCCCCCACTGCCTGCCGGAGGTCGAACCGGTTTCGGTGCGCGTCAGCGGCCCCAGCCGCATGCTGCGGCGGATGTCGTCATAATCCATCGTCGCATAGTGCAGATCGGCGTTGACCCAACCGTGCTCGAATATCGCCAGTGAACTGAAAGCCGAGAGCAGCAGCCCGCGCGCCTTGTAATCAAAGCGGCTGGAAGGATGCTGATCGTCGTTGGAACCGGCGATCAACGCACCGATCAACCAGCTGTCGGTCAGCTGATAGTCCACGCCGACGGTCAGGTTGTGGGTGGTGGCGTTGCCATCCCCCGCCGCCCGGTTATCGGCATAGTCGTAGTGCTGGCCGGCGTAACCGCCGAACACGCCCAGCGAACCCTGCGGGTTGTCGCCGTTGCGCAGCTGCTGGAAGCGGCTGTCGAGCGTGGCGCGGCTGTCACGCGCCATCGCCGCCGTCGCCTGATTCAGCGCCACCACCTGCGCCGGGCCATCCAACACCGCCTGGATATAATCCGCAATCAGCAGATGCGCCTGTGGGCTGGGGTGGAAATGGTCGGAGAACAGATAGGACTGGCCGGCGTCGAAGCCGGGCATGTCGGAACGGCAAACCGCCGAGGAAACGCCCGGCGGGCAAGCCATGCCGGCGGTGTTGGCGAAGCCGAACTGCGCCGGATTGGCGATCGCTTCGGCGAACAGCTTGTTGACGTCCACCCGCACGATATTGCCGCTCCCCTGCGCCAGCAAACGGTCTTCGCTTTGATTATAGAAATCGGTCAGCTGAGCGGCCTGCGCGCTCAGGCCGTCATACGCCGCGATAAGCTGCGCGGCGATCGCCTGCTGCACCTGAGGAATGGCGCTGCCCTGCTTCGCCGCAGCGGCCAACGCTGCGTGGATCGCCTGCGTGCGTGAAGCGTTGTCCGGCGTCGCCACCGAATTAAGCGTGGCATAGGCCGCCTGGATCGCCGCCCCCTGCACCGGAGACAGCGCCTGTTGAATGATCAATTCCATCAGCTGCGGCGTGGAGCCGATGTTCGGCACCGTCGGCACGATCACCGTGCCGGCACCGGCGTTCAGCAGCGAATGCACCTGCGCGGCCGCCGCGGCGGCGCTGTTATAGGCCACGCCGGGCGCGGTAGCGGCATTCAGCGCCGCCGCCGCCAGATCGTTGCCGCCGATCCAATGAATATACAAACCGTCGCCGTCGGCCTGGCCATTGACCCGGTTCAGATAGCGCTGCACCTGCTCCTGGGTGTTGTCGGCCGGGTTCAGGCCCGGCACCGCCACGGCGCCGCCGGCGGCGTAGTTCTCACCGCCGTTGTCCGAAGCCACCAGCGCCGCCCCGATGCGTTGCGCCAACGCTTCGTCGTACAGCAGGTGCTGGCTGCCGTCATAGGTGAACCGGCCGTTGTTGCCGGTATCGCTCAGGCTGTCGCCAAAGACGTAGAGTTGATCGTACGCCTGAGCCGGAAGGGTCACACTGCAAAGTAACGCCACTGCAAGCGCCGCCGGGCGGGGCATGCACGTTATTTTTAGAGGCATGAATCGACTCCTGAGAGCCTGCAAATGAAGGCCATGTCGTTTTTATCGTTGGTCAGTTTTCCACCGGCCATGTAGTAACTATTGTCGGCTTTTTCGTCACGTCAAGCGGGCTGATGACAAAACAATCAGAGACTTGCCAAGTTCGGCGCTTCGAGCGATGATTACTGTTCATAAACACAGCATAAGGACATTCAGGATGGCAGACGAACGTTGCGGTTGGGTGACGGCCGATCCGTTGTATCTCGAATATCACGACAAGGAATGGGGCGCGCCCACCACCGACGCGCGCGAGCTGTTTGAAATGTTGTGCCTCGAGGGGCAGCAAGCCGGCCTTTCCTGGATCACCGTCCTGAAAAAGCGCGAGAACTACCGCCGCGCTTTCCACGGTTTCGATCCGCAGCGGGTCGCCGCCATGACCGAACAAGACGTGGAAAACCTGCTGCAGGACAGCGGCATCATCCGCCATCGCGGCAAGATAGAAGCCATCATCACCAACGCCAAGGCCTATCTGGCGATGGAGGCGGCCGGGGAGAATTTCGTTACCTTCATTTGGGACTTCGTCGGCGGCCGGCCGCAGCTCAACCGCTGGCAAGCGCTGAACCAGGTGCCGGCCAAAACCGAGCAGTCCGACGCCATGTCCAAGGCGCTGAAAAAGCGCGGCTTCAAGTTTATCGGCTCCACCATCTGTTACGCCTTCATGCAGGCCAGCGGGCTGGTGAACGATCATCTCACGGGGTGCATGTGTTACCCAAAGCCACGGTGATCCGCCCCTGTGGCCCGGAGGATATCGAACGGCTGATGGCGCTGTGGCTGCCCAGCACCATCGCCGCCCATCCGTTCGTGGCGGAAAAATACTGGCGTGAGAGCGCCGCGCTGGTGCGGGAAAACTACCTGCCGCGCGCGCAAAGCTGGGCCTGCTGGCACGAAGGCGAGATCGTCGGCTTTATCAGCGTGCTGGACGAGCAGTTCATCGGCGCGCTGTTTGTCGATCGGGCGTTTCACGGCCGCGGCGTCGCCCAGGCGCTGATGACGCACGTGCAACAGCGCTACCGCCGACTCAGTCTGGAGGTGTACCAACAGAACCTGCGCGCCTGCGCGTTCTACCACAAGCACGGCTTTCAGATAACGCAGCGCCTGTTCAATGATGAAACCCAGGCCTATACGCTGATCATGAACTGGCCGGCAGTCGAAAACTCAACCGGTTACGCTTAAAAAAGGCGCATCCGCACCCCGGATGCGCACAATTAGGAATCCGCTGCATGGCGCCGCCCGGCGTTTTGCCGCATAACTCCCCCAGCACTTACCCGCGCTCATCATTTGTCACGTTTTTCTCCGGAACTGCCGGCGAAAGCGCGCGTCATAGGTAGCGCGGCGATGCGGGCTCCCTGCGTCACCCACTTTTTTGCGTCCCCGTTTTGGGCCGGCGCGTACAGATTCTGATGCCATTAAGGACAAGAACATGAAAAAACGCATTGCAATTATTGCCGGCGCCGTGAGCCTTACGCTCGCGCTGTCGGCCTGTACCACCAACCCTTACACCGGTGAATCCGAAGCCGGCAAATCCGGCATCGGCGCAGGCCTCGGCGCCGCACTGGGCGCCGGTGTCGGCGTGCTGTCCTCTTCCAAGAAAGATCGCGGCAAGGGCGCGCTGATCGGCGCGGCGGCCGGTGCGGCACTGGGCGGCGGCGCAGGTTATTACATGGACGTGCAGGAAGCCAAACTGCGCGACAAGATGAAAGGCACCGGCGTCAGCGTCACCCGCCAGGGCGACAACATCGTGCTGAACATGCCGAACAACGTGACCTTCGACAGCAGCAGCGCCACGCTGAAACCGGCGGGCGCCAACACCCTGACCGGCGTCGCCATGGTGCTGAAAGAGTACCCGAAAACCGCGGTCAACGTTGTCGGCTACACCGACAGCACCGGCTCGCGCTCGCTCAACATGAACCTGTCGCAGCAGCGCGCCGACGGCGTAGCCAGCGCGCTGATCACGCAGGGCGTGGCGGCAAACCGTATCCGCACCACCGGCGCCGGCCCGGACAACCCGATCGCCTCCAACAGCACCGCGGAAGGCAAGGCGCAAAACCGCCGCGTCGAGATCACCCTCAGCCCGCTGCAGTAATCCCGTGCGGGGCGCGCAACCGGCGCCCCGCCGCCTCCCTGCGATTTTCTCCTTACCCTTCAACACTCCCGCCCACACATCGGGTATGGTAGTCTCCTTGGCAATTAACCGCAGGAGGGATCGGCTGTGAGCACTGTCAAGGCAACGCGCGCCTCAGGGCGCGCCACCATCAGCGATGTGGCCAGCATCGCCAAAACCGGCAAGACCAGCGTGTCGCGCTATCTGAATGGTGAACAGCACCTGCTTTCCGACGATCTCAAACGGCGCATCGAACAGGCGATCCAGCAGCTCGACTACCGGCCAAGCCAGATGGCGCGCAGCCTGAAGGGCGGCCAGACCCGCCTGATCGGCCTGATCCTCGCCGATATCACCAACCCCTATTCGGTGGACGTGATGCGCGGCATCGAGGCCGCCTGCCGTCAACACGGCTTTACCCTGCTGGTGTGTAACACCAACAACGAAGTCAATCAGGAACAGCACTACCTGCAGCTGCTCAGCAGTTACCGGGTGGAAGGCATCGTGGTCAACGCGGTCGGCATGCGCGAGGAAGCGTTATCCATGCTGCAACAGTCGATGCTGCCGATGGTACTGATCGACCGCAAAATCCCCGACTTCGCCTGCGACGTGGTGGGCCTGGACAACCGCGAAGCCGCCACCGTCGCCACCGAACACCTGCTGCAACAAGGTTTCGAAGCGATCCTGTTCCTCAGCGAGCCGCTCGGTACGGTAAACACCCGTCTGGAACGCCTGCACGCTTTCAGACACACCATGGCGCAGCACCCCACGCTGTTGGCGGAGCAGGCCGAAACGCCGCTCAACGATCGGCAGAAGCTGGAGCAGGTGCTGAGCGATTTCAGCGGCCGCCATCGCGGCATGCGCAAGGCGGTGATCTCCGCCAACGGCGCCCTGACGCTGCAGGTGGCGCGCGCCATGCGCCGGCTCGGCATTCAGTGGGGCAACGACATCGGCCTGCTGGGCTTCGACGAACTGGAGTGGGCGGAGCTGGCGGGCGTCGGCATCACCACGCTGAAACAGCCCACCTACCAAATGGGGCATGCGGCGCTGGAGCGGCTGGTGCAGCGCATTCAGGGCCTGGCCGCCCCCAGCGGCGAGCAGATGTTCTCCGGCGAGCTGATCGTCCGCGGTTCCACCACCCGCTAACCCGCCTTCTCCGGGGCCGTTGCCCGCCCCGCCCTCATCGGCTGTTTTTTGCTCAGCTTCGTGATTGCGATCATATTTTTACACTCTGTCGCTTTCCGCTGGAACCGGTTCCATTTAACGTACCGGTAACAGCAGCGGCGGCGACAATGCCGCCTCAGGAGTCAAAATGAAAACAGAAATCATCGTGGTCACCGGCGCCTACGGCACCGATACCGTCAAACAACACGGCGGCCAGCGCGCGCTGTTACCCATCATCGCCGGCGCAGGCGCCGACGGGGTAGAGATCCGCCGCGAACTGTTCGCCGCCGGAGAATTGGACAGCCTGCCGGCCCTGGCGCAAGAGATCGAACGCCAACAGCTGTTCGCCGTCTACTCCGCCCCTGAGGCGCTGTTCACCCCGCAACATACGCTGAACCCCAACCTGCCTGCGCTGCTGGCGGAAGCGCAGGCGCTGAACGCGCGCCAGCTGAAGCTTTCCCTCGGCCATTTCCGCCCTGGCTTCGATTTTACCGAGCTGAAAGTGGCGCTGGAGCAGCACCCGGTCAAACTGGTGGTCGAAAACGATCAGACGCCGGACTGCGGCATTTTGTCGATGCTGAACGCCTTTTTCCACGCGGCGGAAGATAGCCACCTGCCGGTCAGCATGACCTTCGATATGGCCAACTGGCTGTGGGTGGGGCAAGACGCCTTCGCCGCCGCCGAACGCCTGGCCCGCCACGTCGGTTACGTGCACGTCAAAGCCGCCACCCAAGGCCCGCGCGGCTGGCGTGCCGTCGCGCTGGACGATACCGACGGCAGCTGGCGCGATCTGCTGGCCCGCCTGCCGCACGACGCGCCGCGCGGCATCGAATTCCCGTTGCAGGGCGATGATCTGGAAGCCGTCACCCGCCATTACGTCAATATTTTGCGTGCGGAGTAACCCCATGATGAAAACGTTAACGGCAACGACGGCGCAGCAGGCGCCCCTGGATGTGGTCACGCTGGGCGAGGCCATGGCGATGTTCGTGGCGGCGCAAACCGGCGACTTGGCGGAGGTGGAAACCTTCACCAAACGCATCGCCGGCGCCGAACTGAACGTGGCGATCGGCCTGGCGCGCCTGGGCATGAACGTCGGCTGGGTCAGCCGCGTCGGCAACGATTCGTTCGGCCGCTTCACCCTGCAGCAGCTGAAAAAAGAAGGCATCAACTACCGGCAGGTGACGGTCGACGGCCACTATCCCACCGGTTTTCAGGTGAAATCCAAAACCACCGATGGTACCGATCCCAGCGTGGAATACTTCCGCAAAGGCTCGGCGGCCAGCCACCTGTCGGTCGCCGATTTCAACCCTGAGTATTTCGGTTCTGCGCGCCACCTGCACCTGAGCGGCGTGGCGGCGGCGCTGTCCAGCCAATCGCTGGCGCTGTGCCACCATGCGGCGCGCGCGATGCGCGCCATGGGCAAAACCATTTCGTTCGACCCCAACCTGCGCCCGGTGCTGTGGCCCAGCCGCGAGGTGATGATCGAGCAGCTGAACCAGCTGGCGTTCGCCGCCGACTGGGTGCTGCCGGGGCTGAAAGAGGGGCAGATCCTCACCGGCCAATCGACGCCGGAAGGCATCGCCGATTTCTATCTGGAACGCGGCGTGCAGGCGGTGATCATCAAAACTGGCCCGGACGGCGCCTGGTTTAAAACCGCCGCCGGTGACAAGGCGGCGGTGGCCGCGGTCAAGGTCGACAACGTGGTGGATACCGTCGGCGCCGGTGACGGCTTTGCCGTCGGCACCCTCAGCGCGCTGCTGGAAGGCAAAACGCTGGTACAGGCGGTGCAGCGCGGCAACAAAATCGGCTCGCTGGCGATCCAGGCCATCGGCGACAGCGAAGGCCTGCCAACCCGCGCGGCGCTGGCCGAATAACAATAAAAAAAACGACTTCTCCGCATGACGTCAGCCTCTGGCCCTACAACCGGGACGCGTCGGGAGAGCATCTGCCTCTTCGTCTTGCATGCCCAGCGTGCCGGGCGAAGGGGATGCAACACCACTGAAGGATACTGAACATGAACAAAGCGACTGTCGCGGCCAAACGCTGGTGGTACATCATGCCCATCGTGTTTATCACCTACAGCCTGGCCTATCTCGATCGCGCCAACTTCAGCTTCGCCTCTGCCGCCGGCATCAATGAAGATCTCGGCATCACCAAAGGCATGGCCTCGCTGCTGGGGGCGCTGTTTTTCCTCGGTTATTTCTTCTTCCAAATTCCCGGCGCCATCTACGCCGAACGCCGCAGCGTCAAAAAACTGATCTTCTGGTGCCTGATCCTGTGGGGCGGCTGCGCCTCGCTGACCGGCGTGGTCAGCAATATCCCGATGTTGGCCGCCATCCGCTTTATCCTCGGCGTGGTGGAAGCGGCGGTGATGCCGGCGATGCTGATCTACATCAGCAACTGGTTCACCAAATCGGAGCGCTCACGCGCCAATACCTTCCTGATCCTCGGCAACCCGGTGACGGTGCTGTGGATGTCGGTGGTGTCCGGCTACCTGATCCACGCCTTCGGCTGGCGTGAAATGTTCATCATCGAGGGCATTCCGGCGGTTATCTGGGCGTTTTGCTGGTGGGTGCTGGCGAAAGACAAACCGGCGCAGGCCGGCTGGCTGAGCGCCGAGGAGAAACAGGCGCTGCAACAGCAGCTGGACGAAGAGCAGAAAGGCATCAAGGCCGTGCGCAACTACGGCGAAGCCTTCCGTTCGCGCAACGTGATCCTGCTGTGCGTGCAGTACTTCGCCTGGAGCATCGGCGTGTACGGCTTCGTGCTGTGGCTGCCTTCCATCCTGCGCAGCGGCATGCAGATGGGCATGGTGGAAGCCGGGTGGCTGTCCGCGGTACCTTACCTGGCGGCGACCATCGCCATGATCGTGGTCTCCTGGGCGTCGGACAAAATGCAAAACCGCAAGCTGTTCGTCTGGCCGCTGCTGCTGATCGGCGCGCTGGCGTTCTTCGGCTCTTACGCCGTGGGTACCAACCACTTCTGGATCTCCTACGGCCTGCTGGTGGTCGCCGGCGCCGCGATGTACGCCCCCTATGGGCCGTTCTTCGCCATCATTCCGGAAATGCTGCCGAAAAACGTCGCCGGGGGCGCCATGGCGCTGATCAACAGCATGGGCGCGCTGGGGTCGTTCTTCGGTTCGTGGTTCGTCGGCTATCTGAATGGCGCCACCGGCAGCCCGGCGGCCTCTTACATGTTTATGGCCATCGCACTGGTGGTGGCGGTGGTGCTGACGCTGATCGTCAAACCCGCCCGCAACGAGATCCAGCCGCAATTGGCTTGATCCGGTTATACTTTTTATCTGTTAACCCAACCGGGGGGGCGCCATGCCCCCTTTGGCCCAGCTGGAGTTCGTGATGAAGCCTTCTATCGTATTGTACAAAAGCCTGCCTGCCGATCTGCGTGAACGTCTGGAACAGCACTTCACCGTGCACGCCTTCAACGGCCTGCAGCCGGAGAACCGCGACGAACTGCGCCAGGCGCTGCAGCAGGCCGAAGGGATCATCGGTTCCGGCGGTAAAATTGACGAAGCCTTCCTGCAGCAGGCGCCCAAACTGCGCGCGGCCTCGACCGTTTCCGTCGGCTACGACAACTTCGACGTCGAGGCACTCAACGCCCATAACGTGCTGCTGATGCACACCCCGACGGTGCTGACGGAAACCGTCGCCGACACCATCATGAGCCTGGTGCTGGCGACCGCGCGTCGGGTGGTGGAAGTGGCGGAGCGGGTGAAGGCCGGCGAATGGCGCGGCAGCATCGGGCCGGACTGGTTCGGCGTCGACGTGCACCATAAAACCATCGGCATCCTCGGCATGGGGCGTATCGGCCTGGCGCTGGCGCAGCGCGCGCATTTCGGCTTCGGCATGCCGGTGCTGTACAACGCCCGCCGCACGCACGAAGAAGCGGAGCAGCGCTTTAACGCGCGCCGCTGCGATCTGGATACCCTGCTGGCCGAGTCGGATTTCGTTTGCATCACGCTGCCGCTGACCGAACAAACCTTCCACATGATCGGCCGCGATCAGCTGGCGAAGATGAAGAAAAGCGGCATTCTGATTAACGCCGGCCGCGGGCCGGTGGTAGATGAGCAGGCGCTGATCGAAGCGCTGCAAAACGGCGTGATCCACGCCGCCGGGTTGGACGTGTTCGAGAAAGAGCCGCTGCCGGCCAACTCGCCGCTGCTCAGCATGCCGAACGTGGTGGCGTTGCCGCACATCGGCTCCGCCACCCATGAAACGCGCTACGGCATGGCCGCCTGCGCGGTGGATAACTTGATCGCCGCGTTGACCGGCACGGTGAAAGAAAACTGCGTCAACCCGCAGCTGTTGCGGAAATAACTCAGCGCGGCCGGTGGTCTGAGGATAACCGGCCGTGTTGCTCTTCCTGCTGTGGCGCGAACAGCGCCTGCAGCTGATGTTCTTCGGCGAAGTGCTGCAATTCGGCATCCTGAATTGCCTGAACGATCTCTTCTCGCCAGTTTTTGTCCGTCATCGCTAACCTCCTTTGATGTTCATCGTTTAATCTGCCGCAGCGCGCGCGCAAAGCCAAGCCGAATCAATCCGAAAACGCTCCACCCTTCCTCTCCTCCTCGAAAAACCCCCGCAGGGAGGAGGCCATTTTTCCACCGTTTGCCACACTGGGCGCTACCCTGCGAAAAAACGCTTCCTGCCGCGCGTAAGGAGAGCCATGAAACTGTTACCCCTGCCCTTGTTGATGCTGCTGTCGCCTTCGGCGCTGGCCGGCTGGACGCTGCCGGGCTTCCCGGTCTTCGACGAAACTGCCGCCGGGCTGTTCGCCAGCCAGGCCGCGCTGCCCAAAGGCCAGCTGCCGCTGCGGCTGTATCAGGATAACCACTGCTGGCAGCCGGCCGAGGCGGTGAAGCTTAACCAGACGCTGTCGCTGCAGCCCTGCGGCACTCATCCGCCGGTCAGCTGGCGGCAGTTCCGCGCCGGCGACTATCAGGTGCGCATCGACACCCGCAGCGGCACGCCGACGCTGCAGCTCAGCCTGAGCAGCGCGCCGGAAAGCACCGCCGTTGCCGTTCGCAGCTGCCCGCGCTGGGACGGCAAGCCGGTCACGGTCGACGTCGCCTCCACCTTCGCCGAAGGCGAAACGCTGCGTGACTTCTATTCCGGCCAAACGGCACAGGTGAGCCAGGGAAAAATCACGCTGCAGCCCGCCGCCGCCAGCGGTGGCCTGTTGTTGCTGGAGTCTGCCGCCACGGCGAAACCGGCGGCGTTCAGCTGGCATAACGCCACGGTCTACTTCGTGCTGACCGATCGCTTTGAGAACGGCAATCCGGCCAATGACCACAGCTACGGGCGCCGCAGCGACGGCCTGCAGGAAATAGGCACCTTTCACGGCGGCGATCTGGCCGGCCTGACGCAGAAGCTGGATTATCTGCAGCAGCTGGGCGTCAACGCCTTGTGGATCAGCTCGCCGCTGGAGCAGATCCACGGCTGGGTTGGCGGCGGCACCAAAGGCGATTTCCCGCATTACGCCTATCACGGCTATTACGCGCTGGACTGGACTCGCCTCGACGCCAACATGGGCACCGAACAGGAGCTGCGCACGCTGGTCGAGCAAGCGCATCGGCGCGGCATTCGCATTCTGTTCGACGTGGTGGTGAACCATGTCGGTTACGCCACGCTGGCGGATATGCAGACGTTCCACTTCGGCTCGCTGTACCTGCAAGGTACAGAGGTGGAGAAAACCCTGGGGAAAAACTGGAGCGACTGGCGCCCTGGGCCGGGGCAAAACTGGCACAGCTTCAACGACTACATCAACTTCAGCGACAAAGCGGGCTGGCGCCAATGGTGGGGGAAAAACTGGATCCGCACCGACATCGGCGACTATGACTCACCGGGCTATGACGACCTGACGATGTCGCTGGCCTTCCTGCCGGACATCAAAACCGAAGCGCCTGGCGCCAGCGGCCTGCCGCTGTTCTATCGCCACAAACCCGACACCGCCGCACGCGACATGCCCGGCGCCACCACCCGCGATTACCTGACCGTCTGGCTCAGCCAGTGGGTGCGCGATTACGGCATCGACGGTTTTCGCGTCGATACTGCCAAGCACGTGGAGAAACCGACGCTGGCGCTGTTGAAGCAGCGCGCCACGGCAGCATTGGCGGCGTGGAAAGCGGAGCATCCGCAGCAGGCGCTGGATGACGCGCCGTTTTGGATGACCGGCGAGGCCTGGGGCCACGGGGTGATGAAAAGCGACTATTACCAAAACGGCTTCGACGCGATGATCAACTTCGACTTCCAGGACCAGGCGTCGCAGGCGCTGGGCTGCTTTGCCGACATCGACGCCACCTACCGGCAGATGGCCGATCGGCTGCAGGATTTCAACGTGCTGAGCTACCTCTCTTCGCACGACACCCGACTGTTCTTCGCCAGCGACGCCAAAGGCTCGCTGCCGCGCCAACAACGGGCGGCAAACCTGCTGTTGCTGGCGCCGGGCGCGGTGCAGATTTACTACGGCGATGAAAGCGGCCGCCCGCTCGGCCCAACCGGTTCCGATCCGCTGCGGGGTACCCGCTCCGACATGAACTGGCGTGAGCTGCTGGGGGAAAAAGCCCCGCTGCTGGCCCACTGGCAACGGTTGGGGCAGTTCCGCGCTCGCCATCCGGCGATCGGCGGCGGCGTGCAAACCCCGCAGCCGCACGCCGCCTACTACGCCTTCAGCCGCCGGCTCGGCGACGATAAGATAATGGTGGTATGGGCCGGCGAACGGTCACAATAATCCAGCGTAATATGCTGCAAATTAGCCAATGAGCGAAGTTTGTGCCCATTGGTCGATTTATCGGCCGCGTTGCAGCGGGGTTTGTCTGGCGGTATGGTGGGGGATTACCTGCTAAGAAACAGTACTGCTGCACCTATGACTTTCTCACTTTTCGGCGAAAAATTTACCCGTTATGCGGGCATTACCCGTTTGATGGACGACCTGAACGAAGGCCTGCGCACCCCCGGTGCCATCATGCTCGGCGGCGGCAACCCGGCGCAGATCCCAGAGATGGAAGCCTACTTCAAACAGCTGTGCCAGGAGATGCTCGATCAGGGCAAACTGACCGAAGCGCTGTGCAACTACGACGGCCCGCAAGGCAAAGACGCGCTGCTGAAAGCGCTGGCTAATCTGCTGCGCGACGAACTCGGCTGGGAGATTTCACCACAGAATATTGCACTGACGAACGGCAGCCAAAGCGCGTTTTTCTACTTGTTCAATCTGTTCGCCGGCCGCTACGCCGACGGTTCGCGCCGCCGCGTGCTGTTCCCGCTGGCGCCAGAATATATCGGCTATGCCGACGCCGGGCTGGACGAAGGGCTGTTCGTCTCCGCCAAGCCGAACATCGAGCTACTGCCGGACGGCCAGTTCAAATATCACGTTGATTTCGAACACCTCACCATCGGCGACGACATCGGCATGATCTGCGTTTCACGGCCGACCAACCCGACCGGCAACGTGATCACCGACGAAGAGCTGATGAAGCTCGACCTGCTGGCGCAGCAGCGCGATATCCCGCTGGTGATCGACAACGCCTACGGCGTGCCGTTCCCCGGCATCATCTTCAGCGACGCCACGCCGCTGTGGAACCCGAACACCATCCTGTGCATGAGTCTGTCCAAGCTCGGCCTGCCGGGTTCGCGCTGCGGCATCGTGATCGCCGACGAGAAGGTGATCACCGCGCTGACCAACATGAACGGCATCATCAGCCTGTCGCCGGGCAGCATGGGGCCGGCGATGGCGACGGAAATGATCGCGCGCGGCGATCTGCTGCGCCTGTCGAACGAGGTGATTCGCCCGTTCTACAAACAGCGCGTCGAGCACACCATCGAGATTATCCGCCGCTACCTGTCGCCGGAGCGCTGCCTGATCCACAAACCGGAAGGGGCTATCTTCCTCTGGCTGTGGTTCAAAGATCTGCCGATCACCACCGAAGTGCTGTATCAGCGCCTGAAAAAGCGCGGCGTGCTGATGGTGCCGGGCCACTACTTCTTCCCGGGGCTGGAGCACGACTGGCCGCACACCCACCAGTGCATGCGCATGAACTATGTGCCCGACCCGGAGAAAATCGAGCGCGGCGTGGCGATCCTGGCAGAAGAGATCGAACGCGCGCATCAGGAAGGCTAACGCCAGCTGATTGAAAATCGACCGATAAAGATATACGATGCATATATCGTATATCTTTTTTTGGAGGGCTAGCGATGACCCGCATCGTGATCGATTTACCTGAAGAAGACCTGCGGCAGCTCGACAATCTGAAAAATATCCGCCACGTTCCCCGGGCCGAAATCATCCGTCAGGCCGTCTCCCGTTATCTGACGGAGAACCACGTTGAAGATCCCAGCAATGCTTTCGGGCTCTGGTCCGGGGCGATGGGCGATGGCGTAGACTACGAAAATCGTCAGCGCGAGGAGTGGGAATAATGGTGGCTCAACGGGCGTTATTCGACACCAATATCCTGATCGATTATCTCAACGGCATTCCTCAAGCCAAAGACATTCTGACCGAATACCACATCAACCCGGCTATTAGCGCCATCACCTGGATGGAAGTGATGGTGGGTGCCAAAAAACAAGGGCCAGCGCTGGAGCTGAAAACGCGCCAGTTTTTAGGGCAATTCCTGCTGCTGCCTATTACCGATGAAGTTGCCGAACGCGCAGTAGAACTGCGCCACTCACAGCATGTGAAGCTGCCGGACGCCATTATCTGGGCCACCGCACAGGTGGGGTTCCGGACGCTCATCTCCCGCAACCCCAAAGATTTTGGCACTGACAACGGCGTGTTAATGCCTTACCGGCTGTAGTCGGGCAGCGTTACAGCGTCCAGAACAGCACCGCCAGCAGCTGCGGCGACATGATGCGCAGGAACATCGCCAGCGGATAAACGGTGGCGTAAGACAGCGCGGCGGCGCCGCTGGTGGGATGCAGGCCGTTGGCGAAGGCCAGCGCCGGCGGATCGGTCATCGATCCCGCCAGCATGCCGGACAGCGTCAGGTAGTTCATCTTGCCCACCGTGCGCGCCAGAATACCGACGCTCAGCAGCGGAATGGCGGTGATCAGCGCGCCGTACCCGACCCACGTCAGCCCCTCGCCGTGCAACAACGTATCGATGAAGTTGCCGCCCGACTTCAATCCGACCACCGCCAGAAACAGCACGATGCCCAGTTCGCGCAGCGCCAGGTTGGCGCTCGGCGGCATAAACCAATACAGCTTGCCGATGCTGCCGATGCGCCCCAGGATCAGCGCGGCCACCAGCGGCCCGCCGGCCAACCCCAGCCGCAATGCCGCCGGGAAGCCGGGCACGAACAGCGGAATGGAGCCGAGCAGCACCCCGAGGCCGATGCCGATAAAGACCGGCAGCATCTGCACCTGCTGCAGTTTTTGTTGGGCGTTGCCGACGATTGCCGTCACCGCATCGATGGCCTCCGGCCGGCCGACCAGGTTGAGGATGTCGCCGAACTGCAGCGTCACGTTGCTGCCGGCCACCAGCTCCACCCCGGCG
>Ga0157359_1000285_pt1 | contig 17320 bp, 12 predicted proteins | sample AttcapACBM3_FD_111482 | JGI IMG/M metagenome (GOLD analysis project Ga0157359, IMG submission 111482) | Fungus gardens microbial communities from leaf cutter ant in Botucatu, State of São Paulo, Brazil - Atta capiguara ACBM3 | ecosystem: Host-associated > Fungi > Mycelium > Unclassified ...
GTGTCAGAGTTGAAGATGGTGGACTCTATTTATTTTCATTTCATTTCTTATTTTCATTTTCTATTTAATTCTTATTTTGAACTTAGAATTAGGGGTTAATGTGATATTACACATAACTGTTACAAGCTATTACATCATATAAAACTGTGTCACATATCAGTTATAAATGTCATGGTTACACAATTATATATCATACAAAAGAATATAAAATGTTCTGGAACAATGATATTATACAACATGTTTACCATATATTGACCTTATAGATAGTATATGGCCTTTAAGGTAGGTTAGATAAGGTCTTACACAGACTAACTAGCTAGCATATATAAGATAGATACTTTGTACCTAGAACTCTATCAAGTTCTCTTGTGTTGATTCTAATATAAGGTTCTTCTTTTAATCTTACTCTTTGGTCTTAAGTTGTAACATTAGAACTCAATATTCTTATTCTAAGACTGCCCAACACAAGATCTTCTCATCATTCTTTTTACTCTCTTATCATTCTTAATAGAGAACAATATCATTCTTCAGTCAAGAAAAATAGCTGGACCCTAAACTTAAGAGATATACTAACCAGATAGAAGAAGCCTAGTTGTTTATTTTGCATCAAAGCCCACTGGTGCTTAGTAAACATATCATCTTTTATGGACATACTAAGTAGAAATTTCATAGTAAAAGCTCCATACTATAGGATTCTCTTGTGATCTATTTATGCAGGAGAGTGGCAGTAACTCTTTAGGTACTATCAAGAGTAGAACAACCTTCTTAGGTCAAAATTGTTTATAATTTCTTAGAATAGTAGTTGGTAGTTAGGTAATTAGTAGATAGTGTAAAGTAAAACTTGAAGAGAGCCTACTATACTTATAGAGATAGTTTCAAGTTTCAAATACAAATCTAAGAGGAAACAACACTGGTTGTGCCCTATTCCATTATATATCTTTACTTCTCACCCTATTATTATAGTTATTATCACCCATATCAATTAATTTTCCACCTTTTTATTACAACATAAGTTAATATGGCTCAATCAATTTTGAACAAGTTATTAGACAACAACAAGAGCTAATAGCTCAAGCAGAATTGGAAGGAGAAGTAGTAGTAGTGGTGTTATACTGTAAAATGCTTTTTCACAAAAGTATATACTCTTATAAGATTTTTAAGTATATAAAACCTTAAGAGATGGTGTGGTAGCCATTAATCAAACTAGATCTTGAGAAGATGGGATTTCTAGGGCTAAGAAATACCACTTGCAAACAACTAGCTATGATGCATGAGCACTTTACATAGTTATGAATGTTTAGATAGTTGGATAAGACAGTAACATATTGGATTGAAAGCTAATATAGTCTAGAATAGTTTTGTGAGTAGGGATAACAACAGAAATAGTAAAGGAGGAATGGAATGGGTACTTTCAAGTGCCTAAATTGCAAATATGAGATTTGGTTCATTTTTATTTTCTCTTTTATTTTTTCATTTTATTTTTATTTCATTTTATTTTATTCTTGACTTAGGGCTAGGGTTGTAGTGTGATGTCACTGTCACTGTCACAGAGAAGGTTATAGAAGGTTCTGGAACAAATGATATTATGCAGCATGGCAACAAGATATTAGTCTTATAGAAAGCATATATACTTTAGAATAGGGTAGTTGTAGTATGTGCATGAACCATAGTCTGTGGTATGTAAGGTAGAATAGTTTGTACTTAGGACTCCATTGAGTTCTCTTGTAATTACTTAATCTAAGATTCTATTCTTATTCTAACTCTAAGGGATTTGAATTGTAACAGTGAATAGGAAGCAATTATTGGATTGATGTCAGATTGCAAATGAAGAGATAGCCATGTACTCACAAGATCTCAGAGAGCCTCTTTATAGTTTTGGTTTCCATTCTCTAGTTCTATTCTCTGTATATTTAGACTAATACATAAGCTATAAGTAAAGAGAAGAAAAAAAGAGAACCTCTATCCAAATTCTCCCACTTAAGAGCAGTTTTAACTTCTATTTTATTGATTAAGTATTGTTAGTACCTGTCATCACTTTCAGGCAAGTTTTGGAGAGTTTTAGCAGCCTGAAAAAGACTGGCAAGGTTAGTATCAGTCAGTATCTTCAGTTGTAATATTTGACTTAAAAGGTGTCTTTGGAGTACATTACCTAGAATAGATAGTATTGTTGGAAGCTTTGAAGGAGCTTTGTAATCTATTCACTAGATTTTTCAAAGAAACTTGTTATACAGTGTAAAGTTTACTATTTAGAAGTGTGTTAGCAAGGGAAAGTATTTGTAAGCAGATGTTACTTGTATATTCCTTTTAATATCCTTTCTAACTTCATCTTTTCACATTTATGAGAGCCTTTTTAAGAGTTTTATGTGTTCTAATCTAATTTTATATTATTGTTTCTACATCTTCTCTTGATTCCAGAAGCTGATATTGTTCTCTTTGAATTCTTTAGTGTGCAGTTAAGAGCTAGTATTGCATAGTTCTTGTTGCACCCGTTTTTGATAGCATACAGGTTATACATAAGGATAAAGGTGAGAGATGCATTAGTAGAGGAGCAAGTGCAGTGGGTGTTGTCATATGTGTAAGGAGGATCAGTGAATATATGGAAGGAAAATGTGATGGAGGATTTAAAAAATAGCAGCTTGGTGTTTGCAATAGTGGAAGAATTTCTCACTGATTTAAAACAAAAATTTGGAGTAGAGGATAATGAAATAATGAAGGTAGCTGAGTTAAAAAAGGTAGAGTAGGGAGGCAAGACAATGGAGGAATTTTTACAGTAATTTAGAAGAGCAGCAAGGGAAAGTGGTTATAAAGAAAGACTACTGATTGAAGATTTTAAACAAGAAATGAATGGAATAATCAGGAGAAAATTAATGAAAGCAGAAAAGCCTCTAAGAAGTATCAAATAATGGTGCAAGAGGGCAACAAATCTGGATAGGCATTAGAAGGAGAGTAGGTGGGAGGAAGAGAGGTTGAGGAGTAGAAAGAAGACAGGAAATTTGGCATCAAGGTCAATTCAAACTTACAGTTATGTTCTTTGGACTAACTAACTCTCCAGCAATGTTTCAAATGATGATAAATGAGATCCTATAAGATTTAGTCAATACTGGAGAGGTAGCAAGTTTTATTGATGATGTAATTGTGGAAATGGAAGAGAAGGAGGGACATGACAAAATAGTAAATGAGATAGTAAAAAGGCTTGCAGAGAACAATTTATATGTAAAACTGGAAAAATACAAGTAGAAGGTTAGAAAAGTAGAGTTCTTAGGAGTAGTGATTAAACTAGAGAGAATCAAGATGGAAGAAGAAAAGGTGAAAGGAGTGTTGAACTGGCTGACTTCTAAAGAAGTCAAGGATGTACAGAAATTTTTAGAACTAGCCAACTACTATTGGTAGTTTATTAAGAATTTTGTACCTATAGCTATACTATTGCATGACTTGGTGAAGAAAGATCAGAAGTGGAATTGGATAGAGAAGCAAGATATGGCATTCAGGGAGTTGAAGGAAAGATTCACAAAAGAATTGGTATTGATAGCACTAAACTTTGACAAAAAAATGAGGATGGAAGTTGACATATCAGATCATGCAACAGAAGAAGTTTTATCTATGGAGTGTGAGGATGGATGATGGAGACCAGTAGCATACTCAAAATCTCTAAATAAGATGGGAAGGAATTATAAGATTCATGATAAAGAAATACTAGTAGTCATCAAAAGATTGGAGAACTGGAGACATTTGTTAGAAGGTGCAAAGTTCAAGTTTGAGGTCTGAACTGATTACAAGAACTTAGAAGGAAAAGGTATACATACCAAAGAATGAGAAGTTGAGGATGGAGATAATCCAGTTATACCATGATGTACCAGCAGCAGAACATGAAGAGAGATGGAAGACAATGGAGTTGGTGATAAGAAACTGCTAGTGGCCAGAAGTAACAAAGGATATAAGAAAGTATGTGGATGAATGTGACTTGTGTGAGAGGATAAAAAATAAAACAGAGGTATCAGCAGGGAAGTTGATGGTGAATGAGATACTAGAGAGGCTGTGGATATATTTGATGGTAGACTTTATTACAAAGCTACTGTTAGTAGCAGGGAAAGATGCAATTTTGGTAGTGTGCAATAGGTTGTCCAAGATGACATATTTTAGGGCAACAACAGAAGGAATGACAGCAGTAGAGGGGTTGGCAAGACTGTTTAGAGATAATATGTGGAAGTTACATAGGTTACCAGAGAGTGTGATATTGGATAGGAAATCATAGTTTGCAGCAGAGTTGACAAAGGAGTTGAATAGAATATTGGGTATTGAAACAAAGTTGTTGACATTGTTCCATTCACAAACAGATGGTTAGACCAAAAAAACAAACCAAGAACTAGAACAATATTTATAGTTGTTTATTAATCATAGGCAAAAGGATTGGCCAGAGTAGTTAGTAACAGTAGAGTTTGTAGTAAACAACAAGATATATTCAGTAACCAAAGTGTCTCCATTTATGGCAAATTATGATAAAGAGTTGAGGATGGGAGGAGATGTTAGGAGAAAAGGAAGAGTAGAGTGTTATGGTATACTGGAACTTGAATATTTTTCTTTTCTTTTTATTTATTTTTCTTAATTTAATATTTCTTTTGTTTTGTTTTTGTTTTTGAATAATGAAGAGGCACATGACTGTGGTCACATGACATCAAGGTACATGTCAATGGCATATTCACTTTATGGTGTACACATTGTGTACTCATAGTAGATACATAGACATTAGAGTAGGGTTATTTATCATTAGCATAGACCATCTATATATTGTATAAATAGGATAGCAATTTATTGGGAACTTCTTGTCAAGTTCTTTTGTGATTTCCATAAGATACTTTGTTGATCAGTTTACTTTAAGTGGTTTATTGGTCATTTTGACTAGTGATTGCCATAATATAGAGAAGGTGACAGAGTTTGCAGAAAGGATGAAGAGGGTACAGGAAGAAGCAGAGGTAGTATTAAGAAAAGCATAGGAGAAAATAAAGTGACAAGTAGGCAAGAGAAGGAAGAAAGCTAAAGAATGGAAGAAGAGAAATAAAATAATATTGAGCATAAAAGATTTAGTGTTTAAGAGAAGACTGACAAAGAAATTAGTTGATTGATATGTTGGTCCATATATTATTGATGAGGTAGTATCTACCAATGTGGTCAAATTATAACTGCCAATCTCGATAAGAATTTACCTAGTTGTGAATATTAATTGAGTAGTAAGATATAGAGAATAAGTAGAGGGACAGAAAGTAGAGAAAGTAAAACCAGTAAAGATAGATAGAGTTGAGGAGTGGGAAGTAAAGAAAATATTAAATAAAGGAAAAGTATGAGAAGTAATGAAGTATTTGGTACAATAGAAGGGGTTTACAGCAGAAAATGATATATGGAAAAGAGAAGAGAACTTATAGAAAACAAAGAAAGTAATAGCAGAATTTGAGGGGAGATTTAGTATAGAAGTGAGGAGACAAGAGAAGTTGGATTTAGTGAAAGAATGAGACTTTAGAAGAGAGGAGTTACTAGAGAAGTTTACAGTAAAGATGTTGTATAAATAAGATAATAAAAAGTTTAAGAAAGAGTATTTGAGGAAGTTGGAGAGAAACTAGTAAAAATGAAAGTCAGTTTCTCTAGAGGAGAAACCATAAAGGGGAGGTAATGTTAGAGTTGAAGATGGTGGACTCTATTTGTTTTGTTTTGTTTTCTCATTTTCATTTTCATTTTCATTTAATTTTCTTATTTTAGACTTAGGGTTAGGAGTTAGTATAATATCACACATAACTGTTACAAGTTGTCACAAATGTCACAGTAATAGTCACACAATCATGTATCATACAGAAGGACATAAATGTTATAACTTAAGTTCTTAAGTAAAGATAAAAAACAACTCTTATATTGAGCAATATAAGAGAACTCAATAAAGTTCTAGTACAAACTAATCTATCTTATATACTACAGACCATGGTCTGTGCACACACTATAACTAACCTACCCTAATATTCATGTGCTCCTTATGAGGCCAACATACTGTTGCTATATTATATAATATTATCTGTTTTAAAAACTTTTATAATCTTTTTTGTGTTGCATGATTGTGTGACTTGTGACAGTGACATATGTGACCATCACATGTGACATCACCTCACACCCTTCACCTAAGTTCAAAATAAATTAAAATAAAATAAAAATAAAACCAAGTCTGATGTTCACAACTCTAATTGTAGAAGGTTTTGGAATAATAATATCATACAGCATGTTTACCACATGTTGGCCTTATGGATAGTATATAGTCTTTAGAGTAGGTTAGGTAAGATTTTGTATAAATGTTAGACATAGTTCACACCTTATTATCTGAGATCTAGTAAAGCATCTCAGAAGTCCAGATGAGTGATTTATGTATTATCCAAGAATGTAAAAGATGAGTTGGAACAAATTTTAGCTTCAGGTTGTATGCTATGCTTCTACTAGCTGCACTAGTTGTATATTTTGGAACAGAACTTAGGGGCTTGGTAGGTAAAAAACTACTAGAGAGTGGTGAGATATACTAGAGATTTGGGTGTTAGTTTTAGTCAATTTTCAGGATAAGCTAGTACAGTATAAACTGGGGAATAAAGTCTATGAAATTAACAAAGGCCTAGCAAGGATATTTGAGGTGAACTGGAGGTATGTAATCTATACTAAAAGAGGTTGGAAAGTATGGATGAGGAAGAAGGAGTAATCTATGGGTTGGTATGAATGTAATCAGAACAGGATGTGACAACAAACCAACTAGTTAATATATATAAGATAAATACTTTGTATTTGGAGCTCTATTGAGTTCTCTTGTGTTAACCCTAATATAAGGTTTTTCTTTTGACCTTACTTTTTAGTTTTAAGTTGTAACATATATTATACAAGATCAACATGTTATAAACATACTATATGACATTATCTGTTCTTGAATCTTCTATATTCTTCTCTGTATCACATGATTGTGTGAATGCTATGTGACAGTTATAATAGTTATGTGTAATATCACACTATACTCTGCTATTTATTTTTTAAATCAACAATTTATTACATAGGGTACAAGGGCAGACCATGGTAACTACTTTGTAACTATATACATGACAACTAAACTACATGATGAGAAAAATAGAAGAGAAAGTGAAAAGAAAAGAAAAAAGAGATTGAGAAAGAAATGAAAGATAGGAAATAAACTAGGGGTTTATAATGTATTGCACCATGAGGACTATATAATAGCACTTGCAAAGGCAAATACACTATGGTTAAACTCCAAGAAGAGAATAAAATGGCTTATCATGTCTCTCCTTGAATTCCAATACTTATTATGCCTTCTACACTTATGAAGAATATAATATCTTGTTTCAATAGGGTAGTTATCACATGGATAGCTGAAATCTTCCCAAGGGAAAAATCTCAACCTGTATTTGCCTATAGAAGTGTGGTAAGTGATCACTCTTGTCGCTCTTGTACACAGTAAGTTTGAATGACCAAAATGCATGAGCCATGAACCTCCTTTAGCATAAGAAGGCTCAATAGGGTTGTTGTTATCATTGCATAACTCCAGGAATTGTCATCCTTTGAAATTTAAAGATTGGAAAATCATTTTCCATATTGATAAGATGTCATTGCACTTTTCTTGCTAAAATCCCAAGATGACTTGCATGGATACAGTGGGGTAGGTTTGAATACTTTAGCTTCCTTGTTGACTACTTTATGTAGAGGCCAGTTGTATCAACTTGGATATTCCCAGAACTCAATAGAGTTATCAGGATTATGAGTGAAGAATTTTCCGAGTTCACTCAGAATAGATGTGGCATGTAATTGAAATGGGTGCAATAAAGGGTCAAAGATTCTTTTTGCTGAATGAATCAAATCAGTGATGACAATGATTTTCAAAATTCCTTGAGAAGTTGTGGCCTGATTTATACCACATCTAATGGTGAATATTTTGGCTTCGGTGCTGGTGACATTCACTGCATGGTAAAGTATTTTGACAACAGGTTTGTTACAGATATGTATGTGAGTAATGGAGATAGCTACATTGAATTTGATACTGGTGTTGGTGACAACAAGAGCATATGAAGAATTTTCAGAGGACATAATTGCTAAATTATCTAGTTGGCATGAGCGAGATGTGAGATTGTCTTTACTATGCTTGTTAAGGGGGTGAAAAGAAAAACAACTAGATAAAATGTCAATAATTCTAGTACCAGAGAAGAACTTAGAGTTATAGGAATCAAATAAAGGGAATACTTCATTAAATCTATTGTTCATGTTAACAATAGGACTTCTAATCATTTCCTATTGATGCCTTGTAAGTGAGTCCAATGAAAGATGATGATGGTTATTGCTGATGTCTGGTCTTGATTCAAGTAATGAATGTAGATTATAATTATGTGGGAGAGCATGGGCTCTGAGCTGTGATCTTCTGCTGAGTTTTTAAAGATGGAGATGAATGGGAATGAGACCAGCAATGGTCTTGATACTAAAAGAGGATAACATTCAAAAAGCACTTAGGATCCATAGAGCTGCTCTTCTTTGCATTTTTTTCAACTCCTTAAATGGATATGAAAGAGGTGTCTTATTGTAAAACCACAACTGAAAGCCATACAAAGCAATGGAGAGAACACAACTTCTGTACAGAAGTTGCTTCTAGTGAGGGATGAGGCCTTGAACAGAGTTACTGAAGATCTTCATGTACTTAACTATAAAAATCAATATGTTAACAGAACATAAGTTTTCTATCAAATATGAAACCCAAATATTTCTAGGTTTCTCTAGGGTGTAGGATAGGGCCACCTAGAATGGAGAGATCAAGAGAAGGAGAATCAAAACATTCATGCAATCTAGAAAAGTAGATTACCTCTGTCTTTGAATGTTCTATAATAAGACCAAAACTCTTCAGTAAATTAGAAGTAATGTTATAACTACAAAAAAGAAATGAGTTTGAAATGGAAAAAGATTTGCTTTGAGCAATAAAGAGACTATTATCAACAAAAGAGAGGATGGAAATGGGAATTTTTAGAATTTTTAAGCAATTTTCAAGGATATGAAGAACAGAGGCTAGATATAAGGCAGATGAAATGGAAGATAGGGCAGAACCTTGCCCTACTCCAACATCAACATTGAAAAAGGGTGAAGAAAATTTATTCCAATAATACTGAGTTTTCTTACCAACTAGATAATTCAAAAAGAAACATTCAACTTTAGGGTTAAAACCAGTGTTTCCAAGAATGTGAGATAGTAAGCAATGATTCAAGAAAGGGAAAAATTGCACAATGTCAAAGGCAAGAGTACTTGTCATGATATTTCTAACCCACCCTATACAGATAAAGTGAGTGAGAGTAATTCCAGCATCAGTTGTCGATTTATGTTTTAGTCTACCCAATTGACTCTAGTGGATTGAGATCACATGGAATTGAAAACAATTGCCAATAACTTTCTTGATAAGTTTTCCCAAGATATTGAGAAGAATGATAGGTCTGTAGGATTTTGAAGTGTCATATGACTCTTTATTAGGCTTCAGAATGACAATAGTCATAGAGTTTTTGAAATGAGATGGCCAATGATCTAGTTCAAAGCATGTGTTAGCAATGTTGATGATTCTTTTCAAATACACTTTGTCCTTGATAATACTCTTGAGATGCCTCCATAATAGCTTATCAGAGCCAGAGGTAGATGAGTTATTGCATTTAGCAATGGAGCTGATAAATTCTTCTTCCAAAAATAGGACCCAAGATGAAAAAGTAATACTTGGAATTTTACCTAGAATTTCAACATTGATTTGGCAATCTTAAGCCATATTGAATGATGAGTGAAGAGTATGCCAGAGGTCCTTAATTTCAAGATATGGGTGACCATTGTATTTGACTACTTCAACTACTAGAAGTTTGCACTTATTAACCCAGTTTATTAGTTCCCAAGGATACCTCCTTTTGTTGGAGATTTCTTGAATCTTGAAGTTGAAGAATGAACACTTTGATTTCTTGACTGTTTTCTTGAACTACTTCCAGTCTTCTATATGTTTAGTTACCCTATAATTTTCAAGGTTCCTACTATAATTAATATCCCACCAGCTCTTAGAATGCTTTGTGATGTTAACAATCTTTGAATTCTTTGCCCAAATATTCTCCAGCAAGCTGACAAATTCCAAAATAATGCTATTGAAGCAATTAATGTCAGGTATGTCATTGGTTTCAATGTTCTTGATTGCTTCAATTAATTCTTTGACAAAGGTACATTCTTCCTCACTTTTCTTGACAATCATTCATTTCTTTGTTTGAATATGTTCTTCAACAATGGGAATAACAATTGTTAAAGGAGTGTGATCTGAGGCAAGTCTCCAGTCCAGGTGAATAATATAGTTGTTAAATTCATCTGAACCAAAGTGAAGGAATATTAAGTCTAAGACCAAATTCACCTCTTGACAATTATCAGAGTATCTAGTGGGGACTTGGTTAGTAGAAATGAAAAGCCCTAAATTGAACCAGTCTGCAATAATAAAAAGATCATCACTATGAGATGAATGGTGAGGGTAAAGAGGGTCCTACAAATTGTCTCTAATATTGAAGTTTTCAGTTATAATCAAAATGTTTTGAAAGTTAGCTTCAGTATCCTTTAAATACTTCAAAGCTGATTGAGAAGAATCAGAATAAATGTTCATCATATAAAAAATGTCATTATTGTTGAAGAACAAAACAAGAGAGATGTCTCTATGATTAAGGAGGTCCTTATGAAGAGAAAATTGAAATGGTGCCAGCCTGATGTTAACATAAGTGATAACTCTTAGAAAGTCATTATCACTCATTGAATTCCTAGAAAAGATGAGCCAATTTGGATGATTAGATACTTTCATCAAAACTTTGCCTTCACCACTTCTTAAGCTTGGTAAAGAACAAATAGTGGTCTAAGAAGGTTCTTGTATGAAGATAACATTGAAAGAAAATCTTGTTTTGAGGATTGTGTTGACAATCAAGTTGTTTTTTTGTATGTTCTGTGAAAAAATTTTAATATCTTTAAAAATCATGATTTATTACCATTCATAGCTGAACAAATTAATTGTCTTCTGCTTTCATGAATTTTCTTATATTCATTCAAATACCATTCCCCATTGAATTTGTAATGCCAGAAAGAGCATATATTTGAATCCACTTGGTGATCTCCTTTACAGTTGAAACACTTAAAGGAGTGGAGACAGAATTCCCCTTTCTTTGTCTCTAATCTAGGAGGATTAGTTTTATCATTAGCCTTGTAGCACCAGGCAAAGTGATGATGATATTTGGATTTGTGTGGCCATTACACCTTATACATCTGGCCTCCTGAATTCTATATACACCTATAGTGTGACTTTACTTCCAACAATTCTTGTATTGTAGAACTTCTAGGTTCATGTTTGTATTATAAATGGTAGCAATGTAGCTACCCATATTGAAGCATCTGTTTATGAGGCTCTTAGCCTTCACTCCACTTTGAGCATCCCAAATGTCAAACCACACTATAGACATGTCTGATTTTGGCAAAACCTTGATAACTCTAGGCCTTGAAGCTAGTACAATGTTTTTGAAAATGTGGTTGTTTTTAATAATCTTCTCAACTATATCAGCTGTAATTGGTTTGTTAGTATCTTCCTTTAGATAAGGAATACCAATGATCTTCAAGAACGACTTTGATTGAGATAATCTAGGCAATTCAACCTGCATCATCTTGATGTTGTTTGTATTTTTCACATATCTCTTGATGGTTTCAAGATCAAGGTTTTCTGCGACTTTGGTAGTGGTAATGACCACACTTCTGTTATCAGCATGGATAAAGTCAGCCATGATGTCTGATTTGATACTCTTCAAAGCTCTGTTGATATTAGTAATATGGAAGCTTAAGTCTTTCATGAAATTGACAGAGTTTTCCACATTCATGGAGACAATTACCTGTTTTCTTGATGGACCCTTCATAGTCATATTCAGCTTTGGCTTTGGTTTGTTTTCTCTGCTAATAATTTTTTGTATGTTTTTAATTTTTTTGTTCTGGAGATTTGGAAATGCTTCCTTGATCTTAAGTATTTTTCTAGTAGGATTGGAGTATGAGAATGACATTTGAGCATACAATTTTTTTCCTTTATTATCTGTTTTCTTCTTGAAGAACCTTGAAATTTTGACAACTTCCTTAGGGGATTCTGCTGGGATGGGAGGGGAAATGACAGAAACAGAAGCTGGTTTGTCTATTTCCTTATCTTTCTTGGGTATACTATCCCTATTTATTTGGGGGTTGAACTGAGTTTTCACTTTTCATCTAAAAGAAAAGTTATTCTTATCAGTGATTAGGTGATTCCAATGAGACTTGTAAAGTGCAGAAATAAAACCCCAAGCCACTTCACCAATACCCTCAAGGTCTTTGACATCATTAGCCTTATCACCCTTAATTAACTTATTGAGAATATATTTTTGAATTCAACAAAGCAATTCTTTGATATGCTTCACATTTGAGGCTAGATATTCTATCAATCCATGTAAGGAAATGGCATAGAAATTGCCATCCCATGATTCAGAGTCTAATGCCTCATTAATATTATAAGGAATTTGCATATTAAACACATGTTCATTTGGATTGGTTATCTTACTAAGAGCTGGGTCCTCATTGCTGACACATTGTTGTTTTCTAGAGATGCTAGAGTCAGTCACCTTACTGACTGGATTATCTTCTTTCTCTCCTTCCATATGGGACAGTTGAGACCTGTTAATTGGTTTCCCAACTTCATCATCATTGGGGAGATTATTACATCATTCCATTGGGATGGCATAGTCTACTGATGCCTTACTAGAAGATATAGAGACTGTCTTTGTAGAAGGTTTGCTAGGAGACATTATATATTCCCTAACATCATCATAGTTGTTGCAGTTGCTAATGTTGAAATTATTGATGTTCATTGCTACTAGGGCTAGTAAAGTTATATTCAAGTATGTAGTCATGATAGCTGAAGTAGAAAAGAATTTATTCTCTGTGTCTCTTACAGGTGCTACCATACAAGAAGGAATGTGTAATTATACTCTGTTATCTAAGTTCAAAGAAAATTGAAATGAAAACTAAATGAAAATAAAAAAAATAACCCAAGTCTAATGTTCACAACTTTGACATTGTAATTGTAATGATCTCAAATTATTTCTTCTCAGAGTGTAGCTGAGTTTGATATGTAAGCTTATTTCTTTCAAATTATTTTTCTTTTTGCCAGCCTTCTTCTTTCTTCTCCACTATTCTTTTTACTTCTTCTTTGATATACTCCTTCATGTCTTTCAGCTCCTTCCACTATTTATCTCCTTCTACTCTATGTATATTAAAGGATTGTACTTCATTGTCTATCTTTCTCTAGTTAAAGTCAAGCTATCTTGATAAAGTGTTAGCTTTTTTCATAACAGTTCCTAGTTTATAGTCTTAAATTTCTAAAAGCTATTGTGCTTGTTGTCAGTTTAATTGGTATAGCCTTTTAAAATACTTGAGATTTTTGTGATCAGTTTATATCTCAAAATTGAAATTCACCAGATAATATTTGAGATCTGTCATAATTATTAACAATTCTCAGTTATCTTGTTGTTGAGATAGTACTTCTTCAATGTTACAACTTAAGACTCAGTAACTAGTCAAAAGAAGAACCTTGTATAAAGTTTACACAAGAAAATTCAATAAAGTTCCTAGTATGAAGTATCTATCTTATATATGCTAGGTTGATAGTCTATGCTAAGCTACATCTAATCTACCCTACAAGCCATGTGTTATCCATAATGTTAATATATGATAAACATGTTGTATAATATCATTGTTTCAGAACCTTCTATGTCTTTTTCCTATATCACATGACTATATGACAGTGACAGTGACAGTTGTGACAGTCACATGCAATGTTATGCTAAACCCTAATCCTAGATTCTCAAATAAGAAAATAAATGAAATGAAAATGAAAATAAATAGAGTTTACTGTCTTCAACTCTAACATCCAATGGCATAGTCTGAAATATCAACTTCTATCTGAAACTTATGATTGTTGTTGGGTATTGATAGAACTGAAGTTGTTGTTAATAGCTTTTTTAGCTTCTTGAATGCATTCCTTTCTTCTACTCTCCATCTCTATTTCTTCTTTCTTGTCAGTTATATGAGTGGTTTTGCAACATAAGTGAATTCTTTAACAAGACATCTGTAAAAGTTGCAAAATCCTATAAATTGTTGGACTTATTATTTATCCTTGAGTTCTGGCCACTTAGTTACTTTCTTGACCTTTTCTGGGTTTATTTCAACACTGTTCTTAGAGATAATGATATCCAAATAGTTAATCTTTGTTTGATGGAACAGATGCTTTTTAGATTGTAGTGTTAACTTGTTTTTCTCTAGAATAGCAAGTACTCAATTAACCACATCATGATGTTCTTCAATGGTTTTGGTAAAGACTAAGATGTTGTCAATATAAATAACATTTCCTGTGTTTATGAGTCCTCTTAGTAAGAAGTTCATTATTAGTTGAAAAGGTTGCTAGTGAATTGTATAATCCAAAGTACATCACTAACAGTTCAAATGATCTTTTGTTTGTTCTGAAGACTGCCTTTCACTTATTTCTCTTTTTGATTCTCACATTATTATACTCTCACTAAATATCAAGCTTTGTAAAATATTAGGTATTCTTTATTTTGTGTCAACTGATTCTTGAATTAAAGACAATGAATACCTATTCTTGACTATTACTTCATTTAGTTGTCTGTAGTCTTGTACTAGTCATAAGAAGCTATCCTTTTTCTTTATAAAGAAGAATGAGACTGTACAAGGAGATTTTGAGGGTTGGATTCTTTCTGTTTTCAGGTGTTCATTAAGAAATCTATTGAGTTTTTGTTGTTCTCTTGCTAATAGTGGGTAGATCCTACAATTCTTTAATGAAGCTTCAGGGATAATTTCAATTGCATGGTCTCAAGGTCTATGTAGGAGAAGTTTATTAAATGTCTTCTTATCAAAGATAGTATCACAATATTTCCAATACTCTCTTAGTATTCTCTCTTCAAATCCTAGTCCTTCTTCCTCCTCTTCATATACTCTATTTGCAATATTTTGAGTTACTTTTACCATTATCTCTTCCTATTTGACTGCTTCTTTCTCCATGTTTATAAACAATATCTGTTCCTCCCACTTCTCAATATCTTTTATCTCTTCAGGGCCTTTTCCTCAATAAGTTCTAATAAGTCTGCCTTCAGTTCTACTACTGCTAGATAAATTCATTCTGAGTAGTTTCCAATGTCAAGTCTCATTTCTACAAGATTAGTAATTATTTCAACCTTGTTTTGAGTGCCATTTTCATTATAGCATGAAATTGAAGTTTTATATCTTCAGGTGTTGATTCTTTAATATTCTAGAAGTATCTGATTTATGCAAGAGTTGGTATAGCCTGAACAATTAGTTACTACTTGGTCTATAGTGTTAATAGTAGAGAGTTGAAATTTGATGTCTAATTGTTGTTTCTTAACTTCTATTGCTTAGAGAGCCAACATAACTTTTTGGTTTATTAGCTGGTTCAATTTCTGGACCTTTGCTATATGTTATAACTTAGGTCTCAAAGATAAGATGATAGATACACTCTTATATTGAGTAATACAAGAGAACTTAATGGAGTTTCTATTACAAGCTAGTCTACCTTATATACTACAAACTATGGTCTGTATATACACTACAACTAATCTACTCTAAAGTTCATATGCTTTTTATAAGGCTAACATATTGTTATTATGCTGTATGACATCATTTACTCCAGAATCTTCTACAATCTTCTCTGTGTTACATGATTATGACATATGACTATGATATATATGACTATCATGCATGATATGACATCACACTCCTTTATCCAAGTCCAAGATAAAGATAGAAATAAAAGCCAAAAATAAAATATAGAGCATTCATTTCTTCAAGATTAGTAGGTCTATATCTTTAGTATTTCTGTGGTATTTTCTTTATTTTCTTCTTTAATACCTATTCTACTGAATATCCTCTAGTCTTCTCTAGTCTTCTCAAATCTTCAGACACCTAGATAAATTAAGCTTTCATTATTTATGAATTTATTTATATATAGCTTTGAGTCTCTGAATACAGTTGGAAAGTAGGTATATTTTCTTGTTATTCTCTGAATTTCTCTCTTGTTTTTGTAAAGTTTTCTTGACTCCTCTTAAGACAATTTTAATCTTCTCTTCAGTAGGAATTTTTTTGAAGTTAGTCAAAGATTTTAATTGTTGTTCATTTGTTGGTCTTAGCTTTTTCTTTATGATCTTGAATTCTTTTGGGCCATCTTGTACAATTGCTTTTTTCTGTTTCTCATTTTGCCTTCTTCAATAAATCTTGAAAATTTGTCCTTATAGGAATAGAGAGATAATCATGAGAAAGATGATAATGATTTGAGCTAGAATTATAGTTATGAATTGGGAGGTGTTTCTTTTGAGGGTAGTTTGAGAGGTTGAGTAGTGATGTATGTTATGTTAATATAGATTTGAAATCTTAGTCTTATATTACAAAATCTCCTAGGTTGTTAGATATGATTCATACTTGCTGATTTTATCCACAATGATAGCATAGAAGATGGAGTTCAGAAGAGAATCTTAATGAGAACAGATTTTGGGATGGATGTTGATGGAGTGCTATATGGATGGTGTTGTGGCAACCACTAGACCAGTGTCTAATAGCAGCACTAACAAGTAAATCTCAAAGGTGGATATCTAGTGGGGAACATGAGTTGTATAATTCACAAGAGAACTCAACAGGAAACTACAACAGTATTCTACTGACTATTTATATAACTATCCATGGTCCATGTTATAATTACGCATCTGCTGTGCATCCTACCCTGATGTTCATGCTCTGTCCTTATATTTTATTACTCATCCACCATATGTCTATCTCAAGGCTAACATGGCATATACATGTGCCCTGATGTCATACTTTAAACCCTACTTTTCATCTCTGTTATCTATGTGTGCACCATGTATATACCATGAGGAAACTATGCTGTTAACATGTTCTTTGATGTCACTTTATCTCTAGACTCTTCTTGATCCTTCTAGACTACTTTAGACCACTCTAGACCCTATGATGTAATGTCATGTGACTTCCTAGTTACGTGCCTTCTCTCATTGTAGACTAATAATATACTACTATTCTATCTATATCTTATTAAAGTTTGTTCACACTTTCCCATCTTATAACAGATGGGTTGACCTTAGCTTTAATGGATGTCATTGTACCTAGTCTATGCATTATATAGTTGGAATTTTGGATAGTATGAGTTTGGGTGGAGGTA
>Ga0157359_1000286_pt1 | contig 17302 bp, 13 predicted proteins | sample AttcapACBM3_FD_111482 | JGI IMG/M metagenome (GOLD analysis project Ga0157359, IMG submission 111482) | Fungus gardens microbial communities from leaf cutter ant in Botucatu, State of São Paulo, Brazil - Atta capiguara ACBM3 | ecosystem: Host-associated > Fungi > Mycelium > Unclassified ...
CTTAAATAATGCTGGAGGCAATCGATTACGGCCTGTATAATGCCGCGGCAATATTTTATCTATTCTCAATCACCCGAGGTGGAGTATTGCCATGTTAAGAATCGCTAAAGAAGCACTCACTTTTGACGACGTTCTGCTCGTCCCTGCACACTCCACCGTCCTGCCTAATACGGCCGATCTCAGCACTCAGCTGACCAAAAATATCCGTTTAAACATTCCTATGCTCTCCGCTGCCATGGACACCGTGACCGAATCGGGTCTGGCGATTGCGCTGGCACAGGAAGGCGGCCTTGGCTTCATCCATAAAAATATGTCGATTGAACGCCAGGCGGACGAAGTGCGCAAGGTGAAGAAACATGAAAGCGGCGTGGTCACTGAACCACAGACCGTGCTGCCAACCACGCCTCTGGCTGATGTGAAAGTGCTGACCGAGCGCAACGGCTTTGCAGGCTACCCGGTAGTTAACCGCGACAACGAACTGGTGGGTATCATCACCGGTCGTGATGTGCGCTTTGTAACCGACCTCTCTCAGCCGGTCTCTGCGGTCATGACCCCGAAAGAGCGTCTGGTAACGGTGAAAGAGGGTGAAGCGCGTGATGTGGTCCTGCACAAGATGCACGAAAAGCGCGTTGAGAAAGCGCTGGTCGTGGATGACAGCTTCCATCTGCTGGGCATGATCACTGTTAAAGACTTCCAGAAAGCCGAACGTAAACCTAACGCCTGTAAAGATGCGCAGGGTCGACTGCGTGTCGGTGCAGCGGTGGGCGCGGGTGCCGGTAACGAAGAGCGTATTGATGCGCTGGTCGCAGCAGGCGTTGACGTGCTGCTGATTGACTCTTCACACGGCCACTCTGAAGGTGTGCTGTCACGCATCCGTGAAACCCGCGCTAAATACCCGGATCTGGAAATCGTCGGCGGTAACGTGGCCACTGGCGCAGGCGCTCTGGCGCTGGTCGCGGCAGGCGTCAGCGCCGTTAAAGTCGGTATCGGCCCGGGCTCAATCTGTACTACCCGTATCGTAACCGGCGTGGGCGTTCCGCAGATCACTGCCGTTTCTGACGCGGTTACAGCGCTGGAAGGCACCGGTATTCCGGTGATTGCTGACGGCGGTATCCGTTTCTCTGGTGATATCGCTAAAGCAATCGCGGCGGGTGCGTCCTGTGTGATGGTCGGTTCAATGCTGGCGGGGACCGAAGAGTCGCCGGGCGAGATCGAACTTTATCAGGGCCGTTCATTCAAATCCTATCGCGGTATGGGTTCACTGGGCGCGATGTCCAAAGGCTCGTCTGACCGTTACTTCCAGACTGATAACGCCGCTGACAAGCTGGTGCCGGAAGGTATCGAAGGTCGCGTGGCCTATAAAGGCCGTCTGAAAGAGATCGTGCATCAGCAGATGGGCGGATTGCGTTCGTGCATGGGCCTGACCGGTTGCCCGACCATTGACGACCTGCGCACCAAAGCGGAATTTGTTCGCATCAGCGGTGCGGGCATCAATGAGAGCCACGTGCATGACGTGACCATCACTAAAGAGTCACCGAACTACCGCATGGGTTCATAATCCCGATTTCACGCCCGGCTTCAGCCGGGCGCTTTTATTGATCAAGTCACCGTTCTGGAAACCCCTCAATGACGACGGAAAATATCCATAAGCACCGCATTCTGATTCTCGATTTCGGCTCACAATACACGCAGCTGGTGGCACGTCGCGTGCGCGAACTCGGCGTTTATTGCGAACTCTGGGCATGGGATGTCACCGAAGAGCAGATTCGCCAGTTCAACCCCAGCGGCATCATCCTTTCCGGTGGCCCGGAAAGCACCACAGAACTGAACAGCCCGCGTGCACCTGAATATGTCTTCAACGCAGGCGTGCCGGTGCTGGGTGTCTGCTACGGTATGCAGACCATGGCAATGCAGCTGGGCGGCACAGTATCTGGCTCTAACGAGCGCGAGTTCGGCTATGCGCAGGTTGAAGTGACGACCCCAAGTGCCCTGGTTCACGACATTGAAGATGCAATCAGCGCCACCGGTAAACCGCTGCTGGATGTCTGGATGAGCCACGGCGACAAAGTCACGGCGATCCCGGCTGACTTCGTGACCGTTGCCAGCACAGAAACCTGTCCGTTTGCCATTATGGCCAACGAAGAGAAGCGTTTCTATGGCGTGCAGTTCCACCCGGAAGTGACCCATACCCGTCAGGGTCTGCGGATGCTTGAGCGCTTCATCATCGACATTTGTGAATGTGAAGCACTGTGGACACCGGCCAAAATCATTGAAGATGCCGTTGAACGCCTGCGTGAGCAGGTTGGCAACGACAAGGTCATCCTTGGCCTGTCAGGCGGAGTGGACTCCTCTGTGACGGCAATGCTGCTGCATCGTGCCATCGGCGACCGTCTGACCTGTGTGTTCGTGGATAACGGCCTGCTGCGTCTGAACGAAGCACAACAGGTAATGGATATGTTTGGCGACCACTTCGGCCTGAACATCATCCATGTGCCGGCTGAGATGCGCTTCCTGGATGCGCTGGCGGGTATTGATGAGCCTGAAGCCAAGCGTAAGACCATTGGTCGCGTCTTTGTGGAAGTGTTCGACGAAGAAGCGCTGAAGCTGCAGGATGTGAAGTGGCTGGCACAGGGCACCATCTATCCGGACGTGATTGAGTCGGCGGCGTCAGCTACCGGTAAAGCGCACGTCATCAAGTCACACCACAACGTGGGTGGCCTGCCGAAAGAGATGAAGATGGGCCTGGTTGAGCCGCTGAAAGAGCTGTTCAAAGACGAAGTGCGCAAGATTGGTCTCGAGCTGGGCCTGCCGTACGACATGCTGTATCGCCATCCATTCCCGGGTCCGGGTCTGGGCGTGCGTGTGCTGGGCGAAGTGAAGAAAGAGTATTGCGACCTGCTGCGCCGTGCCGATGCTATCTTCATCGAAGAGTTGCATAAAGCGGATCTCTACAACAAAGTCAGCCAGGCGTTCACTGTCTTCCTGCCGGTTCGTTCAGTCGGCGTGATGGGTGATGGCCGTAAATATGACTGGGTTGTCTCGCTGCGTGCGGTGGAAACCATCGACTTTATGACCGCACACTGGGCGCACCTGCCGTATGATTTCCTGGGCCGCGTCTCAAACCGCATCATCAATGAAGTCGACGGCATCTCCCGCGTGGTGTACGACATCAGCGGCAAGCCACCGGCGACGATTGAGTGGGAATGATTTGGCGTCTGGCAACACCCTGCACGAGAAAGCAGTAAAACATCTCTAAGCCCGCGTAACTGCGGGCTTTTTCCTTTTGAATCTAGTGAATTTTGGCAGTTATGTGCATCGTCTAGCATTGTTTTGTGTGGCATACGATGCAGAGCAGGTCAGAGAGTCTTTTCACTATGCACCAATGACATGTTCGATATAATCACAGAAATTTTATTGAAGCATATTGAAAATACGATGAAGAAGAAATTAACCGCTATTGATCTCTTTTCTGGCGCTGGCGGTCTTTCGTTAGCTGCCATTCAAGGCGGTATGGAAGTACTAGCAGCCGTTGAGTTTGATAAAGCAGCAGCCAACACCTATACAAAAAATATCAACCAAACCTTTGGTAGTAGCAAAACCAAGGTTTACAACACTGATATCAATGCCATCAAAGATCTTAAACAGTTCATGAATGAGGTCGGTGTTAATACGGGGGATTTGGATTTGTTGCTTGGGGGCCCGCCTTGTCAAGGCTTTTCAACTCATAGAATCAATGATGCTGGTGTAGACGACCCTCGTAATCAACTATTGCTCAAATATTATGAGTTCGTACATGCGCTTCAACCCAAGATGTTTCTTATTGAGAACGTAGCGGGCTTGATGTGGAAAAGACATGAATCCTATCTTACGACGCTTAGGAAAAATGCTGAAGAAAACGGCTATACGATCAAATTTTGTAACCTGATGAACGCTCGGGATTATGGCGTGCCGCAAAATCGTAAGCGCGTCTTTATATTAGGGATTAGAAATGATTTAGACTCAGATTCTATTGATTTTCCACCTGCGCCAACTCATTTTTCTCCGAGTAAAAAGCAAACTCCACATTGGAATACGGCCTCCTGTGTGTTTGAGCGGCCTTCAAAAGAAATTCTTGATCTTTACTGGTCTGGATATTTTTCGAAAAAAACGAAGCTTACAAAGTCCCAAGCTAAAAGTCTGATTGCAAACTTGAAATTTGGTTGCAAATTGAGCGAAACTGATTCGCTCAATTTCCATATGATGCATACCAAGAAAATGGTTGAGGTATTTCGTTCAACGCCGTTAAATGGTAGCCGCGCTGATTCTAATCGTGTGTTGCCTTGTCACGAAAGACATACAGGACACAAAGATGTTTACGGGAGGGTAATGATTCACTTACCTTCAAATACAGTCACTACAGGTTGTATAAACCCTTCCAAAGGAAGATTTGTTCATCCATGGGAAGATCACGGCATAACGATGCGACATGCAGCAAGACTACAAACTTTTCCTGATGAATTCATTTTTTATGGTAATGCAACTCAACAAGCTAGGCAGATAGGAAATGCTGTTCCGGTAAGGTTGGGCATAGTGCTGATAAAGCATTTAATGAGATTTTTTCAGTAATAGCAGCGAGATAAACAAATAAAAGAGGTGATCTCTTTGCAAGAAAGGAATGTGAAATCGCATGATTGAATCGATCGAATTTCGAACACAAGCCAGAACAGTCGATCATTTAGGGCGTGAACAAATCGCTGACTGTCCAACAGCGATCTCAGAGCTCTGGAAGAACGCTTATGACGCATATGCTCGGTCAGTATCTTTACATATATTTGATGATGCCGAACCAGTGGCTGCAATTTTTGATGATGGCCATGGAATGAGCTATGAGGAGTTTGTCACGAAATGGCTCGTTGTTGGGACTGAGTCAAAATTTACACAACCCACTGAAAATGAGTCCGATCGTGATGGGCTAAGTAGACGGACAAAACAAGGACAGAAGGGTATTGGAAGATTATCTTCAGCAAATTTGGGGCCACTACTGTTACTAGTTTCAAAACGGAAGCATAAAGATTTTGTAGCAGCATTGATTGATTGGCGAATTTTTGAAAATCCATTTTTGCTTCTCTCTGATATTAAAATTCCCGTTACTACTTTTAAAACCAGTAATCAGTTATTTGAGTTTTTACCGCAACTATTTGACCATTTGATTGAAAATATCAGAGGCGGGGGGGATGACCCCAAAAGATCACAAAGACTTAAACTTGGCTGGGAAACGTATGACAGAGTAGTATTGGAGAATGATCCAGAATCTAAAAAGCCATCTGAAAAAATTTCAGGAACTATTATTAATGCTCGTTTTGAACCGAAGCATTTTAATCCATGGCCTGTGTGGACCGGGGAAAGAGAGCATGGGACTGCATTACTAGTCTCAGAAATAAACTTTGATTTACGTGCACAGCTTCAAAGTATAGAGCTTGATGGTGGAATAAAAAGAATAAGAGAATCATTTTTTTCTACTCTTTCTGCTTTTACTGATCCTTACGTTGATCCATCTTCTAATGAAAGCAATTCTTTTGATCCTGAGTTTACCTATGAAGTCCGTACGTGGAAAAATGGTGCTAGTAATCCAATCATTGAGGATGATCGCCAAGCTATCAATCGTTCTATTACTGATGATATGGAGCATGTTTTAAGTGGTAACATAGATGAGGATGGCGTATTTCGTGGTCAAGTAAAGGCCTTTGGAGAATGGCGATGTTTAGGGGACGAATATGTCATTTATCCTCCTGCCGATTACAAGCCACCAAAAGGACCTACGACATGTCTTGGCCCTATAGGGTTGCATATTGCAACCTTCGAAATGGAGCGAGTAAGTTCCACGCTTTCCGATGAAATCTATGCGAGATTTGATGACTTAACTACTCAACATGCGGGATTTTTAATTTATAGAAATGGATTGCGTGTATTACCATATGGTCGCATTGATAATGATTTCTTCGAAATTGAAACTCGAAGAAGTAAGCATGCGGGAAGAGAGTTTTGGAACGCTCGACGTATGTTTGGACGAATTTCGATTTCTAGAGAGTATAATCCGAATTTGCGTGATAAAGCTGGTCGAGAGGGGTTCATAGATAATCTTAGTGCAAAAGCGTTGAGAACTGTCGTTGCTAATATTTTAATGAGGTCTGCACGCGAGTATTTTGGACATGCTTCAGATCTAAGAACACTTTTGCTTGATGATATTAAAGAGAAAAATAGAAAAGATCGGGCAGAAAAAGAAAGAAAAGAACTTACCAAAAGGAATGCTAAAAAATTTCGAAGCCGATTAAGGAGAAATCTACCCTTGATAGAAAATTTGAGTCTGAGATGTAACTCTTATGTTAATGATTTCGAAATTGAAGATGAAAATGCTCTTGAAGAAGCGCAGATAATAATAAACGAAATTAATGATAGTCTAGATGATCTACGCATTACTGGAGCTCCGGCTAAATTGGGTTCTATGGAAGAAGATTATCGAAGTTTTAGAATATTGTATTCAAATGTTCAGTCGCAAGTAAAAATCCTTGCAGATCTTCGATCCCAAGCTATTGAAAGAATAAAGCCAGCTAAGCCTGAAGAGATAGCTGAAAAGCAACTTCAAAGTCTTGCGAGTCGTTTGCATACAAGACTCCGTAATTGGCGAAAGTCAATTAATAGTATTCAAGAGTCCGAGCAAAAACGTGTTAATGATCTATTCAATGAAAGAAATAAAGAATTTCATGCAATGGCGCAACCTTTCGTTGAGCTTGTCAAGAATGGAAGGCTCGGTCTAAATGATTCCCTAGAGGCGATGAAAGAGATACAAGAAAAGCTTGATGCTGATAATGAGAATATTTTCCAATCTTATTTAGATGCAATAGATATAATGAGTGAGAATATAAACATAGAACTAATTGCAACTCAGAGTGTTGCCGAAAATATAAGCTTAAGAGATGATGTTAATCGATTAAATCAGTTAGCTCAGTTAGGAATAACTGTAGAAATTCTTGGGCATGAACTAAATTTTAATAAGTCTTTAATTAGCGAAGGGCTTAAGTTAATAAAACCTGAAGGTAATTATTCGGCTTCAAAACTAATTGGAAGTGGACTGGACGCCTTAAGTCAACAACTTGAGTTTTTATCACCCTTAAAAGTATCTGGATATCGTTCAAGGGAAAATATTACTGGCGTGCAGATTTTTGACTACTTAAGTAATTTTTTCACGACAGCACTGAAATCTAGAGGTATTGCTGTAGAAGCGACAGATTCATTCTTAAATTTTAATATCGATGAGCAGCTTTCCCGTATATTACCAGTTTTTGTTAACTTGGTTAACAACAGTATCTATTGGTTAGCAACCTCTCAAACTCAAAGTCCTAAAATTGAAATTGCTGCTATTGATAATAAAGTTGTTGTTTCTGACAATGGGCCTGGGATTGACCCTTTAGATCAGGAAAGTTTGTTTAAAATATTTTTTACGAGAAAAGTAAGTGGTGGGCGAGGTATTGGTCTGTATCTTTGTCGTGTCAACCTTGCAGCAGGTGGACATCATATTGAATATGCAAATGAAAGGAAGTTTATGATTCAAAGTGGTGCCAACTTCGTAATCGATTTCAAAGGAGCTAATTTTGACTGACGCTGTGAATTTTTCAGACTTGGTGCGTGAGGCTTTCATTGAGCCTTTGCGTTCTGTCTTAATCGTAGATGATCAGTATCCTACGTGGGAAGAGATACTGAATAACTCTCTGGATAGAGAATTAAAAGAATCGGGAGCTGCTCAAACGTCTACTAAAAAGGACTGGATGACTGCCCCAAATGGCCCCCTTGATGTTATAAATCAGTTTAGAAAAAGAAATCCCGGATTCATTATTGATATACATGATGCGATAACTAAAGATGATCCTGAAAAAATAAAGTTACTAGAAAATCCGATAGAGTTAGCTAACCATTTGTATCAATCTGATCTTCTAGTTCTTGATTATAATTTAGAGGGAAATAATTCCGGGCTCCGGGGTGAAAAAGCAAGAAAAATTATTCAATCGGTACTCTTGAATAAGCATTTCAATTTGATTGTTGTTCATACAGGTGAAGATGACTTAGATGAGGTTTTTTTTGATAGCCTTCTATCATTGATGCAAAGCTGTACATCTAAATTTGATGAAAAATTACAAAGTAAACTTAAGCAATTAGATAAAAAACTTGATGAATTAGAGTTGGATGAATGCTTTGATAGAAAAGATTTGCCTAAATATTTTGATGCGGCAACTTATATTGCGATCCGCTGTCCGAATTATCCACTAGAAAAAGTAACTAGAGATTATATGAAGTCAATTGGAGTGCTCCATACTCTTTCTGATTGGGGGAAAAGTCTCGGGCTAGTTGGTGAAGAATTGAAAAATTTTCTTTTTTGGTCCATTAGGGAGTTTGAGAAGAGAAAATTGCAGCTTTTTTATAAGAAATCTTTTGATGGTTTGAAATGGCATAATGGTCCGAGTTGCAAATGGCTGAGAACTGTTCGTGGTTTCGTTACTTTCGTTAGTAAAGGTACTGAAGATCTTCTGGGTAAGTTACAAATGGCTTTAGAAAACTGGCAGCCAACACCATCAAGATTACTTTCGGCAAAGTATCGACACCAGTTAAGTAGCATTGGTGTTGAGGCTGAAGATCGTACTTTGCTAAAATCTCATGTATATGCACATCTATATAAAGAAATTAGGGGGATTGACTTAGGCGATGAATCAAAAGAGATTTCTAATAAGATGCGAGCCATAAAGTTAAAAGAACATGTATTAAGACAGTCAGAATCAATTTCATCACATATTGAAGATGAAATAGTTCGCTTTGGCGATAAAATAGTAAGTGTAGACGTTGATGGTGCGTGCAATTTTTCAAGTCATTACGGAGTCGACTTGTCAATTCCTAAAGAGGCAAAATTAGCCATTGTACATTATAATAGCTATATTTCCACACTGCCTTTAAAAAATGAAATAGAACAATTAGATAGTGGTCATATATTTGAACTAAATGGTGAGTGGTGGGTATGCGCAACACCTGCTTGTGATCTTCAGCCACGGCAAAATTCAATAGCGTTTGTTGGAGATAGCCAAAATTTTAAACCTTTTACAGCTTTACTACTCAAAAAAGTTGATATTGACGATCTTACTTCTGATCATATTACCAGTGGAGCCTATTGTTTTGTAGAAAATAAACCGGGAGAGATTATATCATTAGGGTTGCGTACTCCTGTTAAGAATGAAAAACCGGTAAACGAGAAGGTGACGTGGAGAATGTTTTTGGCTGCGGATAACGGTGTTATAATAAAAAATGTATTGAATGTATTAGTTCCAAAATTAGATGCTAACGGCTTGGTTACTACTCCTGCAAAAGGATTGGTTACAGCAAAGTTAAGGTATGAGTATGCGCTAAATTATATTAATAAAGTTGGTGGGAGTGTGTCAAGAATTGGATTGGGATACGCCTCATTTGGTGAAAGTGATTGAAAATTCAGGTCTTGATTTTAGATTTTTTATTTTAAATTTCTACCCTTTTTTGAAATTTGAAAGGAGTAATGAATCTTGATGCCTGTTTCTAGAGGTGAATTTAAAGTTACAAAAATAATTTCGGGGTTAGGGGCTATCAATAATGACTGATTTTAGTACCAAATGCTAAAGCAGAGGTGGGCATGAATGCCCGAAATTTGTAATTAAGGTATTTAAAAAATGGATACTGAAAAGTTATTGATTATACAAAAAGAGTGGGCAGAAAAAAGTTTGTCTCTTATGCGGGACTTACTTCCTTTAATGGGTGTCTTCGCACAATCTCCTAATCTTTTCGACCATGACAGAACCTCTTTGGGTATGCTTCTGGCTGCTGCTGCTCGGTCTACCGAAAGTGCATTTCTTTTAATAGCCTATGGCCAACTTTGGGATGCGGAAATAGTTATACGTTCTGTATTTGAGGCATCATTAAAATTTGCATTCATTGTTCAAACACCTGAAGAATTTCATCAAAAGCTGAAGGAATTCGCTGAGGATCAATTTGACCTTGCAATCTTAAAGGATGACAAAAAGGCTCGGGACCTTCTGGCTGGTCTCCAGGATGCCGGTGCTCCTGAATGGCGGCCGTTCAGAGATATGGTTATCTCTGATATCGAACGAGTTGAGCTGGGAAATCGTTATGATAAAACTACTCGTCGATCAATGACTACTCGTTGGGGTTATGCTGGCATTTTGGGAGCGCTGGAAAGAAGTGGCGATCCTTTCTATAAAAATTTCTCGGGCCTATCTTTTTCTTATTCTATGGCTAGTCATATACAGCATGCCGATTACGTTGGGATTTCGATGCCTTCAGAGCGAGCTAATCGTTCATGCGAAGGCCAAAATTCCGTGCATTTAGCCCATATGGCGCGTCTCTTCTCTGATTGCTTCACATGCTTTTTGTTCCGACTCATGGCAGCCTATCGGTTTGCCGATAGTGACTTAAAAGTTGTAAACGAGGCTGCAAAGAAGATTGAAATTTTTATGGCTGGTATGGGGTATACTCAGAAGCAGTGGATTGAAAGAGAATATGGTGACACGCACTGAGGGTGTCTAATTTAGCATATGAAACGTCTGGAGTAATCATTAATAAAATAAAAATTTAAAGGTTTAATTCATTGGTTTAAATCATGTGTTATCTAACATCATAGAGTTAGTTTTTATGAGGTGTAACATTTATAAGTATTATCAAATTTTTATAGCCTTATTCATACCTTCTCAATTTTATATTGAATAGCCATTCTCATTACGTAAGCACTATATTAAATAGTTGTTAATTCATAATGAAAATTCGCTAAAAAAATTCAGGTTAATTAATTTATTTTCATGTTTTCCATACGGTATGATTGTATCGTATTTTTTACGACACATGATGATTTCTACTCAATACATCCACTTAAAATATTATATTGGTAATTGAGCGGTAATAAGCCGGTAATCACCCTATGAATTGCTAGTCAACCGAAGCCTACCGCAGAGCATTTTTACTGTTTACCAGCCAGCTGGACAGGTCATTCTGTGTCTGCTGCTTTAACCTTTCACCACATCCAGGCCCATCCTTGCCGGTTTTCTGTTCACTTTACCGGAAATTGCGCTATTCTCCCTGCAGTAGAAGCCTGCACTTAACTTCCTTTGTGTCCTGCTTTTATTCGCCGCTTCGATAATCCGTATCCCAAAGCCGCCACTTACTGTAACCGCCTGCCACTCAGGCGTTTCGTGATGCTTACGTCATCAGGAATGTTGTCATGCTCTCACTGAAAGTGTTCAGCCTGTTTTTTGTTGCCGTGCTACTGCTGTCGCTGGGGGCCAGCATTGCGCAGGCGACGCGTCACGGCGAAACCGCACAGACCGGTGGCTGGGCCACTGCCCGGCGGGATTCGTCCGGAATCGCGCCCGATCCGCGTGCGTTATATAACCTGGCTATCGTGCAGGTCTATGCGGCGCCGACCTATGGCTGGAAAGGGCGGGTGGCGGTGCATCCCTGGATCATCTTTAAGCGCGCAGGTGAAACGCGTTTCACCCGCTACGAAGTGATTAGCTGGGGCAGCGGCGACAAAATCCGGCGCAACACCAACCTGCCGGATGGTTACTGGTATGGCGCAAAACCCCGGCTGCTGGTGGAGCATCGCGGACCGGAAGCCGAGGCGATGATTCCGCAGATTGAAGCCGCCATTAAATCCTATCCGTGGCCGACAACTTATCGTGCCTGGCCCGGACCGAACAGCAATACCTTCCTGGCGCATATCGGCCGTGAAGTGCCGGCTTTAAAACTGGATTTGCCCGCCAATGCGCTGGGCAAAGATTACCGGCCACTGTGGCATCCCATCGGGCTGCCGCCATCCGGGCGCGGTTTGCAGGTGTCGATTCTGGGCGTGGCGGGCGTGACGCTGGGCGCGGAAGAGGGACTTGAAGTGAACCTGCTGGGGCTTAATATGGGACTCGATTTTACGCCGTTCCGGCTGCGGTTGCCGTTTATCGGTGGTCTGGGCAATGACAACCTTCAGCAGGACAAACCCTGACAGTCTGGCCCCGCCAGGGGCCATTTTGCGTCAGCACACGCCAAAGTCACCCTCTTCATGATAGAGATTGACGCTCTCTGCCTTCACTTCGATCTCTTTCTTTGCCGCATCATCAACGCGCGCGCACCATAGGGTGTCGCCGTCGACGCGCAGTACCTGCATTTTAGGTCCGCCGGTTTTCGACTGAACAAAATCCTCTGCTTTAAACATTCCTGCCTCCGTTGTTGAACATGAGTCCGGCCGGATTCTCGCTGGCGCGGTTTATTTTTTGCGTGACGTTTTCCAGTTTATACCCTGACCGTTTTACTGCGAGAAAAAGTCTGCGCATGCTGAGGCGCATTAAGAAATATTCTCATGGTTGTCAGTTGACAACTCAATCATTCAGCGTCAGGATAGGGACACACATGGCAAGGAAGCGGCATCCCAGTAAAGAGATTGAAACGGCGTTACGTTACGCAGAAACCCATGGCTGGCTGGTCGTGACGGGAGGTCATCACGCCTGGGGCAAAATGTACTGCCCGAAAAATCTGTTGATGTGCCGATGTGGGGAGTTTTGTCTGACCTGCATCTGGAGCACACCGAAAAATGCACATCAGCATGCCCAGGCGCTGCGGCGCGTGGTAGATAATTGTCACTATCTGAAGTCCTGAAGCAGCACAAGGAGAGGCATATGGAATATTGTTTTACACTGCGGTTTAGCCTGCCGGAAGGGCATGCGCCGGTGGATGAGTTGCTGGAAACACTGGCAGTATCAGGCTGTGATGATGCACTGATTGGTCTGGGTATGCCAGGGCGCATTGCACTGGAGTTTACCCGGGAGTCTGACTCTGCCACGGAGGTATTGAAACAGGCAGAAGAGGATGTGCTGCGTGCTATACCGGGTGCCACGCTGGTAGAAGCGGCACCTGATTTTGTGGGATTGACGGATGTGGCCGAGATCATCGGCATGACGCGTCAGAATATGCGTAAGTTAATGCTCAGCCACCGCCCGCCGTTTCCACTGCCGGTGCACGACGGTAAAACCGCCATCTGGCACTTAGCGGACGTGCTGGAGTGGCTGAGCCAGCGCGGCAATTACACGTTGCCTGCGGCGACCCGTGAGCTGGCACAGGTGACGCGCCAGCGCAATCTCAACGGGTCGCTGCAACGTTACGGCCTGCACGCCTGATCAGTGGGGCAGCAGGAAGATCGTCGCCAGTCCCAGGAAGATAAAGAAGCCGCCGGTATCGGTCAGGGCGGTGATCAATACGCTGGAGCCTACGGCCGGATCGCGCTTCATTTTGGTCATTACCAGCGGAACCAGTACACCCATTAGCGCGGCCAGCAGCAGATTCAGCGCCATGGCCAGCATCATGACGCCGCCCAGCGCCATATTGTCATACATCAGCCAGGTAATGCCGCCCATAATGCCGCCCCAGAACAGGCCGTTGATCAGCGCTACGCCCAGTTCACGGACAATCAGAAACGAGAAGTTACCCGGTTCAACCTGATGTAAGGCCAGTGCCCGCACAATCATGGTGATGGTCTGGTTACCGGTGTTGCCGCCAATACCCGCAACAATTGGCATCAGGGTGGCAAGCGCCACGATTTGCGAAATCGTCCCTTCAAACAGCCCGATAACCCGCGAAGCAACAAAGGCGGTACAGAGATTAATGGCCAGCCAGGCCCAGCGTTTGCGTACTGATTTACGCACCGGGGCAAACACATCCTCTTCCTGACTGATGCCGCCCATTTTACGAATGTTACTTTCGTTTTCGGCATTCACCAGGTCGACAATGTCTTCGATGGTCACACGGCCAATCAGTTTGCCCCTGGCGTCGGTGACGGCAGCAGAAATCAGGTTATAACGCTCAAAGGCGCTGGCCGCATCTTCGGCCTTGTCGTTGAGCTGGAAGGTGGTCGGGCGCGCGTTCATAACGTCGCTGACCAGAGTTTTAGGTTTGTTAAGCAGGATATCCGTCAGCAGCAGTTCGCCCAGCAGCTGATTGTCTTTGTTAGTAATAAAGAGTTTATCGGTACCGCCTGGCATGCTTTTACGCTTGCGCAGAAAACGCTGCACCGTTGCCAGCGTGACATCGTCGCGCACCGTCAGGATATTAAAATCCATCACCCGGCCTACGCGGTCGCGGTCGAGCTGCACCATATCGAGCATGCGGGCGCGCAGGGCTGGCTCCACGGTCGCCAGCAGGCGCCCGGTCAGGTCACGCGGCAGATATTGTGCCAGCCAGACCTGATCGTCGATGTCCAGCGGCTGGATAGCGCGCAGGATATCACGGTCGCTCATCTCTTCGGTGAGGCTGGCCCAGACCGTTTCTGAGGCTTCAACCAGCACGTGACCACGCCGCTCATTAGGCACCAGCCGCCAAAGCGCCTGACGTTCCTCTTCGGGCAGGGCTTCAAGAATGTCGGCGAGGTCAGCGGCATGAAGCTGCTGAATATCCTGTTCCAGCGCATCACGCTGGGCCGCATTTTCACGTTGCTGTTCAGGGTTGAGATCGCCGGATTTCTCCAGCAGGGAATCAACCAGATCGTGCTCATTGAGCAGCAGCGTCAGAATGCGATGACGTATTTCACTTAAACGTTGAGATTGAGAGGCAGACACATTGGATCCCTTAGTCTGTAAGCACCAGCACGCAGTGTAGCGTTTCGCCTGAAAAAGGGATGCAAAAAAGAGTCCAGTTATCTGGATTCCGTTCAGGTTTCAGTGCAATTCAGGCGAAATATCACTATTCGCTAGCGCGTATCATTTGATGTGACGGTGACAGGCTCAGGAATAGCTTTGTGTTGCTGATGATGCTCGAAGGCAGCAGGCAGGATAAAAATCAGGCGACTAAAGAGAATGATAAAACTGATCAGCAGCACGATGCGGGTCATGGTGCCGGTTTTTTGACGTCTTCGGGGAGAAATAGCGCTGTTCACGCGGGGTGGTTCCTGTAATGAGCCCATCATAGGGCGACTGCAATATTTAGTCACAGTCGCCAGATGAAATCAATCGCTGTTGAAAAAAACAGCAGATAAAGATCAATAACTCGCTTTTTGCGCCAGTAACGTCGCAAAGCGGCAGGTGATGCGGTTACCGTTTTCATCTTTACGATGCAGCTGACCGGGGTGCTCGTTGTACTTCACGATGTGCCAGTTGCGATAATAGTGGCTGAGTTCGCCCGATTTAAACGCAAAAGAGAAATCTGCCGGGCAGGGCATATCGTCCGTGTTCATCGCCGCCACAATCAGGTTGAAACCATCCCTGACCGTACAAGCCTGCATGTCGGCAATCAGCTGCGGAATGGTCTGCGGCTGCAGAAACATCATTACCACGGTCGACAGCACAACGTTGAAGCCGCCATTAAAGCGTGTGTTGTTCAGATCGCGCTGCTCAGTGTGAATACCCTGAAGGTTTTCCTGCGCAATAATCTCCTGCAGGCGCGCCAGGCTCTGCGGATTGTGATCCCACGCTGTGACGTCAAAACCGTGCTGATTCAGAAACAGCGTATTGCGTCCCACGCCACAGCCAAGATCAAGCGCCTTGCCGACGTTAAGCTGGGGCAGAGCCGCAACCACTTCGGAGTGGGGCGGCGTTAAACCATAGGTGTCGGCAAAATAGTTTTCGCCTGAAAGCGGTGCGGTTGGTTGTGTCATAGTCATCAATTCAGTTAAACGGGCGCGGGGCGCCCGGGTTGTCAGATATCTTCTTCGAGGATCAGCTTCCATCCGGTGACGTCGTTCCAGTAAGCCTGCTCGCGTTCAAGATCGAGCTGAACCAGATTGTTCTGTGCAAAGTAGCCCGCCGGGAAAATCAGCGTCCAGTGGCCATCATCGCATTTCAGGGTTAACGCATCCGGACGCGTGGTGGCCTGACGCTGATTATTCAGCAGGGTGCCCAGGCGCAGCAGAAAAATCAGCGGCACAAACTGTTTTTTCTTGAACAGCGTTACGCGTGGTAACTCATCAAGCTTCACCGCTTTACGATGGAATCTGACCAGTGCCGCCAGCAACATCTGCTGATCCTGATTGAACCCCGGCAGGTTGGTGTTTTGCAGAATATAGGCTGAATGACGTTGCAGGCCGCTGTGATTGATAGTCAGGCCCACTTCATGCAGCATCGCCGCCCATTTAAGCAGTGCAGCCAGTTGCGGATTCGCCAGCTTTGGGTTCTGATCGCGCCATTGCAGATAAAGCTGCTCGGTCGTCTCCAGCACACGTCGAGCCTGATCGCTGTCGATGGCGTAATGGTTAGCCAGACTTTGTGCTGTGCGGCTGCGAATATCCTGATGGCGGAAACGGCCCTCCATCTCATAGAGCACACCTTCACGCAGCGCACCGTCGGAGAGGCGCAGCTCGCGAATCGCCAGCGCATCGAAGACGCCACAGAGAATCGCCAGTCCGGGGACAAACACACCTTTGCGCTCTTCTGAAAGGCCCGGCAGGCTCAGTGCAGAGAAGGATTTATGTTTCATCACTTCGTCATAGAGCTTTTCGAGACGCTCAGGCGTAATCAGCTTCTCTTTTTCATCCATCGCCTGCAGCACTTCGCAGGCAGCTTTGATGGTACCGGATGCGCCCAGCGCATATTGCCAGCCATGCAGACGATATTGCCATGCCAGCGTTTCCAGCTTTTGTGCAGCCGCTAAGAGGGCACGACGGAAGTTTTCACGGCTGATTTCCCCTTTCGGGAAATAGAGCTGGGCGAAACTGACGCAACCCATGCGCCGGCTCTCAACCAGCTGAGGTTCGAAATCCTCACCAATCACCAGCTCAGTGGAGCCACCTCCGATATCGATCACCAGCTTGCGGCCTTTTTCCGGCTGTGTGTGCTCCACACCCATAAAGATCAGACGCGCTTCTTCATGGCCTGAAATCACCTCGATTGGATAGGGGATCACCTCGGCAGCACGCTGCAGGAAGGTTTCGGCGTTGATCGCCTCGCGCAGCGTATGGGTGCCGACAATCGTCACGTTGCTGGGACTGAATCCCTGGAGGCGTTCGGCAAACAGGGCCAGGCAGGCTAAGCCCCGCTCCATCGCCTCTTCGCTGAGGTTGTGTTGAGCATCCAGCCCGTCCGCCAGATGGACGCGCTGTTTAAGGCGGCCCAGTACCTGCATCGCACCATCGACAACCCGCGCAATTACCATATGGAAACTGTTCGAGCCCAGGTCAATCGCCGCAAACTCCTGGGGTTTTGGCGTACTTTTATGAGAAATTGGCATAGGATTTATTCAGGTTGTTCCAGTTTCTTGATGTAATCATAGA
>Ga0157359_1000287_pt1 | contig 17294 bp, 9 predicted proteins | sample AttcapACBM3_FD_111482 | JGI IMG/M metagenome (GOLD analysis project Ga0157359, IMG submission 111482) | Fungus gardens microbial communities from leaf cutter ant in Botucatu, State of São Paulo, Brazil - Atta capiguara ACBM3 | ecosystem: Host-associated > Fungi > Mycelium > Unclassified ...
CCTAAATAATTACTTTTATAATCGGCGATATGGTAACGCTGCCCATCGAAGTAAACCAAATCGATTGAACCATTCAGATAACGGGCAGACTTGGCCTCAAGCAGTTCAGGCATCTGGATCTCATATTCTTCAAACAGTTGCTGCACACGCTGCATTGCCAGCACCCGATCCGATAACGCCAGATAGAATGGACATTCCGATAGATATTGCCCCGCGAGCAGTTGCTTTAATTGAAAGCCCTGATTCAGTGGCGTTACCAGCACATCCTGCAACCATGCCGCAATCCATTCATACAGTTGCTGTTCTGGTTGTTCCTGCTCTGGAAAGTGCTGTTGATATTGTTCGAGTAAATCGACCCATAAACTTTGATAGGTATTTTTAAAACGACGGCGAATTTCCTCAATCCACGTTTCTGGACGTTGAAAATCAATCTGCTCAAAAATCTCATGCAGAAAGTTGCCCGCCAGCGTGCCTTTAGGAAAGTATTGCTTAATCCATGCAATCGGTTGAGAGGTCGCTAAACGCTGATGACTGGCAAGATTAAGTTCATCTTCGGCCTGTTCAAAATCGGGGTCGATATTTGCCAGTCGGTCAACGCGATTGGCCTTGTGCTTTAGATGCTGCGCCAGATAACTGAAACTGGTCTTGCCACGTGCATAAAAGCGTTGCTCAGGCAAAGGCTGGGCAGCAAGTGGGAGCTTTTGTTTGTCCTGCTGCTGATAGACAGCATAAGGTCGTTCAAGTACCAAAGCTTCATCTGCACAGCAAGGATGCTGGAACGGCTCACCCTGATTTTTCCAGAATGCCAGACCAGAAAACTTATTTTTATCCCCTTTTTCAGGTTCAAATACCGCATAAACCCGATGGCTAGCACGCGTCAGCGCCACATACCATAAACGGTTTTGCTCAGCTAAGGCGCGTTGCTGATGTTGATCTAGTTCAGCCTGCTGTAGAAAGTTCTTATCTGCGACAGCAACCACCCGTTGGGTATGAATCTGCCCTGTTTCTGGATGCTGAATCTCCGCAGTCGAAAAGTTTAGACTCTTCTGCATTTCAGCAAAGGCTTTATTGGCACCAAGCAGAAACACGATTTTATATTCCAGCCCTTTGGACTGATGAATCGTCATCAACTGTACACCGGCTTCACTGGACAGCTTATGTTCTAGTTCCCATTCACGATCACTAGGCGAATGCAGTTGTTTGAGATACCAGTGATACAGATTTTGTATGCCTTGCACATGTTCGCTGTGCTGACTCAGAATATCGGTGAGATGACGTAAATTGACCACCGCACGCTCATTATCCTTACTTTGCGTTGCCACCAGTTGCTGCCAGATGCCAAACTGGTTTAAACAACGTTGCCACGCCGCCAGAAAACCTTGATTGAGCCACATTTCCCGTATTTCATCCAGTTGCTGGATATAAGCACTTAAGCCTTCTGGACTTTGCTCAAGCGCCAACAAACGGGTTAAGTCAAAGCCAAATAAACGACTCAGCAAGGCACGCTTTAATTTGGCCTCATCATAAGGATTGAGAATGGCCGTTAATAACGCCCCGATATCCTGTGCAATGGCTGAATCAAAAACACTGCGTTTGGAAGGACGGTTGACCCGAATCCCCAAACGTTCCAATACGTATTGCACTTCATCGAGTTGGCGATGGCTACGGGAGAGTACCGCAATATCATCTTCGCAAATGGCTTGAGGGGCCTCACCCTCCAAATACAGTTGTGTTGCATGCGCCTGATTTAACAGGGTCTGTATTTTCCAGGCCACTTGGGTCGCTTGTTCATTACCATCCTGTAGCTGCAACCAGCGTAATGGTGCGGGATTTATCTGGTTATTTTCAATCAAGGCAGGATGTGGACGCGATCCCGCCTGAATCGGGTCATACAATACCTGCTCACCAAAATCAGTCTGTCGCTGGAACAAGACATCCACCACCTCGACCAGCTCTTTCACTGAACGATGGTTATGAATCAGCTTATAGACACGCCCCTGCTTGGCCATAATATCCTGATGGGCATTCAGGAACGTCAGCATATCGCCCCCACGGAAACCATAAATGGCCTGTTTACGATCCCCGACCATGATCATGCAGCCCTTTTTATAGCGCTGTGGATGTCGCCAGATACTGGCTAACATATCATCCTGATCTTGGTTCGTATCCTGAAACTCATCCACCAGAATCAGCGGATAACGTGCCTGTACAAATACGGCAAAACGTTGTCCCTGCTCGCCTTTTAATGCTTCAGACAAGGTTTTAATTTGCTGGGAAAATGTGGTTTCGCCCTTTTGCTGCAACACTTGTGGCAGCCTTTTTTTGACCTCAATACACAGATAGGCCTTTAGATAAACCTGTAATTGTTCAAATTGTTGCTGTGTTTGTTGCAATGCCTGACCAAGCGTCTGTAACTGCAATATTGCGGGATGCTGATAAAATCCATCACTAATGTCTGCAGGACATTTCTTAAAAATTTTCTGATTATCGAGCTTGTCTAAAAATTTAAATAAGGCATCGCGATCTGCCTCAAAATAAGCATCAAAAACCTGTATCGATGCAGGTTGCTTTAAAGCATTTAATAGCGCAGGACAATGCACAGTAAACAGCTTATTAAAAGCATGGTTGCGGAAAGACGTACCATTAATATGTGAATAATGCGCACCATCCAGATGAAAGTATTCAGCCAGCTCGGCCAATTCAATCTGTTCAGCTTGCTGCTGCCATTGTTGTAATTGCGCCAGTTCAATCTCAGGCATGGCTGGCAATTTAAATTGAGCCGAACTAAAGTTGAGAGAACTCTCGACCATCGATACAAAATGGTCGACACTCTTGAGACCGCCTACGCTATAAAGTGCATCAATCACTTGTTGTGGTTGAGCCTGAATCCACTCACGCAATACATCATGAATCAATTGACGAGTATAGCTTTTTGCATCATCGGTAATTTGTGCCGCTTCGATCTTGCCACTTTCAAAAGCAAACTCTCTGAGCAACTTCTGGCTAAAACTGTCCAATGTTCCGACAAATAATTCATCTAACTGATCAATCACCAGTTTCAAACGTTCACAGGCGTAGGCAATACGAGGTGCAAAAGTCTGTAGAACTTGCTGTTTGAGCGGATCCGACTCTTGTACAGCCAATGCCTGAATATCCTGTTCCAGCACGGTACGTAAAGGTTCCAGATATTGCTGCATCTCCACCAGACGTAAACGGATACGACTTTTTAACTCGGCAGCGGCGGCACGGGTAAAGGTGGTTGCAATGACCTGATTGGGCAGATATTTCTCCAAGAAAATACGCACCATCAAGCTGGACAGCGTATAAGTCTTGCCTGTCCCCGCCGAGGCTTCAATCAGATGTAGACCTTCGAATTGAATATCCCGAATCGGTTGAAAAGACGTATTTTCTATAGATGACATAAGCCCCATACTCTGAAACTAAAACGATGCGCGAAGGCATAGCAATCATTTTTAATCATAACTGATTGTATTCGAACTTTCACAGCCGTTGTGCTGAGTCCACATCTCTCCGAATAGATGTTATACATCTATATTTCATCGTATTTCAGGATCTATCGCGATGAATATAGGCGATACGGGATATGCAATAAATAAATTCGAAGGAAAATAAATCTATGAAAAATATTATCTTTCTATCTGTCATTATTGGGGCAACTTTAGTTAGTGGATGTAGCAAGTCAAATAATAGCTCGACAGCCCCGAATCATAGCGCCACAGCAGATACAACAAAAGATGACATTTCAGGTCATGATGACACAAATCACTCATCCAATACTTTTGCTATTCAAAACATCCCCATCTCAACCCATCAGTTTGGAGAATTTCCCTTTTTTAATCTTCCAGCAGGGTTGATCACCACTAACCCACCGATTCAACGTAAATATGACATCGTCTACTTTCCTATTAACGGTGTGATGACGCCCATCGAAGGCCGTGTATGGAAATCACATATTTCTCTAGAGAAACCAGAAAATGGGGACTGGTCTCTGCCTTACTTCTTAAAAAGTTACGATGATGCAGTCACTGCGGTAGGTGGGAAAAAGATATTTGACGGAAAAATCACAGATCAGGAATATAAACGCTATCACGATCAGGCACCCTATTTAGGTGAAGATGGCTCGATTGGCTACGCGGATCAGGACATTAGAGTCTATATTATTCGCAGGCCAGATGGCGATGACATCTACCTTCAACTGACTGGCGATACTGCTTCTGGTCGCGTCAACATTTTACAAGAAAAGCCATTTAAACAGACCATCACATTACTCCAGTCAGAGGAGATCCAGCAACAACTGGAAGATACAGGTAAAGCCATTCTATATATCAATTTCGACAGCAATAAAGCGACCTTAAAACCTGAAGGTATGGTCAGTATTCAAGAGATCAGGGAGGTACTCGATAAAGATCCTCAACTTAAACTTGAAATACAGGGCTATACAGACGATATAGGCAGCGCTGAGCATAACCAGATGTTGAGTCAGGCACGTGCAGAAGCCGTCAAGAATGAGCTCGTTAGAGCCAACATTTCATCTGATCGGCTTAAGGCAACAGGCTTTGGGCAGACTAAACCGATTGCAGATAATCAGACCGAGCAAGGAAAAGCGAAGAATAGACGAGTCGAGCTGGTCAAACTCAATGCTGACTAACAGTACCTATCCACCAACGCTTGTTGATACAGGAGAATTAAGATATTCCTGCACTCAATAAGCGGGGGTTGTCGATGTGCTATTCCACACGTAAGAATTCAAAAATAGGTTGGTACAAGCGATAGGAATAGTGATCACAAGCATATTGCAATAATGCTGCTGCATCCTGTTCTTGCAAAATAAACTGCCAGTCCCGATGTAACTTACAGGCTTCATTCTGGGTCATATCAAAGCCAGAGAAATCGCCTGTATCATTCCAGTCTTTCAGCACCTGCTTTTGACTGTCTTCGATTAAAATTTGCTTTGAATCCAGCTCAAACCATTCGTATTGCTTAACTTTTTCCAGTGGCTTTAACATCAATGCCGCAGGTAAAACCACAGGCTGTTGTTGTGCAGTTTGCCAAAGTTCCAGCCAAGCCTGTAAATAAGTCCGTGCTTGCTGAGAACTCAAGCCTTCACAAATCACGGTCTGATCGCTAAATACCACGATACGGCGTTTTTCAGTTGCAGCCTCATGATTCAATACCGTTAACCACAACAGATACTCCAGCCAGACCTTGGCAAGACGTTTGGCGCGTGCGCTTGAAGCATCCAGACTAATCCAGTCCTGCCCGATGTGTTTCGGGGTCATACAACCGATCTGTAAATGTTTCGACACTCGCCAAACACGCTGTGTGGTTTCTGTCGGCGCTGGGGCATATTGCTGCAAACGTTCCAGTAAACGCTGTTGCTCTAAGCGGCTTTGCTGCCAGGCACTTTGCTGGACTTTGCCAACAGGCAACTGATCTTGTAATAACTGAGGTGAAGTCTTGTCATCATGCTGCTGTAAAAAATGACGAATGGCATATTTACCCAAGCCATCTAGCAATAGAGGCTCAGTTTGATCAACGAGTTCTGTTGCACTCAGGTTTTCTACACCCAACGTTTTTAAGTACAAACGGGCTGGAAAAGTAACATCCTGAATCCATTGCTGACCATCCAGAATCAGCATTTCATTATTTTCAACGGGATAAACGGTATTGACCCAAGCCGCTCGTTCGCCTTTTTCCTGCTGGATTTGCGAAGCAACTTTAAACCATTGATCCTGAAAACGAATATGGCCTTGTTCTGCCATAAAGCCTAATGGATCAAAGGGTTGTAAGCGATGAATATAGAAAAGTGGATACAACTGTGTCGGGAGTTGCAAGGCTGCAAATTCTTTAGAAAAATCTTCTATATCTCCAGAGTCACCCTTTTTTAAAGATGGGCTGAGAGAAATTTCCCCCAATGAAGTCTCTTCCTCTGAGAGAGATTTAGAGAGGGGTGGCTTTATAATCAGTGCCAAATGATCACGGAAATTTTGTAACACACTGGATGGCTCTCGTACTTCACCATCATTCACATCAAAACCATTATAGAATAACCATAATTGTTCCTGCGCCAACAAGACTGCATCTAAAAAAGCCCCCTGATCATCTTCTAGACGAGAACGATCCCCCAATTGCTGACGTAACGCATCCATCAAATCAAAAGGAATATGACTATCACGATTTGGAAATTTTCCTGTATCCAGATTCAACATCACAATCAGTCGATAAGGAATTGGCCGAATCTGACCGATCTGGCTAAAGGTAATTTGCCCTGTGGGTTCAACCTGCGCTGACTGGCTTTCCAGCGTCCGTTGAATTTCTTCAATGATATAAGGCAGAGGCAAAGAAATCTGGCGTAACTGGCTTTCCATATCTTCATAATAACTTGCCAGCGTCAGCATACGCTCCTGCTTCTGAATAATCTCACGCACAGCTTTTAAGGCCACAATATCGGCCTGCTCAAATTCTTGAACATCTGCTTTCAGGCGTTTTAGCCATGTCTCTACTGGTAAGCGCTGGCCTTGCTCATGCGCCACCAGCCAGTGACGTCGCACCGACAAATCCTGATATATCTGGATCAGAATACCAATCAGTTCAAAATCACTTGGCTGTACCCCTGCATAACTTAAAGTTTGCTGCACCATTACATGTGCAGGCACGGCAATACCTAAAGCTAAACGATCTAAAGCAAACTTAAAGCTATAGCGGTAATCTTGATCATCGGCACTTAAACTATGCTTGAGATGCTCCTCATCCAGACCGCGTTTAAAACCCGCTTCATTTAGCAAGGTCAGGATGCGTTGTGCCTGACTATAATCCAGTCCATAACGCTGTTGGGTTGCCGATAGATTCAACCAGTCAGCAAAATCATCTTGCGTCATTCGGGTTTGCGTCAGTTGCAAACGCCCTAGCACTGCCCGCCAAGCATTCAGTGCATCGAGCTGGGCCACACCTGCAATTTTAACGGGTAAGAACACATCATGATCATTGGGTACTGAAGGGAAAACACTACGAATTAGCGGCTCAAGCTCAGCCAGATTCGGGGTAAGAATCAGAATATCGTTGGGACGACGTGGTGATGAATTGGACTGCGAAAGCCAATGCAAGAGTTGTTCTTTTAACACCTCTAGCTGTCTGAGGCTCGAATGACAGACATGGAACTGAACCGATTTATCCTCGGCTGCCAGTTCATATTGCTCGGGTAATGGCTCTGCCAGATAGAAAATATCCGACTGGATTTTGCCCAGTAAGGTCTCGGGAAAATAATCTTCAAATGCATCAACCCATTTCCCCTCCTCGCCTGTTGCGAGTTGTGATAACAAGGAAAAGTGATCACGCGCCTGCTTGCCTAAACGGGTGAGTAAAGGATGACGAGATTCACGATTTAGAGCATTAAAACCTAAACTGAAACGCTCAAAAAAAGCAGTAATTTCTGCATCGGTTGCCTTGGGATGCTTGGCAATAAAACGTTCTTTCACACCCAAGTCATAACGTTGCTTCCACAAGGGATCGACACTATCCGCCCAATATTCTTGTGAAGGGTTATAGTGCAAAATCACCACATCAAGATATTGACCTAAACGGCGTAAAAACTGCAGCTGGCTGGGTGGCAAATCGAGCACCGTAAAAACGATCACCTGATTCGGTAATTGTGCTAAAGCTTTTGCCCGTGTCTGCTCATTGTCTAAAGTCTTCCAGAAATCAGCATCAATCCCCTGCATTTCAATAAAGTCATCATGGAAATAGTTTTGCCATAACCAACGTTGCCACGCTTCCAGTTGTTCGGTCTGGGTTAGGCTAAAGGCTGAGGTCTGCTGATCCGTCTTGGCGATCAGCTGTTCAATATCCAGTGCTTTATTTTGCCCCCAAGTCGAGAGCCAGTTCGTTGTGCAACTGCATTCACTGCGACAGCCTTTTTGACAATGACCGCGATAAATCATGTAGTTATTAAAGAGTTGCGACACCTGCTCCGCCACCCAATACAACATGCTCTGCTTTTTTAACTGTTTTTCTGTGCCCTGCGGTAATTGAGCCGCACTGTCATAAATGCGCTGCACAATTGAATATAAAGGATGATCTGCAGCAAGATCGAGCTGATCAGCACGGATAAAGGGCTGTAAGGCTTGGTGAATACGCCATTTTAAAATTAATCGTGGAATATTGGCCTTTCGCACCTGCTCTTTATTTTCAAGTACCTGCTGATAGGCATACCACTGAAAACCACGAATACGCTGATGGAATTGATAATTGGCGGTCATGCCTTGCTGTTCAGCAATCTTCTGTGTTAACCATTGTTCTTGTGCAGGACTCGGGACAATAAAATGCTGGGTTTTAAACACCTGAAAAGGTGAATCACTGGGCTGGGTAATTGATGCCATCACGCCTTGTAATAACACTTCAAGACGTTGACTTTGAATAACATGAATACCCATGTATTAATATAACCTCATCAAAAAATGATCATTTTGTTGCACGAAAACGTCCATAATAGTCACTATACAACATTCAACTTCATATCATGAAGTCACGTTAAATACACAATCCAACAAAAAAATTGTTTTGAAATTCACCATTCAATACGATTGAATGTACTATCAAGGGATAGACTTTAGGTATAACTTTATGAAAATTGAAAAAATTCCTGATTCCATTGACCCAAGTTTAAACTTGGAACAAATCCGTGACGAATGTTTAGAACTCACTAAAAAACGTGCATATTGGTCCGCAGGTGCAGCAATTGTACCGATTCCATTCTTTGATGTGGTGGTTGATTTGGGCATGCTGACCCAGATTATTCCCGATATTAATGCCCGCTTTGGTTTGGCACCTGAACATATCAGTGTTTACGATCCTGAAACTAAAAAAGTTCACTGGGACGAACTACGTAAGCGCGGATTTGAGTTTTCAGGTTTTGTGGTGGCGCGTACCGCGATGAAAAAGTCGTTTAATGGCTTTTTCACCAAGATTGCCACCAAACAGGTGACTAAATTTATTCCTTTAGGCGGACAACTTGTGGCAGCCAGTCTCGGTTATTTCATGATGCGTAAAATCACTGAAGCGCATGTACAGGATTGCTATAATCTGGCAAAACGTATTCAGCAAAAAAGCCGCAATACCATTGTTGCTTAAATCAAAAATAAGCAGGTATCGATTTAAATACCTGCTTTTTATTGGTTTGGTCAGGTGAAATGAAAAACTGAAAATTGCCCCTATTACTCGACCAAATTCATGTGTTATTTACTTCACACCTCAAGGCTCCTGTTTACATCACACCAACACATCCATAAAAAAACACCACAATTACGTTAATATTCACTTAATTTTTTAAGCTTTCATAAAGATTGTATTTTTAATCTCCACATCTCGATGATAATTAGATGATGGAGCGTCGTTGTGCAAACTAGCCAATCACCTTCTCGTGTCCGTGCAATTTTTAACGTGACCAGCGGGAACTTCCTTGAACAATACGACTTCTTCCTTTTCGGTCTCTATGCACAGGCGATAGGCGAGACTTTCTTCCATTCCGATAGCAGTTATGCCGCACTGATGAAAACCTTTTTGGTGTTTGCTGTCAGTTTTCTGATGCGCCCGATTGGTGCGCTGGTACTTGGCCCTTATGTTGACCGGATCGGTCGCCGTAAAGGTCTAATGGTGACCTTGAGCATTATGGCTTTTGGTTCTTTAATCATTGCATTTACGCCAAGCTATGCCAGTATCGGCTTTGCAGCCACAGTCCTTATTTTCGCGGGTCGGCTTGCGCAAGGTTTCTCTGCTGGCGTTGAACTTGGCGGGGTCTCGGTTTATTTGGCAGAAATTGCCGAGCCACATAACCGTGGTTTTATCACCAGTTGGCAATCGGCGAGTCAGCAAGTCGCGGTGATCTTCGCTGCTGTGTTGGGCTATCTCGTCAGTGTCATTTTCACCAAAGCTCAGGTTGATGCATGGGCATGGCGCATTCCCTTCTTTGTCGGTTGTGCCATCATTCCATTTATCTTCTGGCTACGTAAGTCATTGGCTGAAACAGAAGCCTTTGCCTCGCGTAAAGAACATCCAAGCACTCGACAAATTCTCAGTACTTTGGCGGCCAACTGGAAAATTGTGCTGGCAGGTGTCTGTATGGTCGCCACCACGACGACAATGTTCTACTTTATTACTGTCTACACACCGACTTACGGTAAAGAAGTACTCCATTTAACCCGCACCGAAAGCTTAATCGCCACCATTATGGTTGGACTGAGTAACTTTATTCTGTTACCGATTGGCGGACATCTTTCTGACAAATTTGGTCGAAAACCACTGTTAATCACCACAACCTTGTTGATCTTTATCAGTGCTTATCCACTACTGACTTGGCTGACCCATACCATTAGCCTGTCGCATATGTTGATGGTGCTGTTGTGGTTCTCTTTGCTGTATAGCTTCTACAACGGCGCGCTGGTGGTTTCACTAGCGGAAATGATGCCGAGTTCAGTCCGCATTGCCGGTTTCTCCGTGGCTTATAGCTTTGCCACTTCGATTTTTGGTGGACTCACACCGATGATTGCAACCTATCTGGTACAAACCTCTGGCAATAAGAGCATGCCTGCTTTCTGGCTAATGTTCGCCGCAATCACCAGCTTAATCGCGACACTGATCGTATTCCGACAGCATCGCAGTTATAGCGCCCAACTGGCGAGTAACAATTAATTTAATTGAACTTAGCTGTAAGGCGGATTAGTCCGCCTTCAGTTGTTGCAAAATTGCTTTTAAAACCTGAATCCGTGCTGAATATTTATCATCCGTCGCAATTACATACCACGGTGCATAATCGGTATCGGTTCGTTCAAACATATCCGCTGCTGCCTTGAGATAATCATCCCATTTCTCGCGATTACGCCAGTCTTCTTCTGTGATTTTAAAACGTTTATGTGGTGTTTGTTCACGTGCCTTGAATCGGAGCGCCTGCTCGTCTTTACTAATTGCCAGCCAGATTTTGACAATCACTGTCTGGCTATCCACCAGGTTTTCTTCAAAACGATTAATTTCACTATAGGCGCGTTGCCATTCTACTGTAGAGGCAAAACCCTCAATGCGCTCAACCAACACCCGTCCATACCAGGTCCGGTCAAAAATGGTAATCTTGCCGCTATCATTTAATCTATTCCAGAAACGCCATAAATAAGGTCGGCGCAACTCATAACGTTCGGGTGCTGCAATGGTATGGATTTCATATTCTCTCGGATCGAGTTTTTTGACGATGCGTTTGATTGCCCCGCCCTTACCTGCTGCATCCATCCCTTCAAAGCAGATCACCACTTTGCGCTCATCAAACCGTAGCTTATCCGCCACTTTTTTGGTTAGTTTACTCAGTTCTTCTTTATAATCTTCTTTTTCCAGATTGGCTTGCTCTGGTTCCAATAGGCGCTGTGGAGTTTTTGCCTGTTGCCACTTCTGGGTCACTTTAGTCTGGTGTTCTGGCAACTCTTGCAAGGTTTGCAGAAGATATTGTGCGAAACATTGATCACGCAACTTTTCATCTTCGCCATCAATAATAAACCAGTCATCGGTAAAGCGTTGACTCAAGCCCTGCAGGGTATCGTATTGTTTTTTATTCCGCCAATCCAGACCGTGTAATTTATGCCAGCGTTGTTCCGAAGCATCGATTTGGTCCAAGCGCTTTTGTAGCGATTTCCACGATAAATCAAACCAGACTTTGACAATATGTACATGATTATTTTGCAAATCATGTTCAAAAGCCCGCATTTGTTCAATATAGGCATCAAACAGATTTTCATCTAGTGGCTTGGAGACATGCATCGCAGTGGTGAGCAAATCGCTATACCAGTTACCAAACATCACCACGATTTGCCCTTCAGCAGGAATAAAACGGGTGTAAGACTGCCAAAAAGGCTGGTTATTAGTTAAAAATTGCGGTGCGTCGGCCTTGACTCGTAAATAACGAGGATCTAGCCATTCACGTAACTGTTTCACGGCCTCACCTTTACCGGCCAACTCAATACCACTCACCAGAACCAGAACACTTTTTGCATTTTTCTTATCACGACTTTCTTTTAATGCATATTGCGCCTCAATCAGCTCTAAAGAGAGTTCATCTTCGTCACGTAATTCAAATGTGGGTTGTTGTTTACTCATGTGCTGCTCTAACTGGCTCATTATTAAAATTAAAATTGCTATTGTTCAAACTATAAATGTTCGCAGAAAAACCCGTGTACAGTTTATGTTGACTGTACCGACACGGCCATAGTGACTAATTATTAAGCATTTAAAGTTTATGCTGTCATGGTTCTCCGCTATGATGATGCCTATGATTTTATCGTTTTATTTTCTTTGAGTTCGAACATGTCAAAACTCGCTGCATTTGATCAACTTTTATTACAATATCAATCTTTGAATTACCACCAGAATCCAGCGATTGCGCAGAGATTGCATGAAGTACAGGCATGGATGAAAGCACGTATTGCCGAGACGCATGCAGAGTTCTTTGCCGAACCCAAGAACCAGCTTATGGCAGCGTACTTTTTAAATCGCTTATATGGTGGGCCAGACTTTGATGCAATGGCGCAACAAATCGAACGTCTACTCAAATATGCACATAAGGCCGAAAGCCTTCTCCCGGAAAATGCGATTAAAACAGGTACTAAATCAGTGAGCTTAGCGGTACTTGCAACACGACTCGATGAGCAAGTTGCCCAGCAACTGTTAGAAGATTATCCCCTCGAAACACCTTTAACGGATGAGATCATGCGCCAGACCTTGATTAAACTCGATCAGGGCGAAGCGCGTTATGAACAACTCCAGCTTCTTGATGAATTAGGCGTGACGCTTGATAAATATATGCGTTCAACCATGATGTATGCTGCCTTTAAAATGTGCAAAGGCATCGCACATAAATACCAGTTTGATGGCATGTATGAGTTTATTCAGGAAGGTTTCGCTGCAATGAAACCCATGAAATCTGCGGCAACCTTTATCAAAACCTTCAGTGAAAAAGAGCGTGAAATTATTGATAAAGTTCATGCAGGACATCCAAATCCATTCCGTGACTAGGATAAGTCTGCTTCTATTTCAGCCACGCACATGATGGCTGAAATAGAAAAATGAGTCTTTTCAAATCTTAAGAAAAATTAAAACCCTTTTGAGAAAGTGACTTTCTGTATATTATTCATATCAATTACATGCGAAACCCTGTAAAAAGATACAAAATCTGTCATCATGCTTGCTGATTCGTGCCGCTAGAGCGAAAGTTTAGGAGAAAACAATGTCTAACGAAAACCAACAGCCTACCCCAGAAGTTGAGCAAAACCCAAGTTCAGACAAAGTCAGCCCTTTCTTAAACACGCCACTTCCACAAGGCACACCACAAGGTCAGCAACAGTCTTTACAACAAGATGCAGCGCCGACCTCAACAGGTTCAATCCCAAAATATAATTTGCCGCGCGGTGCCAATACAGGCAACGTTGGTGCAACCACACACTTCGGTTATCAAACCGTGAGTAGTGATGATAAGGCACAAAAAGTTGCCGAAGTGTTCCATTCCGTTGCCAGCAAATACGACATCATGAATGACTTGATGTCATTTGGTATTCACCGTCTATGGAAACGCTTTGCGATTAATATGTCAGGCGTTCGTCGTGGTCAGCACGTACTCGATATCGCTGGCGGTACAGGCGATTTAGCCAAAGTATTCAGTCGTGAAGTTGGGCCGCAGGGTCATGTTGTTTTATCAGACATCAATGAATCAATGTTAAATGTCGGTCGTGATCGTCTGATTGATGCAGGCTGCACCAACGTTGATTTCGTACTTGCCAATGCTGAAACTTTAGAGCCATTTGCAGACAACAGTTTTGATTTAGTCACCATCAGCTTTGGTTTGCGTAATGTGACCGATAAAGATGCTGCGCTACAAGCCATGTATCGCGTGCTTAAGCCAGGCGGGCGCTTATTGATTCTTGAGTTTTCTAAGCCAGTGTTTGAGCCATTCTCAAAACTGTATGACCTTTATTCATTCACAGCATTGCCGATCATGGGCAAACTGGTTGCCAATGACTCGGAAAGCTATAAATATCTGGCTGAATCGATTCGTATGCACCCAGACCAGCGTACCCTGAAAGGAATGATGGAAAATGCAGGCTTCCAAAGCTGTGACTATCACAACTTAACTGGTGGTATTGTTGCAGTTCATCGTGGATTCAAACTTTAAGGTTTAAGATATGTGGTCGATTTTAGCACTCGGTGCAGTCGAACGTATCATTCATCATGTGATTGACCTGGATGCGATTACGCGCATTCAGCTCAATCAGTTACAAGGTCAATTATTACGTGTTGTGATCGATAGCCCACAACTCTCGGTTGATGTGTTTTTTGATGAGAATAGAGTTCGTCTCGAACCGACCGTGACGGGACAAAGTCAAAGCCCTTCTATTTTTGAACAGCGCCCTTTTGATCCTCAACATACCCTCAAGGATGCAACTGCAACCTTACATGTTGAAAATACGGTTGAGCTGGTTAAATTATTGCTCAGCGACATGGATCAGATTGGCAATATTCCATTGCAAGGTGATTATCACTTATTGCAGGATATTCAAAAAATCATGCAGCAAGCAGAGCCAGATCTCGCAGCGCATTTATCCCCGTGGATCGGTCCACAACTGGCACATGAGTTGGGTAAAGTGCAGCTTGCACCGAAACAGTTAAAACGCTCACTACAAAGCCATTTATTTTTTGTTGAAGATGCCTTAAAAGAAGATAGCGGTTTATTTGCCCCACGTTGGCAAATGGATGATCTCAATCGAGAGACCCGCCAACTCAATCAGGAAATTGATCGTCTGGAAGCCAAGCTTCAACAGCTCAATGCCCAATTCAATCCACAAAAGCAACCCACATAAGACTAGGTAAGACTTTATATGATTCCGCATGTTACACGGTTACACGAACTCTGGCGTATCGCAGCACACTATCGCCTTGATACCCTGTTCCCTGCGGAAGAATTACCTGTTAAAGCACGTCATGCATTAAATATCATTAAAATGCACCCAGCGGCTTGGTCAAGTCGTGAAAAGAAGAATCCGCTTAAACTGAAAGAAGCACTTGAAGAAATGGGGCCACTGGCGATTAAGCTGGGACAACTGCTGTCTACACGCCGCGACCTGATTCCACCAGAAGTATTATCGCAGTTGGTGTTATTACAAGATCAAGTCAAGCCCTATGACACCCAACTGGCAAAACAACGGATTCAGGAATCACTTAAAGCAGATGTGACCACCCTGTTCTCTCGCTTTGATGAACAACCGCTTGCTGCCGCTTCGATTGCACAAGTGCATACAGCAGCTTTGCATGATGGTCGCGAAGTCGTAGTGAAGGTCACTCGTCCTGATATTCGCAGTCAAATTTTACAAGACTTTGAAATTTTGGCTTGGTTAGGTGACTGGCTGGAAAATCGTTTGGAAGCAGCCCGTGCCTTGCATCTGACAGAGATCATTCAAGATTATCGTCAGATTATTTTAAATGAGCTTGACCTGAGTCTGGAAGCCGATAATACCCGTCGTATGCGTCACTACTTTACGGGTTCAAGCATGATGTACGTGCCTGAAGTCTATATGGACAGTAAAGACGTAATGGTAGCGGAACGTATTACTGGCGTGCCGATCTCTGACATCGCGACCTTTGACCGTTTAGGCATGGATCGTGCGGATCTGGCAGAAAAAGGCCTGACCATTTTCTTCACCCAAGTGTTCCGAGATAATTTTTTCCATGCAGATATGCATCCGGGAAATGTCTTTGTCGAGACCATTAACCCAAGCAATCCACGCTTTATTGCGCTGGACTGTGCCATCATGGGTGAACTGTCCAAACATGACCAGATGACGGTTGCACGTATGTTGCTTGCCGTAATGAACAGCAACTTTATGCAATTGATTCAAATCGTGCATCAGGCAGGCTGGATTCCACCGGGTACGGATCAGGATGCATTATCGCGTGAAATGCGCCGTACTGTTGGGCCAATGGTTTCAAAACCGATGGATCAACTGGATTTTGCAGGTATCCTGATTCAGGTCATGGATATTGCCCGTCGTTTCCATCTGGAAATTCCACCACAACTCATGCTACTGCTCAAGACACTGGTGCATGTGGAAGGTTTGGGTACTGATCTTTATCCGCAACTGGATATCTGGAAACTGGCAAAACCGATTCTGACCGAATGGGTGAAAGCCAATATGAATCCCGTCAAGAATGTCAAAGAGCTAGGACAGCAAATCCCAGATCTGTTACTTGGCGCGCAAGACATTCCAAGCCTGTTGATCGATAGTCTGAATGGATTAAAAAACCAGTCCGCATGGCATGACAAGCAACTCCGTGAAATCCAGCACATGCGTTTGCAAATGCAGCAACAGCAACGTCGTAGCTGGATGTTTGGCAGCACTATGCTGATTTTGCTGACCATTGCCATTATCACACCGTGGTTTATTTCCATTGTATTGATTGCACTGAGTAGCCTGTTGGCGCTTTGGCGTATTGCAAAATAAATTCTGCTTTAAATCAAACAAAGGCTGTATCGATAGATATAGCCTTTCTTTTTGTCCTCAAATTCATTTTTTCTTAAAACCCAGCAAAAACGCAGCCAATTTTCAATTTAAAAATCATTTCAGGAAAATTTTATATTGAACTTAGGCCATCCTTGCCTGAGTCCTTTTCCTGTTTTGTGAAGTAGATGATTATTTTTTGCTGATTGCTCATCGAAGTTACAACTAAGGCAATCAAATTAAAAAATAGATGAAAGGATGCAAATTTGAGTTTAAGGAATAGCGCAGAGAATTATGGCACAATTGCAAAATGGCTACACTGGACCACAGCATTGCTATTTTTATGTGCCTATTGCAGTGTTTATTACCGCCATTGGTTTACCGAAAAAGGTACAGCTGAAAACTGGACTGCTTTACAACTGCATCTTTCTGTCGGCGTAAGTATTGCAGTGCTTGTCATCCTTCACGTGATCTGGCGTCTCAGCAATCCACAACCGAAGTTAGAACCTGCCAGCCCGCTCATGACTTTTGCAGCGCATGCAGGGCATTGTGCCTTATATGCCATTATGATCATTGCACCATTAACAGGTTATTTAGGTACCAGTGTAAATACGGAATTCTTTTTCCTGTTTGAGATTCCCCAGTTTGAGCATACAGCCCTGTTCCAAAGCTGGATTTCACAAGGCCTGGGCTTAACCTTTGAAGAATTTGAGCAACCAATTGATTTTATTCATAAGCAAATTCTTGGACAATGGC
>Ga0157359_1000288_pt1 | contig 17264 bp, 14 predicted proteins | sample AttcapACBM3_FD_111482 | JGI IMG/M metagenome (GOLD analysis project Ga0157359, IMG submission 111482) | Fungus gardens microbial communities from leaf cutter ant in Botucatu, State of São Paulo, Brazil - Atta capiguara ACBM3 | ecosystem: Host-associated > Fungi > Mycelium > Unclassified ...
AGTAGGTGGAAGAACAATAGAAAGGAAGGAGAGAAGGAGTACATGAAGAAATTAGAAGAGAGTTTAGAATGGAATAAGAAGGATGAGCAGAGAAGTAAAAAAATCTGGGGGGACAAAAAGGAAGTTCCTCTGGAAGCGGAACCTTAAAAGGGGGGTACTGTTATGGGATGCTTTGGACATGAACAATTTTTATTTTCTTTTTCTTCTATTTTCTGACTTTATAGGGATTTTTCTTTTTCTTTTCTTTTGGATGATGAAGAGGCACGTGACAAGAAAGTCACATAACAGGTCACATGATGTGAGGTCATAGGCTTAGAACATGGTGGAAGGATCTAGAAGATGACATTAGGGCACATAGAGTATGCATGGTGGCCTTGAGTAAGAAGTGAGGCAAACATGAGGTTGAAGCATGGACAATAGGGCAGGTCTAATTATTAGTAGCACGGACCATGAGACATTTGTATAAATAGAGCTCTAATTAAGAAGAGGCTCCTTGTTGAGTTCTCTTGTGAAATTCCCACATTATATCCCAACTCTGAGATTTACTCGTTAGTGAGATCATTGGACATTGTGTCTAGTGGTTGCCACAACACTGTCTCTGGTCTTGTTTTATCTAATAACTTATCATATAATTTGTGCTCTTTTACATAGGAGTTAGTACATTTAGGAAAAAGTCTCTTATCAAAGATGGCATATGTGAAGCAGAAAATGGTATTTCTTTGTGTATGCTGCATGAAGCAGTATCTATTATTGTCAGGCATGGTTTACACTGGGGTGGAAGTCCACAGAATGGACTTGTGGAACAACCTTGGCTTCAGCTTATGTGCTGCACCATCTGTCTGCCATGTGGTTGCAACTTCAGATGATGAAGAGAAAGTCCGAGTGGGAGGGAGTACTGATTGGTGTGTCACTGTTGAATACTGGAGATCGAGTTCAATGAGAGTTTATCTCTGTCGATTATCAGACTAGTGAATTACAATATAACTACTAGTCTTATATACAAACTGATAATATAGGAGATGCTCGGGGTTTCAGTGGTAAAACCCCTATTACCCCGAGTGGAGGTTTCAGTGTTAAGACACTGATAGGAATAACTCCATTATAGAAGACCGAGTTGGATAGGAGTATCTCCGCCATGGAAGACGGAATACCTGGATGGTTGCAGCACTGCCATAAGACATGTTACAAGAAAGATGGCTGCCATGGAAGGCAGGCTTGTATATTTTAGAGGTGACCTCACCGCGGAGATGTAGTTTTCTGGACAAGTGGACTTGCATATGACAATTGTCCTCATATCCAATGAATATCATCAATTCAGAGTGTGGTGCAAGTTTGTTGGCACAAGTTTTAGTAAGGAGGAACACAAGCTTCATAGCTAAAGATACAGAAGTACAATATTTTGGGTTTGTTTCCTAAGAAGATCTCCTGAGGTGTTCTCAAGCAAAGTGCAGTTCAATCATTGAGCACAACCATTTTGTTGGTATACATATGGAGTACTAGTCTCATGAATAATCTCTTGTTCTCTTATAAAGGATTGTAATTCCAATGTTACATATTCTTCTCTATTACCAGTATGTGGCCTCTTTACAGAATGAGAAGTAGTATTTGACCACATCTAGAAAATGAATTGCATCTGCAGCCTCAGACTTTTTTCACAGAAAAGCAATGTTGTAAAAAGAGAAATGGTCATCAAGGAATGTAATTATCCACTTGTATTTTGAATAAGACAAGGTGGGAAGTTTAAGAAGATCTGAGTGAATTAATCCTAGAGATTCACTGGAGTGAGTAGGGTTTTCAGAAAAACTACATTGGTATATCTTTCCAAGAGTGTAACTATAACAGCTACATTTCTGTGTTGGGAAACACTTCTTTGCATCTTCAACATTGTTAAGGACATGATATATGATCTTATCAGAGGCATGTCCAAAGTGACAATACAAAGTCTTAAAGTCCAGATATCTTGTTACAAAGCTTACAGGATTAGGAATATTATACTTGAGAATGGGAGTCCTTACAATCTGGATGTTGCTCCAGAGATTGGGGATAGCTGACAAGATAGCATCACCAGACTTATTACAAAAGGTGGAACCACTTTTATCACCTTCTACTCTCAACCCAGACTAAAGAATCTGCCCAGTAGAGAGGAGATATATTTGCATACCAGAGATATAATATACTGGCCATAGTTTTGACACAGTAACCTTGGTAGTCTCTTTCTCTGGATTAAAGATTTCATGTTCAATCAGAACAGTGTCAGAAGTAACTATAAATAATGGTGTTTTTGAGTTTGCAGTCTCAACTCAGCTATAATTATCTAGAGTTATATTAACAAAGTTAGACTCAAATAGAGTAAAATGAGTGGAGATATCAGAGTCTAAGAATAATTCATCTTTATAAAAGCTTCCATGAGATGCTTTTTTACCCTTATACAAATAGCATAGTGCCTTTTCAAATTTAGAGAGAGATTCACAGCAATAGGCAAGTTAGGCAGAACAAATTCATTTTGGCTTGAAGCCATACATGCATAATTAACTCTACTTGACCATATAAAATCCTCCATTACAATATTTATATTGGTGTAGGATTGGATAGACTGAGTTAAGAAATTCAGTAAATCATCAACTTAGAAGGGGAAAGACATATACAGTTGGTTATCATGAGTTCAACTATCTGATTCATATCCATCATTACTTCCTAAGGAAACTGCATAATCATCATCATCTGCCTTTCTTTTAGGAATAGTTGCTATAAGTAGATTAACCTCCATAAGAGGAGGATTTTCAACAAATAGTTCTATAATTTTAGAGATTGAGGTCTTAGTAGATAGATTAGTGAACTTCTTCTCCAAGCACTTTTTATAAAATCTCAGTGATTGCACTTTTGATTGTGCTTGAGGTTCTTGAATAGGACTACTTTGAGGAGTATGTACTACAGAAAGATAATTAGCAAGTTGAAAAACTATGACTGAAGGCTTAGGAGGGAGAGAGTAGATTGATGAAGAGATAGTGGCTATGCTTGTAAAGGCAACAGGACTATCTACCTGGTAGATGTTACTACTGTTATTATTCTGGTTTCTTATTTTATCTGCTTGGTGAGCATTATCATTTTTTTAGCCTCAGTTATTTTTCTTTTTTCTCTTTTGCTGCTCAAAAGAGCTCTCATTTTGTAACTGTTGTTGCTGTTGGAAGTTCTTTCTCCACTGAGGGGGTTTATTCCCATATGGGATACCAGAATAGCGAGCAGTATTAGTGGTGTTAGTCTGTCTAGAGAACTCTGCCTAGATAGCAGAATATACAACATTCTAGGTAAGGTCAGAGATGGATATATGAGAGAAAAGGATGGAGGTAGAAATAGAGTCCTATAAATAAGGGATTACAGATAAAAGAGTTATTGTTCTCAAAGCAGAGGAGACTTCACAGTTATTCTCACAAAGTCTCATATAAAGAGAATCAAGCTTAGCAAATTGGGAAGGAGAATCCTAGTCACTAGAGACTTGAAATATAATTGTTCTCTGGTAATTAGCAAAGATTGAAGCTGGACCAGGTGTTCTTATAAGGGTCTAAAAATGAGCCCAAAGAGCCTTAGCATTAGGATGGCCATGCATTAATAAGTTATCTAGTAATGTGGAGTTAAAATAGCTAGAGCTTGAGAGCACAAAAAGTTTTTTCTGGCTATTTCATTTACATCAGTAGTTTGAAGGAGTACTGAAGCATTTAGCATGTCATTAGCAGTAAAGACAGCTCTAGGGTAGGTAATAAGAGCAAGAGTTGATTTAACATAAATTTCCCAGAAAGAATAGTTAGTAGGGCCAGTACGTTTGGGGAAAGTAGTGATAAAGTTATTATAATTGCTTTCTCATGTTCACCACATGATTACAGCATATACTACTAGGTTAAGGGTTGTTTCTTTGTGACACAATGATCAGCTACACTGTAGTTGTCTCAGTTAGTGTCTTATATAGTAAATATTTTCATATTTCTCATATTCTATAACTCATTTAACATACAATTGCCATGTATTGTCCTCATTGTCAATAGGTATATATAGTAGTAGATACTGTTTTATATCTTTACACTTTATCAATTGACTCATTCTTATTCCCTTACTCAAGCCTTTGCCTAAGTTGCAACCTGAGCCAAGTTAAAGGTCATAACAAAAGTTGGCTATTGCTATTAATAAAGATAATCAGCATGAGTTAGGAAGCAAATGCAGCCAGCTAGAACACAGATGTTTAACCCAACCAGTAATAATCCATCAGTACATGTAAGATAAAAGGAGATCTTGTAGGCATGGAGTGATTCAGAATCAGCTTGATCCATAACAGGTCTAGGAGTAACAAGGTGTTAGCCTACTAGTAAGGTTGGTCAAGTCCTTCTTATTGATATGAAGCAGCCTAAGAGGGGCTAACTAAAAATGAAGGCAACTGGGACTTATAACCTGTTGGAAAGAACAGAGTACATAATAGCTTGGTGTAGTGTAGACAACTGGTAACCACTTACCTGTGATGTATACTTCTTATGGGGAGCTGAAAGTGAGCAATGAAGAGAGAGGAGTAGTATTATTTAAGGCAAGTATGACTATCTAAATTTGTCTATTAACTATCTGATTAGGACTATATGCTTACTAAGTAGAGTGCTTTGCAACACAAAGTCTAAGAAAAGAAAAATGAAAATAAAATAAAAGATGAGTTTGTGCAATGATAGTATATAGACATTGAGCTGAATGCTTATTTTTCAACAAGTGATAGCTTGTCAAAGCCAACTTCTGTGGTATGTAGTATGACTTGTCTTGGCTAAACCTTGGTATTGAGTATCATTTGGCTTGATAGAACCTAATGATAAGCAGAAAAAAATGTTTGATGTAAAATAACACTAAAAGTTCTATAACTTCTCACCACATAATATCTGGACAGTGTTGTTGATGTAAAGCTAATATTAAGCTTCAAAATAATCTGTCAACAATATTACTCTGTTAGACCTTTTGACAACTCAAATATTGTAGCTAAATTTTTTCTATCTCTTGTTATGAAGCATTTCACTTATGAAGTGTTCATGTTACAATCAGTAGTATAACTAATTAGGTAGTTGATGTAAAAATTTTCATACAATACTATTGTCTTAGCTTCTACTATTACTTGTACTTCTCAGCTCACCACTACAGAAATTACTGTTATTGTTCATTTGTCTTGTACACTTTTTGCTTTATGCTCTTTTTCCTTATTTGATACTATATTCTTTTCCTTTTATACATCTCTTCATTTATTATCTAACATGTATCTAGTCATCTCTATTTTAGATATATACAAATATACAAGTTTCATGCTACAAAGATTGAGTTACCTCTATTCTAGCTACAGTAGCTTTTGCTTGAGTTTTCCATTCAACACTTACTACTAGTAAGTGGTCATTAGTTATCTACACTATACTATACTGCTATGTATTTTGTTCTTTCCAATAGGTTATGGGCTCCAGTTATCTTGATATCTAGTTAGTGTATTTTTAGACTGTTTTATATTGATGAGAAGAGCTTGACCAACTTTACTAGTAAGCTAACACCTTCATTTTAATTTTGTTCTCATTTTGATTTTTTTTCAATTTATCTTTTATTTTTAAACTTAGGGTTAAAGTTTAGCATGATATTATAAATTTGTCAAGATTGAGAAAAGTGGACTTAGTTTCTCTTCAGTTTCTTTCTTATTTTTATTTTTCTTTTCGATTTATTTTCTATTTTTCTATTTTTAGAGCTTAGGGTTAGGGTTAGACACACAAACACAAGAAAAAGATGGAAAAGGACAATGTCATATAACGTATACAACACATGTTGGCCTTGAGGTGCATACATGATAGTTTAGGATAGGCTAGAAGTACTTAGCATGGACCAAGCATCTTTAGTATATAAGGTAGACAATCCTGTGAAGAGTTCTCTATTGAGTTCTCTTGTGTTACCCAATACAAGGTTACTTCTTAACCTGATTCTAAGGGCTTTGAGCTATAACAAAGTTACTGCCACAAACTGTCATACTACAATGCTATCACTATCACAATGTCACACAATCATATGGCACAATGGAAAATGATAGAAGGATCTAGAAGAAATGATATTATACAATATATTATATATATTGTTACAAACTTTGTTCAGCTTGTATCTCCACAACTAGTAGACTGATTTCTACAAACTAAGTTGCACTGGAAAGCTCTAAATGATGGCTATCTGCATATATATGATATGTACAAATGCAACAACAAACAACTGAGATATTAGGCCATTAGTAACTATAAAAGTTTTATTGGCTATATTATAAATGGCTGGATGGATTTATATGATTAAACTTATATTGGAAAGTACTCATCAATCCATTTCTGATAATATGTATATTCCAAAGTAATAAGTATTGATAGAAATACAAACATATCAATATAGTGGCATAATTAGTTATTTTCTAAAATTAGCCTGACATTTGCTAAGACAGATAATAGCCCCTATCAGGTATGAGTTTTAATTATGTGATAGAAACAACTTGCATACAGACCATCACTATTTTGTATATATACCTCTGGTTTGAGAATTAGACCTCAGACTTAATAACATTAATTTTCATCATTTATCATTGACATCTGTATTGATTTTAATCATCATTATCATCATTATTGAACTTCTAAATCACTCCTAAACCTCTGAGAATATATCCAAGGTTCAGATATCACAAATAAGTGAGTAGTTCATTTTATGATATATATATTGACCTTGAGGAAAATACATAGTCATTTAGGGTAGGCTAAAGTAGTAGAGCACAAACTATTAGGTTTTAGTATATAAGGTAAATGATTCTGAACAGAGTTCTCTATTGAGTTTTCTTGTGTTAACATAATATAAGGTTCTTATTCTTGATCTACTCTAAGATCTTGAGTTTGTAACAAGTTAGTTCAAAGAATGAACCTGTTATGGTGTACTTGAACACTAATATTTTTCTTTTACTTTTATCTATTTTTATTGATTTAATATTTCTTTTCTTTTGATTTTCTTTTTCTTTTTTCTTTTTATTTGGATGATGAAGAGGCACATGACTGTGGTCACATGACATGTCACATGATGTGAGGTCATAAGCCTAGACTTGGTGAGAGTGGGCTAGAAGGATGATGTCAGGGCACATGTATATAGTATGATGTTTTTATAAAAGACATAAGATTGAGATATAGTAGAAGTATGGACATTAGGGTAGGGTTATTTATTGCTAGCATGGACCATAAGACTTTTGTATAAATAGTATAGGAATGTAACAGAGACTCCTTGTTGAGTTCTTATGTGATCTCCACAATAATATCCACCTTTGAGATTTATTGCTTATGTCTCTATTGGTTTTTATAACTAGTAGTTGCTACAACAGAACCTTGAATTAGATAATCATAAGAGAACTCAATTGAGTTCTTAGTACAGAATTGTCTATTTTATATATGCTAAGTTACTGGTCCATGCTACAGTACCATTAACCTACTCTAAAGGCCATATATTATCCTTAAGGTTAGTATATATCAAACATATTGTAGTGACATTATTTCTTTTAGAACCTATTACTATTTTCCATCATGACATATGATTGTGTGACAATGACAGTATTGTGAAACTGTGACCAATGTGTGACAATTTGTAACAATAACTTATAATATTATGTTAATTGTGACCTTAAGTTCTAAAATAGAAAAATAAAGAAAAATAAAATTTGTTAAGTCCACTATTTGTAATTCTAACAAACTATTCAAGCTTTTTTAATAGTTTTACTACTACATCAATAATAATACTTCAATATATCTTTGTTATTTTATCTTTATTTTTTTATCTTCATTCTTATATATAAGTAACAAGTATTTATAAATGGGGGAGAGATGGCATAGTAGAAAAGCCCTTTATCCATGTGTATTATATTTATCTCAAACCTACTTGAGATTATAGGTTCAATTCCTTAGTAGTCCTTTGTATTGGGTAACTATATAAAAAGGTTAGAGTATTAATACTTTGTACATGATTCCTTCTATAGGCATGGACTGCCATTGCACCCCATGTAATAAATTGTTGACTTAGTAAAAAAAAAATTTATAAACTCTACTACTACTACTTTTTTTACTAAATATAAGAAGCTTTGCTATTTGTTATAGTATACTTTGTTTTTTTGGTTAATGAGAATGTATGTGATTGAAGTCACATTACATTTCACATAATATAATGTCATAGGTTTAGAATATTATAGAAGAAACTCAAATAATAATGTCAGAGAGCATACCTATAACATGTTTATGTTATGGTAATGGTATAGTGGACTAATAAATGATATATATTATTAGACTTAAGAACAATAAACTTGATCTTTTTCTATTTTTCTCCTTATTATTTGGTTTTTTATTTTTCTATTTCTATTTTCTTGATTTAGACTTTACTAAGGAGAGTAATGTCATGCTTAAACTTTAGTGCACTTATTGTCAAGATCGAGAGAAGTGGACTTAGTTTCTCTCTCATTTTTATTTTTATTTTTGATTTATTTTCTATTTTTCTATTTTTAGAGCTTAGGGCTAGGGTTAGACATACAAACACAAGAAGAAGGTGGAGAAGGATAATATCATACAATATGTACAACACATGTTGGCCTTGAGGTATACACATGGCAGTTTAGGGTAGGCTAGAAGTACTTATCATGGACCAGGCACCTTTAGTATATAAGATAGACAATCTTGTAAAGAGTTCTCTATCAAGTTCTCTTGTGTAAACCCTATACAAGGTTTTTCTCATTGACTAGCACTAAAGTCTTTAAGTTGTAACACTTATAGACAATACATGGACATTAGAGTAGGATTATTGTCATAAGATGCCTAAATTACTTAGAATGGAAGGTGTTTCCCATACTTTTCCCATACTTTCCATCAACTGATTAAAAGGATTCAGGACCATAATGGAGCACAATGTTATTTATAAGATTATACTAAAATTAGATAGTCAGGTAACTACAGGAGTCTGGTACACAGACCAAGCAGCTATTGTATAAGTAGTAAGCCAATTTCAACAAGAACTTCATTGAGTTCTTCTTGTCCTAAACCACATCTTAGGGGTTAAAGTTTATTTGACTCCAATTCTTACATTAGAACTTGATCCTACCTGATAACTAGTTACCTCAACTCTTCATCATCTTACTCATTCTAACTTTTTTTCTACTGTTGGTCATAGTGACCAACAGTGATCTTGGACATCAGACTCTAGGTATAAAGAGAACCTTCTTAGTGGGTTTTGCTAAGGGTTGAAAGGCTGGGCTAAAGCCTAGGTGCAGATCTTTGGTATCTGAACCTCAAAAAATTGGGTGCTGCACTCTGCCATTAGTATACTTGTACCTTTTGCTATCAGTCTTATGCTACAAGCTTCTTGAAGCTTGTTTATGCAGAAGAATGACAGATAATCCTTAAGACACTGTCTAGAGTAGGTATTCCCTTCTAAGAGGCAGTATCTAGTAAATTCTCTTACCTATAAAAAACATAGCACAATTCAATCCTTAGATAAAGAAGACTACCCCAAGATGAACACTCTGTTACTACTGCTGCCATTCTTGCTATACTTGAGCAGTATCAACAACTACAACAAACACCATCACTGCCACCATCAACTATATCATCTATCCCCTACCAACTTACTATGAAGCAGTTGCTCCAACATTTTGCATAACAAAATGCTATGCTCACTTAGCTATCTGAGACAATCATCTTTCTCTTGGCCCAGTGGGGCCAACAATACTAAAAAGCTGAGATGGCCAAACTTCCCATCTTTAATAAGAAATGAGAAGAAGTGGTAGGTTTTATTAATGCTTGCCACATTTACATGAATGTGGGAATGAGGGGAGTAGAGGAAAAGAAGAAGGTAGTCTGGGTACTATCTTATGTGCAGGGAGGAATAGCCAAGACATGAAAGGACAATGTCTTGGAAAAAATCAGGAGAGGGACAGCTGACTTGAATACAGCAGAGAGGTTGTTCAAAAGAATCCAAGAAGAGTTTGGAAAGTTTGATGAGGAGAGTAGAAAGGTAGACAAGCTGAGGAGGATGGTACAGAGAGGGCATACATGTGACAAATATGTACAGGAGTTTAAGAAGCTGGTGAGAAGGAGCAGATATGAGGGTAGGACTTTTGTAGAGAAATTCAAGAGGAGATTGAATGAGGTATTGAGGAGGAAACTAGAGGAGGCAGAAAAACTCTCAGAAAAGATAGAAGAATGGCAGGAAAGTTAGACTGCAATATGAGACAAGTAAAAGCAAAGAAAAGAATACTGGAGGCAAAAGCAGTGTGGGCACCATAGGTGCCAAATGCACAGCTAGCTCCACAGTGGAGCAGTGGAGGATAGAGAGGAGGCAAATGAGGAGGCTATCAGAACAAAGGAGAAAACTTTGGGAGTTTGAAGAGAAATCCCAATACTATAGAAGTTGACAGAGGGGAACACCTCCTAATTATATGTTATCAGTGTGGCCTTTCTGGCCACATCTTTAGATGGTGTAAGGAGCTGGAAAGGCTCAGAATAGTAGAGTTGGAGAAGGAAATAAAGCAGTTAAAAGAAAGGAAAAGACAGTAGGCTTCTACCTGTTCTCCTATAACAAATATAATATTTTGAAATGTACAAATATAAACAATATAATTGGTTCTCAAAACATTGGGAGAGTAGGAGATATACAGTGAATGCTCAAACTATTGAGAGAAATATAGATGAAGATGGGATTAGAGAAGGTGGATACTCATGAGGGAGTATCAGTGAAAGCACTGCTAGATAGTGGAGTGATGGGACTATTTATGAGTAAGAAGTTGGTAGAAAGGGAGGGCTTTTAGTTGAGGAAACTGGAAAAACTAATCAAAGTCAGGAATATAGATAGGACAGGGAATAGTGGAGAATCAATTACACATGAGGTTGAATGTAATATGTACTTTCAAGGACATATTGAGAGGGTGTAAATAGATGTTTGCGAATTAGAAAAGATGGAGGTGATTTTAGGCATGCCATAGTTGGCTGCTCATAATCTAAAAATTAACTGAGAGAAGGGAGAAGTGTACATGACAAGATACCCACCTATGTGTGGAGAGAAAAGAGTATAGGTCACAAGAAAGAGGCTAGAAGTGAGAAAAACAGAAGATAAAAAGAAGGTAGAAGAGTTAGTATCTAAGAAGTTTTAAAAGTGAAAAAATGTATTTGGAAAGGCAGAATTAATATACATGCCCCTAAGAAAACCATGAGATCATGTCATTGAGCTGAAGGAGAGATTTAGTCTAAGGAAAGTAAAAGTATATTCACTGGTAAGAGAAGAGAAGAAAGAAGTACAAGCATTCATGAAAGATCAGTTACAAAAAGGATACATTAATGTTACAATTAGTGTTACAATTAATGCCTCATGTATTCAGCATGGACTAGGATACAGGGCAATAATGATGTGATCAGCTGCACCAAAGTAATCTCAGTCAGCATCTCATGTAATAGGTGTTGTGTTCTTACTCTATTCTTATGCTTTATGACTTAATTACCTTGTATATAGTGAACCTTTTCCTCATATTAACCTTATATATATATAGTGTAGGTGTACTTCTGTATTCTTACACTTTACCAATTGTCATAAATCCCTTTCTTACTCTCAAGTATTTGCCCAAGTGCAACCTGAGCTCCAAGCTAAGGTCATAACATTTGGTAAAGCATTAACAAACTCATCTTGCAAAAGAAGAAGTACATAGTGGTTAGTCCACAGACAAATTAGGTGAAGTTACTACTAGACAATAAACAAAACACATGTGGCATAGACCATGAGAAGAACCAAAATGAGTTCAAGATGAAGAAATGATATCAAGGCACTGTTGGAAAGACTAGGATCCTTGTAGATCACAAACAAAGCCTCAGAAGAAATATACAAACAATCAGACAAAGAAATATCTGTAACACCACAACCAGTAATGATGAACAATAATACACAGACTGTAATACTCAAGAGCATGGTTCTAGATCCAGGATAGTTCAATGGAGACTAAACAAAATTTGAAGACTGGTGGAGAGGAATTTGATTATTTCTCAAGAGTAACAGGATCATAGAAACTGACAATAGAATAATAGCAATCTTGGCTTGCCTCAGAGAAGATGTAGCAGGTATCTACACTCAGAGGAAGCTAGATGAATTAGATGGAGAATTAGGAACTCAGGATTGAGAAGAATTTGTTAAAGAAATCAAGATGACATTTAGTGACAAGACAAAGGCAGCAGATGCTGAATAGAGAATAAAATCCTTCAAACAAGGAAAGAAGAACACAGTGGACTTCATAATTAAGTTTGAAGCTCTAGCAATGAAAGCAGACATAAATAAGCTACATGCTATCTTTTTGCTAAAGAAGAATGTACAACAAGATATCATCAAGATAATATTGGGATACCTATCCATTGTGGCACCAAAGTCACTCAAGAAGTGGAAGGTGGTGATCATCTCAGTTGGACAAGGATATGAATCCACAGAAGGAAGACATGACTATAAGACAGGAACAGGAACAACATATAAAGAAAGAGAACAACCTATGGATATAGGAAAGTTCAATGATAATTTCAAGGACAGGAAGCCTAAGTGCTTCAATTGCAACAAGTATGGCTACATAGCCAAGGAATTTTGGAACAAGAAGAAAGAAAAAGAAACCAGGAAGTGTTTCAAGTACAACAAAGAGGAACACATTGCAAAAGACTGCAAAGGGAAACAGTCAATAAAGAAACAGAAGATTCAAGAGAAATCAGAGGACAAAAATAATGAAGAGAAGGATAAAAAACAGGATTTTGGAGAAGATTTCAAGTAGGCACAGTATGAGAGATCTCTCCTGTAAATTCTCAGAATAAATATATTATTCCTAACTGATGGAGTAATACTAAGAAAGAATTAAACATGCAAGTAAATGTCAAGACAAAGAATGGGAAAAACCTCAAAGTCAAGACACTAGTGGGTTCTGGATGTATATACATAGGAATTGATGAACAACTAGTCAAGGAGAAGAGGATACAGACAAAGCCAATAAACTTCTCATTTGAAGTTTTTAATGCAGATAGAACAAAGAATAAAGAGATGACCAGAGTGGCATCTCTAGAAATTCAAATCAATGGACACAAGAAGCAGCTGGAAGCTGCAGTAATGGACTTAAATGGAACAGATATATTTTTGGGACACAATTGGCTGGTCAAGTATAATTCAGAAGTCAATTGGAAAAATAGGACAATATAGTTTACAAGATGTCCAGGGTTATGTAAAATGAAACACCAGAACATAGAATTCAAGACTAGGAGAACATAGGCTACTGAAAACAAGGAATAGGACAACAGCAAAATAGGAAAAGAACCTGATGCAACAAATCCAGAGGATTTACTAGACTACATTTGACTATTTACACACTTATTCAACAAAAGGAAGTTTGAGAAATTACTGGAACAATGAGAATGGGATCATGAAATAAATCTTATGGAAGAAGCATCTAAAGAATTAAATGCAAAGGCCTATGCAATGACATTGAAAGAAGAAGAAGATCTCAACTAGTGGCTAGATTAACAACTAAAAGCTGGGTTGATAGTAGAATCAAAATCAAGATATGTGGCCCAATGTTTTTATATTTCAAGAAGGATAGTTTACTACAACTGGTTCAAGATTACAGAAAGCTTGATCAAGTTACCATCAAAGACAAGATGCTACTCCTATTAATAGGAAAAGTCATTGACAAACTGAAGGAAGCAAAGTACTTCAATAAACTTGATCTTATTTGGGGATACAACAATGTGTGGATAAAAGAAGGTGACAAATAAAAAGCAGCTTTCTTAATGAACAAGAGTTTATTTAAACCACAAGTCATATACTTTGGACTGTACAACTCACCAAGAATATTTCAAAGGATAATGAACAGCATTTTACAAGAATTACTCCACAAAGAAGTATTAGCAAATTACATGGACAATTTTGTCATACCAGCCAAAACAATGAAGGAACTGGAGGAAAGAACAATCTAATTCTTGAAAATTACAGAAAAACACAACCTATGTTTCAAAAGATCCAAGTGTGACTTCAATATGGAAGAAATCCCAAAACTTGGAGTAGTCATTGGAAAAGAACAAGACAAAATAAAAGTGGTCAAAAAATGGAAGACTCCAACAAAAATCAAGGAAGTAGAAAGCTTCCTAGGATTTGCAAATTTCTATAGGATATTTATCCAGAATTTCAGTCATACAGTGAAACCACTAAACAAGTTAAAAGGCAAAAAGGAATAGACATGGACAAAAGAATACCAACAAGCATTTGAAGAACTAAAGGAAAAGACAATAAGCCAACTAGTACTTTCTCTTCTGAAAAGGGAAGATAAATTTAGGATAGAAACAGATGTCTCAGGACATGCTATTGAAGGAGTACTATCTCAAGAATAGGAAGGAAAATGGAAACCAATAGCCTTTCTATTCAGGATGATGTAACTAACAGAAAGAAACTATGAGATATACAACAAAGAACTATTGGCCATTGTGGAAGCTTAAACAAGTGGAGACAATACTTATTGGACACAACAGAAAAGTTTGAAGTCTGGACAGACCATGAAAATCTCAAGTATTTCAGGGAATCTCAAAAGCTGAATGGATAATAAGCCAGATAGTATCTGAAATTACAAGACTATGATTTTACACTGCAATATATTTCAGAGAAAACAAATACAAAGGCAGACATCTTGTTAAGGAAAGACAAGTAAATATACAAGATGACAACAAAGACATACAAATATTGAAAGAAGAATTATGGATAAGAAGAATGACTGCTGAAATTACAATGTTAAGAAGGAACAGAGTAATGGAAAAAACAGAGTTTTAAAGGAGATTCAGTAAAACAGAACAAAGGAACAAGAAGTGATACAAGAATTAAAGAAGGAAAATGGACAAGCTTAGAAAGATGATAAAATAGTCTATATAGGTAGACAAATCTATATCCTCAACAACAAGAAAATCACAATCCTGTAGATGTTGGCCACCCAAAACAGTCAAGAATGTTGGAATTGATCAAACAAAATTACTGGTGGCCAGGAATCAAGAAAGATATCAAGAAATATGTTCAAGAATGTTTCAAATACCAATAGAACAAAGTGCAATACCAAAAGAAAGCGGGAGAATTACACCTATTGGAAATATCATAAGGACCTTGGCAGGAAATCAACATTGATATTATTGGCCCATTACCAAAGTCAAATGGAAAAGATGCTATTGTGGTTATTGTAGATAGATTCACCAAGATGGTTAGATTAAAGACAACAATGACAAAAATTTCTTCAGAAGAGATTATAAGAATCTACAGGAATGAAATTTGGAAACTATATAGAATACTAAAGAAAATCTTGAGTGATAGAGGACCACAATTCACATTAAGGTTTATGGAGGAATTCACAAAAGCATTAGGAACTATGAGACAGTTGTCAACAGCATATCATCCTCAAATAGATGGGCAAACAGAAAGAATTAATCAAGAAGTGGGAACATTCCTATGACACTACATTAACTACCAACAGGATGATTGGGAGGAATGCTTAGTAGCTAGGGAATTCCAATACAACCATAAGAAATATGTAGCAATAAGATGGACTCGATTCAAACTCAACTTTGGAAGACATTTATGGAAAGGCAACCTTATGGCACAAACAGAGTTCCCAAAATTAGAAGATTTCCTTACAGGCCTACAAAGAAGTTGGGAGGAAGCTACAAAGTCTATGGAAGTATCACAAGAAATGATGAAGAAGCAGTTTGACAAGAAATAAAGGAATTCTCAAGGATTGAAGGTTGGAGACAACATATGGTCAGAAAGCAAAAATATTCATTTGAACAGACTCTCAAAGAAGCTGGACCAGAAAAGATATGGACTCTTAAGAATCTCAAAGAACATTGGTCTAGAAGTGTTTTAGCTTGAACTTCCAGAAGGATAGATGGTTCAAAATGTGTTCAATAAAGACTTGTTGACAAGGTGCAGGGAACTACATTTCAAAGGACAACACATGGAACCAGCACCTCCACCTACAATTATTAATGAAGAAGAATATGAAGTTGAAGAAGTCAGGAAGTATTAAAAACAAGGACAGGGAACATAATACCTGGTACATTGGAAGGGCTATGGAGATAAACATGATCAATAGATTGCAAAAACAAGGTTACCTCATGTAAAAGAGGCAATTGAAAACTATTGGTCAAGGATTTTGAGTCAAAACCTATAAAGAGAGGGGGTAAAATCCTAGTTTGATAGTTTACAACAATTATCACTCAATCTTCAAAGCAAATGTCTTATCAAATTACCAACAACTGTGCTACCACACCAACTTCTCCCAACACATATTATTAGGAAGCTGAACAATATGGATGAGGCTAAACTATTGAAGGAAAAGCATGACAACTAGAGTAAACTATACTACAAAATATTAAAAGGTTTGGAGGCAATGATAGATGTGCAGAAACAAATATGGGACATGATGAAGATAGCAGAGGAAGAAATATGACAGTCACAGAAATAGAGGGGACAATTTTAAAGGTAAGCATTGATAACTGAGTCACAAATGCAACAAATATTCTAGGAATATCGGAAGACCTACAATATTTGGTTCAAAGCAATATGGAAGATCAAGCATATCAAATTCAATGCATGCTAGCTGATGAATTGGACAATTACAAAGGATGAGAAAATCAATTTATAGACAATAATATTCAAGAAATACAGGAGTTATACAAAGACAGAGAATAAAAGAGAGAGGATGGAAAAGTAGAAGAAGAAGTCATACTAATCAAACTATATGAGGTATTGGCAACCACATCATCCAAGACAACCAAATTGAGTTTCATACACAATGAAATCAAGAATTCAGAACAATACATGAAGTTCATACATTCTCCAACACAAACAAAATTATTCAAGCTACTTCTACACTACCAATTGCTTTGCTCTAGAGGAGAACAAGATCCCAAATTCTGGAAAGAAATAGCAGTAGTCTTTGTTGAAGAAAAGCATAACACAGAGACCTCATGAAATGGATTCTCTATATTCATGTATCAAGGAGGCTCTCTATATGAACTATATTTCATTACTGTTGACAATCGAGGACAAGTAATTGTTATGATTCAAAGCTCAAGGTGTTAAGCAATGAAACAACTCTTGTATTGAGTAACACAAGAGAACTCGATAGAGTTCCTAGTACAAAGTAGTCTACCTTATATACTACTACTCATGGTCTA
>Ga0157359_1000289_pt1 | contig 17215 bp, 2 predicted proteins | sample AttcapACBM3_FD_111482 | JGI IMG/M metagenome (GOLD analysis project Ga0157359, IMG submission 111482) | Fungus gardens microbial communities from leaf cutter ant in Botucatu, State of São Paulo, Brazil - Atta capiguara ACBM3 | ecosystem: Host-associated > Fungi > Mycelium > Unclassified ...
AAGAGGCACATGACACTACAGTCACATTACAGGTCACATGATGTGACATCATAAGCCTAGAACATGGTAAAAGAATTTGGAAGATGATGTCAGGGCACATGTACACAACATGGTGGCCTTGAGTAGGAAATAAGGTGGACATGAGGTTGTAGCATGGACAATAGGGCAGGCTTAATTATTGGTAGCACAGACCAGGCATGTGTTGTATATATAGAACTTTAATTTAGCAGAGACTTCTTGTCAAGTTCTCTTGTGATTTTTCCCACTTGATTACCTACTGAGAGCTTTACTCACTTGTGTAGTTATTGGACTTTGTGTCTAGTGGTTGCCACAACAAGAATAGCTAGTAATAGCTGAATTTGCAGTCAACAATGAAACATATTTGGCAACTAAAGTGTTTTCATTCATGGCAAAATAAGGTAGAGAGTTGAGAATAGAGATAAACATTAGAAAAAAAGAAAAGTAGAAAAAGCTACAGAGTTTGCAAAATATAAAAGCCTACAGTATGCACAGTTGAGGGGGCTTACTTGACTGAGTATGATGAAAAGTCAGATAAAAAGCCAAGTTCTCTTACAAATGGGTCTTATTTAGTATATCTAACATTAAAGTCTTCTCTATATACAATAAGTTGAGGATGTTCAGAACTTTATTAAATAAAAAGTCCATAACAGTATAAAGATTGTTGGAGTAGATATTCATGAGGAATTGACATTTGCCTCTATTGAAAAAGAATAGAAGCTAGATTTAGGTGTTTTCTCAGAGTTTTGTGGAAATCAAATTACCTAGATCTAATCTGAATGAATGAAAGCATCAACAACTTTATCTTCTCTAAAGATTATAGTAGATAGTACAAAGTAAATAAAGTTCTAGAAAGGTTTTGGGATAAAGATGATATTATACAAGTTCTTTTGTATTCCAAAAAGGCTATCCACAGGCTATCCACTAGTGTACAGTTCTTGCAAACATTCTGCAAATAAATATAAAGTATGTTAGTTGTACTAGATATAAGAAGACTAACTCTTCTAAGACTTTTATCTTCTATGTTTTTTGGCTGATCCATGTTCTATGACCCTTTCTTATTATGATATGGCCTTGGATAGCATTTTTTAAAATATAGTTTTACTTTGATTTTACAGACTTTATTTCTTCTATTATTCCTTTCTTTTAGTTTTAGTTTCTTTTAATTTTCTTTTATCTAGCAATAGAGGATCATGTGATAGATGTACATGACTATATCACATGAGATAATATTATATATCTAAAAGAGAGTAGGGGGTCCTAGTATAATAACAACAAGAGATATAACTATAGTATATTTGCCTTATAGTTAATATATAGTAGACTTATGGATAATATATATAGCTTTAAAATAGAACTATTAATGCAGAGCATGGAACATGATTTATTAGTATAAATAGTGTATATTGTCAAGTTCCTTTTGTAAATTTTAATATAAAAGTAATAGAAATATACTAGTTTTATTTTTATGAGATGCTTGAACTTGAAACAACTAAAGAGACATAAGAATGACATTCATCCAAGCTTAAAGGCTGTATCAAAGAAGAAAATTGAGTAATGGAATGTAAAGGAATTTTCTGGGATTTTATTCTATTTTTCTGACTTTAATTTCTTTTTATTTTATTTTCTAATTATTTTACCTTTATTTCTTTGACAGTGGAAAAGACATGTAACCAATTACATCATAGGTCTAGAACATTGGAAAAGAAATTAGAAAAAGTGTTATTAAGATACATAACTATAGTATGTCAATCTTATGGAGTACTTATAGATAACACATAGACTTTAAAATAGGGTTATTTATTATTAGTACAGACTATATCTGTATGGTATAAACAGTATAGAAATACAGCAAGGACTCCTTGTCAAGGTCTTCTTGTAATTTCCATGAGACATCCACCTTTCTAAGAAATTTACTTAAGTATTTACTTAAGTATTGCTGTTAGTCTTTGTGACTAGTGGTTGTTACAACACCCATGTAAGTTTGTACACCTTTGCTATTATAGTCTTGGTTACTACAACGTTTCTCATATCTACACTCATCTACTCATCTGATTTCCCATGTTCTAGATCCTATCAAGTTATATACTAATACTCTCAACTATTTAGATATGTTATTTAACTTCTCTTCTAGTACTTCCTTTCTCTTCTATAATACTCTGTGGTCTTCTAAAGTCTGCTAGTATCATTTACACATCTACTTATCTACTTTTTCATACTCTAGAAGTATCTGCTAAGCACTCTGGCTCTCTTCTATTTTAATTTCTCTATTCTGAACTGTTTCTGATTACTTAAGTATCATCATTCATTGCTTATGTAATCATAATTCTAACACATTAAAATGAACCTGTTAACATATAAAGTAGTCATCACCTTCAAGAATCCTTATTCTATTCTCTTAGAATTTCTAAAGGTAAGTATATAGTTTAGTATTTCTCAGACAATAAACTTAGGATTTTCTGGAGATTTGAAGTGCTTTGCTCTTCTGCCTAGTTGCTCTAACACTAGACATACTCATTAATTATCCCTATTGAAGCCAGTCATAGTACTGTAATTGGCTCTTCTAGAACACATCTTAGTAGCCTTATTACTATGTTATTGTCTGTTCAAGAAATAGCATCAGAATAGACACTTGTTGTTATCAGCAGCATAATCTCCTTTGTATTTCAGATACTTGAAAGTGTGAGAACAAGATATACCAGCTGTAATGGTCTCTCTGAAAGGACTAGACTTGGGATTGGTCTTATAATACTAAGTTAAGAGTTTGTAGTTCTTTACTCTGTATAAACTACTACACTTCTGAAAATTAGTATTTTGAATATAACAGGCATATGTTAGATGTTTCTAGTACCAGAAATTATAACACTGAATAATTCCATAATATATAGCAGTCTCTTATATTATAGTAGTATGTTGTCCAAAGTTAAATGAGTAATTAATAAGAATCTTATCCTTAAAGCCCCTTTGGAAGTTCTAGATGTCAATTCAGATTACTATAAGGAAATTCAACATCTTTATATAACAAGCTCTAGATCACTCTAAAAGTCCATAATATTTGCTACCCAAATAGAACCTTATATAAGGCCTATAGTATTGTGGCAACCATAAGTCAAGATGACTCAAGATAGTACTAAGCAAACTCTTAATAGAATATTTCATAGAGATCACAAGAAAACTCAACAAAAAGCCCTTGATGTATTGCTATCCTATTTATATAATAGATATATGGTTTATACTAGTGATAAATAATCCTACCCTAAAGTCTATGTATTATCCATAAGTGCTTCATAAGATCAACATACTATAGCTATACATTTTAACATTACTTCTTTTAGATTTTTCTCTAATATTCTAGGCCTATGATATAATTTGTTCTATAATATGTTATATAATCTAATCATATTTCTTCTTTGTTGTTAAAGAAATAAAAAGTAAAATAATTAAAAAAGAAAATAGAAATAAAATAAATAAAAAATGAAATTCAAGTTATAAAAAGTAAATAAAATCCTAGAAAAATCTCTCCAAGTCTGTTACTTAATTCTCTTTCTTAGTTTAACTTTTTAAAGCTTGGGCAAATATTGTTCTTATGCTTCTTTCATCATTCCAAGTTCAAATATCTTATAATATACAGTACTTTACAATCCTGATATAAGCCTATAGTGCTGCCACTGTAAGCTATACCTATTATCACTAAGCTTACTAGTATCTCTCTATATTTCCTCTCTATTTAGGCAACCTTCCAGATATTTCTATCTAGGTTTCTAGCTATCTAGTCTTTATTATTTCCTGCTTATATAATAGCTGTTCCACTTGATTAGTATAGACTATAGAGATACTTATGGTAGACACTGCTTTTAGAAAACCCTATTCTGTTTTCTTAGGATCCTTCTAAAGGTATACCCTATTCTGTTATATATATAGATAATATACTTAGAATTTTTTTGAAAATATAAACTTCACTATAATACCACAGACTTTGTTCAATCACTCTAATAATTACTGATGTATCAGAGCTAGGAGATCTCTTCATAATATAAGATATAGATGCTATTATGATAGTCTCAAAGAGAAGAGAACTGAAAAGAGCTGTTGCTATATGGATAGGAGTAATTGGCAAAGAAGGATTTAGAATCCTAGTAGAAGATATTTAAAACTTTCAAAAATAACTTAGACTGAGGTAAGTGGAGCTCTATCTCAGTAGTCTTACTAAGATTAGTAGTTTTTTTCAGCTATTACTTGATCACTTCTAGCTTTACTACTAAAGTAACAAAGTTGGTAGATATAGACATACCATTCCATGTCTTGCAAACAAACTTTACTCTGAGCAGAGTAATCCTGAAACAAGCTTTTGTTACAGAACTCAACTATGGAAATAGCATTGGCCACAACAATTTCTACAGTGAAAGAATTAAGTAGGATTATAACCTATTATCTGTAGGCCTATATTATTTTAAGCATTATTGTAATACTGGATCAACTAGTGCTTCCTTGAGAAGTATTTGCAATGCTCAAGCTAGTCTAGTATATAGAAATAATTGTAACTTGAGGAAGATTAGAAAATATCTTCTTAAGCTATAACAAGTGTAGAAAGTTCTTATAAAATGAGGTAGGAGTAAACCTTGGAGCTTGCTGAGTAATGTTGGCTTTTGTAGTCTAAGCAAATTATTTAACAGCTTAGGTTTAGAGGCCAAGAAAACAGAAGAAAATGATATTTAGAGCTTGATGGTTTTAGAAATTGTCATAGCTAGACTAGATGTCACTAGTTTTGAGATTAAACAAGTTGTCACAGTCTTAGGAAGAAGAAACAAGATTTAGAGCTCTCTTGTAGAAAACCCTATTAAAACTACAGGAATTGTTTAGTAAAAAGACTCTCATTTACTAATATCTTTGTGCTATTATGTCCAGTAGTCTCTTTTTTTGAAGAACCTCTCTATTTAGTCTGTAGACTAATTTATTTGATGGATAATAGTAGGCTGAGTCTTTAACTAACAGCCTTTCTATTATGGATATATCTAGAACTAATATTAACTTAATAGCCAGAGTCTTTCAAGTGAGTTGGTATGGAGTTATACTATATAGCACTTTAAATAGGATTTTTTGTATTCTGGTAATTCTAACACTCTAACTATTTATTATTATACTAGTAGACCAACAGTAGATATAGATATTTCAAGTTAGAGGAGGGTAACTATTTTATTCTACTACAATCTAGCCTAGACAGAAGTACTATACCCTACTGTATCTTTCCATACCCCAGCAGATAGTTTGCTTATGCCAATTAGATATAAATTTCCAACTTGTCTAGAGTCACTGTCTTGTTATCTGCCAACCTAGTAAGTGTTTGAGAGCAAATCTGGACTAAGAGTTATTTCTATAGTGTGACTAACAATCTCTAAGCTATATAACTCAGAGATATAGGTATTCTGTTCCTGTCCTAGCCAGTATACCAGCCAGATTGTCAAATAGTAGGCTTAGCCCTCAATTAATTAGCTTTTCAGGGTCAAATATATATATTTACTTAATACTCACAAGTATTTAATTATATATAGTAGACTTAATAATAAATCTGTTAAGGCATATTCTGATTTGAATTGTACATAAGATCTAGAATCTTGTAAATCTGTAACTAGTTACTTTATTCTCATGGCTTACAAAATAGTATTCTGATTGAGCTGTCAAAAAAAGATAGTAGCTCTGTTTTTAACTGAGATTATCATTATTATTATATAAGAGACTTAATTGAGAACAAAAATATAAAACTATATTGTATCAGTGGGAAAAAGAATTCTGCTAATATCTTGACTAAGAATCTTGGTCAAGATTGATTTCATTCATTTCTTGGCTTGAAGATACTTTAAGTCTATTCACTTTATTCTGTCACTTAATAGCTGATATCTTAAGCAAGGGGGAGTGTTAATAAATATTTTGCTTATTCACACTCATGCTGTGATCAGCACAATATTCATAATGAGTTGCTTAAGTGTCATCTATTTAAATAGCAATTATATTAGTAATATGCATATCCTGTAGGTATATAAATCTCAGTAGACATACTGTCATTAACCAATTCAAGATATATTACTTGTTTTATATCACTTATATCTAAAAGCTCTCCATCAACAATATTACTATTAGTAAGTGATTGTCAGTTGTCTATACTATACCATGCTGCTATGCATTTGTTTACTCCAACAGCAAGATGGTAGTATTAAGAAAAGAAGCAATAAGTTGGAGGTCAAATAACAGGTAACAAATAGAAAGACAAACTAAAAGGAAAGGAAAGGATAGCACAACTAAATCTGAACTTAACCAAAACTGATGAGGTATCAGATAGGACTTGCACAAGTATTAGCCCACATCTTATGCAATAACTTTGCAGAAACATGTATAAGATGGTCTTTCAATTTCTAGAGATTTTACAAGGCTAATTATGGGGCCATAGGTTCCTAGCAGTGCTCTGAAGTCAATATCATCCAGCACAGTTATTAATAGGAAAGAAGAGGGAATAAAATGAGTCCATGTCTATTTGAAGGTGTATGTATAGTTTTCTATCATTTATAATGAAATTGATTACCATAAAATATGCTTACATTCTGAAAGACACTCTACCTTCAGATTTTCCAGAGATCTGAGCTCTTTTGTAATTCCAAAGGTCAGCTGAATTTACCTTATCACCACCTATTAACAATGTATATCAGATATGAAAACTTTTAGTTTAATAAGATACTAGGATAATGTAACCAATACTCAATGAAGTCCAAAAGGGGTTTATTGAAGGTCTCACAAACTTGTCCAGGACTAGTAAAACCATACAATGTGAAAATTCTCTTGAGCATATTCTTTAATGTATACTCAGAGACAACCAGTACAAGAGACAAAAGTAAACAAAAGTAAATTCCATTTCTTTTACTTAGTGTATTTTCAATGATGTTTTTAGTGGAAAAGTTCAGAAACAGCTGTTTTCCAACAAAACATAATATATACATTACATGTACAAAAACAGCTTATATCAGATTTTTAGACAATATGTGTATCTTTTTGGCTTGTAAGCATTTGATAAGTCACTACTAGTCCAATCACTCCTACAAGGACTGAGACTTATGTTTGCATAAGTAATATCCTATTTCAAAGAATAGGAGAAAAATTTATACTACTAAATATAATAAGTCTTATTCAAGGGAAGGTACTTCTGAGGAGCACTCTGTAAATTGGATTTCCTATGAAAGTACCAACAGAAGTCAAGGAATAGGCAATCCTGAGCTGAACTCTAGCAATACTATATTAGCATTTGAAAAATCCAAAATGTAGGAGACAAGCATTATCCTACTTTATCTAGGTCTCTGGACAGTATCACAAATGCAATTGCAGCCAATGCAAAAACTTTATAATACTAAGTCCAGATAGTTTCTCACAAAGCTCAAAAATACTAGCACCAGATATAAATACATACAGGATTATAAGAATAATAATCATACTGGACACTTTTTTCATACTAGTCATTGCAAAAATAAGAATTCTGCAAGATAAGACACAAGGTACTCTGACATTGTAGATGCTGAGATAATCAGCTAGCATGTTACAAACGATTCATCCAGGAATTGCACCTACATTCAAAATTGCAACCTGTAGTGTGTTTTCATGTGAATACCTGCTTCTAATCTCTAGAAAGGTAACTGATACAATAGAATGCTATTTGTGGGTTTATGCTATGAAAAGTAGTGAATAACTAGAAATAAAAATCTAGAAAATGTCATTTCTAAAAATGACATATTCAAATGAGAAAATTCATGTAGAAAGAAAATATCCCAGTCTATTAAAAAGACTCTGACATGAGATACTTCAATGAGTGAGACTAATAATTGGAGATCCAACTCATGAAAAGATAGTAATCAAATAGGGCCTGTCCATTATAATTTTCCTAAAATTCACTTTGGATGTTTAGTAGTTAAAGCATGTAGCTTGAGTTTTATTAAAATATTGGCAAATACCAACATTCCAAGAACAATAAATACAGAAGTGTATACTCTCTACTGGAAGTCTACTAAGCTCTTCAATAACTAGTTAAGTTTGATTAGGAATATGATTCCACTAAGAGAAAAACCTGAGATATTATAAGTATTAGCATAAATAAAAATATCAGAATTACAAACATATCACAACAATGCTCATGGAAAAAGCTTTATGAGTGTGACAATAATGAGTCTAAATAGCCAGATAAGGGATATACAGAAGTCTGGTACCAATCCCCATTTCCAATCCCTGTGAAAGATACAATTGGTAGAATTTATCCATATGACATATTGATAACATGAACAGTCTATAATAATTGCTAGTGAGTGAGAATAACAAATGGAAAAATGTTTTCACAAAAACATATAGATAAGGCTTCTAGTAAGGATAGTTAAGTAAAAGTATCCTATATCAAGAAGTTTCCTTTCTGGAAGTGTTATGGCTAGCAGAAAGAAGATCTGTGTGGTGCCTATCCAACTGATGACCAATATAGGAGCAGTATTGGATCATGTGTATAAATCCTAGTATATCCAAACATTGTTATAATAGTTAAGAAACTGAAGATTTTGAGAAAATGAATGAGCTTAGCTAACAAAATCATCTGCCCATCACAGTAGACCATGCAGTAATATCACCATCTATGAGGCTGTTTTCTATCAGCAGAACATCAAGAGATAATGGGAGATTTTCTTTTTTCAAATTTATAGTAGATATTGAGGAGAAGATTCAGGATATAATATATAGTATACATTTTGTTTATGTTAGACCAGAATCTGACGCTTCTAAGAGATGATAATAATTAGTATCTTGGAAACTTCAGCAAAATATTCAAATTTCCCAGAGTGACCAAATAATAAGTATCAAATATGAAACTGTCTCGTGATTGTGGATTCTTAATGGACAAGAAATAAATATATATACATACCTGCAAGGATAGTAAATCATCATCACTAGATTTGCTCCAGAATTAATCACTGATTATATGTTAATCTCATATCTTGGACACATTTGTAACATGCTTTACTACTAGCCAAATAGAATCAATAAAAGACCTATACAAAATGAATATATAATGTAAATATACTTATTGAGATCCTTAGTGTGGCTGGTTCATTACCACAGGATATATTTACTTCAAAACTCACTATATGAGAAGATAAAGTGACCTTAATCTAAACAAAGAAATGGTAAGATATATCACTACTAATTTCTTTACTTGACTTCTTAAACAGAGATATTTAGTTAGTAATTTGGACTTTAAGACTAAGACAAGAAGATTCTTAGAGTTACAAGTTTAATTAAGAATTCAGATGCCAATATATAGAGCTCTAGAACTATCATACTCTAGTTCTCATAATGACTTAATAATAATATATTCTAACTGGTCAACCAATCCAATTATTATGCACCTGCTCTTAGCTGTCTATTTATAGAGTTAAAAACTACCTTTAATTGATGGCTTGTACATGATAATAATAGTCTGTACCATATCAGTTTTGGAATAATCTCATCTTCTAAGTAGAAGCTAATGCTTCTTGATCTCACTTTACATATTACTGTGACTATCTTTCTATTGATTATGTTGTTTATGAAAGAAGAAAAGCAGTGTTTGCTACAAGTACAGGCAACCTGCTGTATGTTGAATAACAGAAAGCACTGTTAATGAGATAAATAGATTATAAGTAGTGCAGTAATGTTGTAGACATAATGAATGTACATAAGCAATCTCTAGGATTTAGTACAAGACACTTTATTTGAAAACTAGATATTCATAGTATATACAGCACTCATCTAGAATTCAGCATAAGACACTAAAGTCCTAGATATAGATGAGACTCTATATAAGTACTCTATAATTAATTCTAGGTCCAAATATTTATGTAGAGATTTATTTTATTCATTGTCTCTATATGAATGTTCATACTCAATTACTCACAATCATTCTTATGATACCTGGTTGCTAACAGAATATATTATGATGTCAATATAAATCATTTTTTGATAACTGTTTATAAGATCAAATTACTCATTACTATATGACAGTTTTAGAAGTTGTCACTATAATTGTAGTCTGCAGTATATGCATACTACATGATGTTTAACATGTTTCTGGGCAACTTGACAGCTAAGTATCTATCATTTCAATAGTCTACCTTCCTCCAATATCTCTACTCCAACAGAATGATAGCTTAAAAAATATGCTGAAATGATCAGGGGGGAAAGAGTTGATTCAGAAACCAACAATGTACCTAGTGCTAGGGGTATTTTTAGAGAACATCTGATTGTTAGTTGGACTTCACAATATTTGCTGCTATTTCCTAATGATCTCATTAGGATTGAGTGACATCTTTAGTAGAGCATTACAACTGATTAGCTGCTATAGGAACATTGTAAAAAGCTATTAAGCCTAAAACCTCTCTGAGTAGTAAAGATTAAGCAGTCTTATATGAAATAGGTATCTTCTGGCCTCTATTTTATCTTTCATTGTAATCATTGAATTTGGAGATTCTGTTTATCTCCAGCTAAGCAGAAAGTCATCTTTTAATTGGATCTACTTCTGGTTGAAAGCTGTCTAGACCATTTGTTGGGTATGGCATTTGTCTTGTTGTTCCTAATTTACAAGCTACTACTAGCCTCTGCTCTGCAAGTACTACTTAAACTCCAATTTCTCTATACAATAAGTTTGTTACCTCTACCACTCTTATAGCATTTTCTCATCACAAAGAAAATATTTATCATTCTTGAAGGAGCTATTATGGTTTGGTATCATCTGACTTGGGTGTTTGAATATACATGCTTTCATCAAGTGCTGATCAATGAGATGGGCTATATAAGACCAGTATATAACTTGGACTAATTAATAATAGCATATTTGTTACAGTTTTAAGCTTTGCTCAGGTTGCAACTTTGGCAAAGACTTGAGTAATAGAGAAAATAATAATTAGTTGGTAAAGTATGAGGATATAAGACTATATCTACAATTATATACCTAATAATCACAAGTAAAAGATAAGGTACTCCCTACTCTTTGATGTTGTTATTATAAATGTTTATAGAACCACTCATAGTTGTTAGAGGAAATAAATGTATAGTAGCATGATGTAGTGTGGACAACTAACAACCACTTACCAATAGTAAGATTATTAGTGGAGAGCTTTAATATAAGTGATATAAGTAGATAATACTAGCAACTCATTGTAATTACTATATATTATTACTTAGTCATATTATGTTGATTGCAGCATAAGTATGAATAAGTGGAATGTTTATTCAACAATAGTGTTGTAGTGACCACTGCTAGAATAGCTAAAACACACACTCAGTAGTAGGTTTAGTAGTTCAGTCTTATTCTAGTAGATTGGACAAGAGAAACTTGACAAGAAGTTTATTATCAGTATTGGAGACATACACTTAGCACTGATACTTTCTCATATGAATAGCTAAGATAAGCTACTAGGTTATCTTGTCTTTATAAGTAGAAAAATCTAGAACATAAACTATATAGTTGTGATGAATAAAATAGCCAGTATACTTGTACCAGAAATATAGGCAAAGAAATAGAAAGACTAATTTGAATGAAGAAAGGAAAGAGATTTTATTTTATTTTTCCTTTCTTTTTATTGTAGTTTTTCTTTCTTTATCTTAACTAAGGTTTGTGATATGATATTACATGATAAAAATAACTTATCTTTTATAGTAGTAGTATCTTTTGTTAAATTCTGTAAGTACTTAGTCTTCCTTAATATCATAGTATACTTGAACTCTTATATTATTGTAACTTAAGTTCAAGTAGCAAAATAAAAGAAAGAATCTTATATAGAATTTATATAAGAGAACTTGATAGAATTCTTAGTACAAAAGTATTTATCTTATATATATTAGACTATTGGTCCATGCTATACTAGACTCAGCCTACCTTAAAGGCTATGCATTTTCTTCAAGGTTAATATATATAGTATATGTTATATAATATTATTTGTTGTAGATTCTTCTATAATATTCTTCTATAATATATAATTATATAACTGTAACTCATAACAATATTATGTGACTTGTGACCAATTTGTGACAGTTTGTGACAGTCATATATAATATCATGCTAAATCCTAATCCTAAGTTTGAAAAATAAAATTAAAAAAAGTCAAGTCTATTATCTTCAACTTTAACATTAATAGAGTTCTAAGTACAAACTAATCTATCTTATATACTACAGACCATAGTTTGTACACACACTATAACTAACCTACCCTAAAGTCTATATACTCTTTATAAGACTAATATGTTATTACTATATTATATAATATTATCTGTTCTGAAACATTTTATAGTTTTTTCTATATTACATAATTGTGTGACCTATGACTCTGTCACTCCTTGTAACTTTTGTGACTGTTATATTTAATATTGTATTATACTTTTTGTCTAAGTTCAAAAAAAAACCAAAATAAAATAAAAGAAGAAATAGAAAATAAATAAAACTAAATCCATTGTTCATAACTCTGACATATATATTTTTTCTTTTATTTTTCTTTTATCTATTTTTATTAATTTGAGTTAATTTTTTATTTATTTTTTGGTTAATAAAGTGGTATGTAACAATGGTCACATGTCATGTCACATGATATGATGTCATAGGTTTGGAATATAGTAGGAGGAATAAGAACTAGAATAATAATATTAAGAGTATAGATATAATATGTTTGCTATTATAAGATACTTGAACTTAGAATAATAAAAGAAGCATAAGAACAACCGCTATCCAAGCTTTAAAGGTTGAACTAAGAGAAAAAATTGAGTAATAGGATTTTTTTAGGATTTTATCTATTGTTTCCAACTTATTTTTCTTTTCCTTTTTTATTTCTAATTATTTTATTCTTTATTTTCTTTGACAATGAAAGGTATGTGAATAATTACATAATATGTCACCTGACAATTATATCATAGGCCTAGAACATTGGAGAATAATTTAGAAGAAATAACATTAAAATATATAACTATAATATATTGACCTCATAAAGTACTTATAGATAATATATAGACTTTAGGGTAGGATTATTTATTACTAGCATGGACCATATATCTAATATAAATAGAGTAGCAATACATTAAGAGCTTCTTGTTGAGTTTTCTTATGATTCTTACAAGACATTTTGTGATATAAAACTACTTAGTAAACTACTGACTATTTTAGTTAGTAATTATTATAACAGTTTACTTTTATCTCAACTTCATACTCACTTAATATCTCTCTACAGATCAATTCAATCAAACATTTGCTTAGCTTAAAACTAGGCCCAAAAAATAATCTTATATAAATAACTGTATGTTAGACATAGTTTATACCTTGATATCTAAGATTTAATGAGGTTTTTCAGAAGTCCAAATAAGTTTTATAAGTTGCATTAGTTATATATTTAGAAGAGTACTTAGAAAATTAAGGCTACTAGAAGATGGCAAGGTATATTATTGCTAACATTAGAAATTAATATTGGTTTTGGTCAATTTTTAGAATAAGACTATTATAGTATAAACTACTGGTTTATATACTAAGTATCTTATCTAAAGTAGTTATCTATAATATAGAAACCACTAAGTAAGTTATCTTAATTTGTTAGATACAGTTCATATTTTATTATCTAAGATCTAATAGAGCATTTTGGAAGTTCCAATAAGAGAGTTATATGTTATTCAAGAATATAAAAGATGAATTAGAATGATCTTTGGCTTTAGCTTGTGTACTGTATTTCTACTAGCTACACTATTTGCATATTTTGGAATGGAACTTGGAGACTTAGCAGGTGGAAAACCACTAGAAGATAGCAAGATATATTATCACCAACACTAGAGATTTAGATATTAGTTTTAGTCAAATTTCAGAATTAGCTAGTACAGTACAAACTACTAGATTATATATTAGTTAGTATGTCTAGAATAGCTATCTAGAATATAAACTACTAAGCAAGTTATACTGAATACTGGTAATCCTTAGATGTTAGAGAATAAAGGTCTATAAAGTTAACTAGGACTAGCATGAATATCTAAGATAGAATAGGAAGATGTAATCTATACTGAAAGAGGATAGGGAGTGTAGATAAGGTTGAAGAGATTATCCATGGATTAGAATAGATGTAGTCAGAATGGAATATGATACAAAAGTAACAACATATTACTGAGATATTAGACCATCAATAACTACAAGTTTTATTAGGAACAACTGAATAGATTCACATAATCAAACTTGTATTAGAAAATACTTCTTAGACTTAAAGATAGTGAACTTGTTTTTTTCCTATCTCTCTTTTATTATAATATGATATCATACATGTAATTGTCATAACTGCTATAGTAATGTAACAAGGCATGATGTGTGTCACAATTTGGTCACACATATTACAGTCATAGTCAAAATGACATAATATATAAAAAGAATAATGCTATATATTATATTATATAATAACTCTTATATATATGACTTATAATATTTAGAGTAGGCTAGATATAAAGTATGTACAGACTATATACTAAAGATATATAAAGTAGACTCACTTATACTAAGAACTCTACTAAGTTCTCTTATATTAACTAATATAAGATTGCTCTTTTGTTTTCATATTATCAGAGGATATTGTAAGTCTAGATCTACTCTATAAAGTTATACTCCTAAACTAGTCATTATCTGGACTAGCTTCTGATAAACTGACAACTGCTCTTACATTATCCTGATCTTCATTATTTAGTCTGTTATAACAGTACTATAGTTAATTATAGTTATAGATATTGATTGGCCAAGTGCACAAACCATATAACTGGATAATCTTATTATAGCATATATAATAGTAGTATAACAGTAGAATATCTTACCTAAATATTATCTGGAATTCCTAAACACTTATAACTCTTCAATGTAAGACTATACTTTTATACATATTAAGACTTAATTCATAACTGTTACAATTCAAGACTCAAAATATTAAGTCAAGAACAAAATCTTGTATTAGGGTTAACATAAGAGAACTTAATAGAGCTTTAAGTACAAAATGTTTATCTTATATATAAATATATGGTAAACATGTTATATTATTATCCTAGAACCTTCTATATTCTTCTGTGTGACATGTGACAGTTTGTAACAGTCATATATAACATCATGTTAATTTCTAACTTTAAGTTTGAAAATAAGAAAATAAATGAAAAAGAAAATAGAAAAAAAAAAGTTTACTATCTTCAACTCTAATAATAATAGTACTCATAAAAATGTATCCAATAATATATTATATATCATATAGAGATTAGTATTTCTAGAAATACAAGCATATTAATATAGTGATATAATTAGTTATTTTCTAAAATTAGCTGAATATCTATTATAACAAATAATAGTTTTATTAGATATAAATGTTAGTTATGTAATGAAAACAGCTTGTACATGGACCATTAGTATCTTATATTTATTATTATTATTCTCTTGAACTTTTGTATCACTTCTAAATCTCTGAGAGTATATCTAAGATTCAGATATTACAAACAAGTAAGTAGTTTATTTTGTAATAATTATATAGTAATTGTACTATTACAATTGATTTCTTATGTCTTCAATGTGGCTAGCTTATGGATTACAAATATTAGGGTTACTTTTTTTATGACTTAATGATTGGCTGTGCTACATATTGTTTCAGTCAGCATTTCATGTAGTAGACAAGACTTCTTATGTTTTCTGTTACAACTTAAAGACCTTAAAGTAGGTCAATAAGAAGAACCTTGTATTGGGTTAACATAAGAGAACTCAATAAAGAACTCTGTACAGGACTGTCTATCTTATATACAAATACCTAATGGTCTGTGTGAGCTATTTCTAGCCTACCCTAAATGACCATGTATATGCCTTAAGATCAACATGTGTATCATATGTTGTATGACATCATTTCTTCCAGAATATTCTATGTCCTTCTATGTATCTCATGACTTGTCACTGTCATTGTCACTGTATTATCTGATGTGACTGATGTGTGACCAAGTGATGTTATTACTAACACTAACCTTAAGTTCTAAAAATAAAATAAAGGAAGATAAATCAAAATAAAATGAAAAATGAGAATAAAAATTAAGTCTACTTTTTATGATCTTGATATTTTTCTCATATACTATAACTTATCTTCCTTATAAATAATATATGGATTGCTTATAGTTTTTAGATATATATAGCTGTAGATATACTCTTGTATATTTATGCTTTATTAATTGACTTATTTCCTATTCTTATCTCAAATCTTATCTAAATTGCAACCTGAGCCTAGTGTTACGATTGAGGCCTCTTAGAGAAAGCATGGACTGGGGCAAAGGGTAATAACAATATGATTGGCTGCGCCGCAAATATATCAGTCAGCACCTCATGTAGTAGGTGCACTATCCTTACCTTCTCCTTCATGTACAATGACTCATCTCCTTATGTATTCTGAACATTTATCTTGTGGACCAATATATATATAGCATAGATACTACTCTGTAGTCCTTATGCTTTACCAATTACACATTTCCCTTATTTCTTCTCAAGTCTTTGCCTAAGTGTAACCTGAGCTCTAGCTTAAGATCATAACATTTGGTAAAGCGTCAGTGAGCTCACTTTATAAGAGAAGTGTAATGGATAATATCCATGGACAAAACTAGATAGAGTTATCTGTTGAGAAATGAAACATGTGTAGCAACAGCTATGAAGAGAAGCCAAGACAAGTTCTAGAAGAACAAACGAGATAGAGGCACTATTGGAACAATTAGGATCCTTGCAGATCACAGATGAAACCTCAAGTTACAACAAACAAACAGACACAGAGATATCAGGAATACTAGCACCAGCAAACAAGAATGTACAAACAACAATGCCTAAGAGCATAGTACCAGACCTAGGATGGTTTGACAGTGACCAGACAAAATTTGAAGACTGGTGAAGGGATATCAGGTTATTCCTCAAGAGCAACAGAGTCACAGAGATAGACGATAGGATCACAGCGATCCTAGCTTGCCTCAGAGGAGGTGTAGCAAGCATATACACACAGAGAAAACTTAATGAGCTAGATGAAGAACTCAAAACCCAGGATTGGGAAGATTTTGTCAAGGAAATTAAGATGATATTCAGCAACAAGATGAAGGCAGCAGATGCTGAATGAAAGATTGAAACTTTCAAGCAAGGAAG
>Ga0157359_1000290_pt1 | contig 17190 bp, 19 predicted proteins | sample AttcapACBM3_FD_111482 | JGI IMG/M metagenome (GOLD analysis project Ga0157359, IMG submission 111482) | Fungus gardens microbial communities from leaf cutter ant in Botucatu, State of São Paulo, Brazil - Atta capiguara ACBM3 | ecosystem: Host-associated > Fungi > Mycelium > Unclassified ...
CCAGATGGCGATCAAGGCCTGATACTGTTTATTGTCGATAAGTATGTTCTGGCCAGTTCGGCACAGACCGGCCAATTACTACGTGTTTATCCCCTGGCATTTTCGGCCTCGTCGATATTCGTCCTGGACGTACTGGATAACCAGCATTTCTATGTTGCTGGTCGGAAAGGTGTGCAAATTTTTGATGTAGATAAGGCCCTGAGGGTAGATCCGGTTGCGACTGAATATCAACAGGTGTTGGAAAAAGAACGTGAAAATCAGGGATGATCTCCTGCGAGCGAAATAAGGATTACCTCATGCCAGCACAGTATCTATCCATGAAGTTAATGCCTTTGTATCGCATTCATTGTTTTCTTTTCACAGCCCTGTTACTGACCAGCCACCATACATTTGCCCAACAAACCCAATTCCCCATGGCGCTGCACCCTGCGCCGGAGATTTCTGCACATATCAAGAAACAGGGCAATGAATATGTATTAATCCAGCCAAATGGTCAGCACATCACGATTGCATCACCTGATAATCAGGAACCCGTTTTCAGTGAAGAAGACGATAACTTTGACGGCTATCCTGATTTGTCTGTGGCTCTTCCTGTCAGCATGGTGAATTTTGAAACCTCGCTCTATCTCTATGTGCCGGTATCGAAGACCTACCGTGTTGTTGAGATGCCTAAAAAAATCGTGCAACAACAGAACTGCAAGGGATTAGGCAATATCGATCTACTGCCAGAACAGAAAGTCATTCACAGCGAGTGCCGAAGTGGGCCCGCCTGGTCTTACGATATATTGCAGATCGAACCGGATGGATCAATCTGGCTTTCCGGGCAGTCTCGCGATGCGGAGGTCGGGAAAGTTTGGCCTCATTTCTACAAACCAAAGCTGGCTGTTCAGTATCATCGTGATGGCACTGTTCTGAGTGAACGCGTGTTGTCCTACAGCGAAGGAGGGGATGAGGATGCAGGCTGGAAAGTTCCGGTTAAACGTCTGCCACTCTATTCAGCCCCTGATAATACCGCCAAAACTCGTGCTTATTTGATTCAGGGCGATCAAACGACGATGCTCGCATTCCGGGGTAATGACTGGATGAAAATTGCCTGGCACGGTAAAAAGGGAACGATTAAACGCTGGATATCACTCAAAGATGCGTATGGAAAAACTGACTGATTATTGGCCAGAGCGAATTATGCTTAATGGGAAGGCAGGTATAACCAAAACATAAAGAGCGGGAAGGCAAAAAACGCGGCCAACCCCCAGAGGATGATCCGCCAGATAAGTGTTTTGGCGCGATACCCCAGCCAGGCAAAGCCAATAGCGGCCAGCAATGTCAGTGGCCAGCCCATATAGCCAAAAAGTACGATGTAAGCATCGAAGGGAGTGATGGTATACATATCAGGAATCTCCTGTGCTTCAGTAGGTAATGCAGATTAACCATTTCATGGTGCTTTACTGACAGGTACAGGAACCGCCTGTGACTCGTCCTCTCCTAACTTGAGACACCCTGTATAGTGCTCGACTTCCATATGACTGGGGCTCACCTCTCCAGCCAGTTGATTTGCCGGTATTCCTGAAGTGGTTGCAGCAAGACAGAATGCCTGATGATCCGGATGCCAGAGATAGGTGGAATAGTCCAGCTCGGCACCATCACGGCTGGAACTGTTGGAACGATCCACGATCAATTCACCTTCATTGGAAGCATAGACATCAAGATCGCTCGAAGACGACGTCAGCATTACGGTCAGCGGTTCATTATGGCTCGACAGCCATATACTCACTTTTTTCGTTGTTTCAAATGTATCTTTGGTATTTGACTGCGACACTTCTTTAATACGGTCAGGTTTACCGTCACCATCCAGATCGTCGGGGACAGCCCAAACGCTCAATGAGGTAAGTAGCAGTACCAGTAAAGAATAGGGGGCAAAGTATCTACGCATAGGGATTACCTGTTACCGTATTAAAGTGTGCTAATTTTAAGCTAAATGCGCATTCTGAGATACCTGATGAGATCCAATCTTGTTACGCAAATACTGTCCTCATTGGCTTTGTTCTGCTTCGCAGCCCCTGGCCATGCTTCCGGAGGCCTTTACGACGGTCTCACTCCCTGGCTAATGGCAGTTGCCCTGATTTGGCTGGGATTGATTTTTCTGCTGTTCCTGTTGCTACGCAAAGTAAGTCCGGTGTGGCGCTATGTCGTCCTGGGTCCACTGATTGCTGCACCCGCAGGATTATTGATCGCTTATACCCTGTCGACCATTCCTGATACTGCCAATATACGTATTGCGAAATCCCCTGTTTCCCTTGGTGGTGCTATCTTTCCTGCCGGTAGCGAAGTGGAATACCGACCCAGTCAGAACAGCCAACAGCCAGACGTACCGTTTCGGGTTCATAGCGATACGCCCGTCCAGCTTGGGAATCTGGAAATTCTGGGTTTGGAACTCGGAAGAACAGAGAATGATCTTATTCAGATTGAACTCAGCCATGAGCAGCCCATTGAAGGTTGGATATGCAGGGTGAGTGACCTGGAATTGTCCCGAGTGCTACCCAACCGACTATTCTCTTGCTATTTGGGGATTCCCAGAACGTTGGGGGCGGTCACCTGGCCGTCAAACACTTATGTTAGCCATGATCGTCAGAGCAAGACCGGATGGTTTGTCATCTGGAGGTCTGATAACCCTGGTAACCGGGAGAGCACGACCTCTGTTTTCGGCATGCAGATCCGGTTCATGGAAGCGACCTATGATGCCAGTCTGAAGTTGACGAAACTGCAACTCATAACAAAGGATCGTCAATCATATGACTGTGAATCAGATATTCCGGCCTGCCTGGAGCAACTTCAAACCCGCCAAAAGCAAACCCCTCAAGCTGATTTACCCGCTTTACATCCAAAAAGTGGCTTGCCTGGCGCCCCACTTCCTCCTCCGTCAGCGCGGGGGAAAGTGGTCACAGGACAGTGATGCGCCGGGCTTTAGAATGATCTCTGGATGAGCATCGAAGCTGTCGCTGATGCCATACGACGTACTGAAGGTTTCATAGCCAGTTTTTTCCACGCACCAGTTCCAGTAATAGAACTGGCGGCCATGTATCATCAGGGATTCTGCCTGCCATTCGTGACGCGCCTCGAATGAAACTTTGCCATCTTTGTTTGTGCGCTGCTCCGAACGCGTACGCTCGTCACTCCGACCTGGAACGGCCTGAGCCACCAGCGCTACACGAGCATTCACGACGGGTTGATGCGCGTCATCCAGGATCGTCGCGGCTGCCTCGGGCTGCACCAGTTTATAGGCCGGATATGGGACACAACTGGTTAACATCATGACACCAGAGGCTATGCAGCAAACCGCAATAACGTGTAGTGATGGATGCATATGAATCCCCATGATTGTTATTCAGGTGAATAAATTGAACATTTATGCCGTCCAAAAAGGAATACACAATATCACCAGACAGATCACTGCAATCAAACCGAATGTGATCAAACCTGAATAATTAGCAGATTTTGTCGGATTGAGAACATCCGACAAATATATTTTTATGTCTGGTGACATACGGATATCCGGTCTGAATATCGACACCCCATAAATGAAATAATTTCGCAGCTCACTGGTGTTTCTCGCATAGTAGCTGTGTATTGCATCTGTCTGAAAGTTGATGGCTTGCTCATTACCATGAATACAGACCCACACCGAAGTCCTACCGGAATGGCGCCAAGTAAACATATCATCTGTCCGGCGTGGGTCTGATGACGGGCCTAAATCCTGATAGCGGATACCTGTTACACTGCCATCAATCTTGTCGTAAAAAATACCGTCTTTATTAATCCGAATATGCGCTACAGCCTTTTTCCGGATTGTCAGGGCATATCGCATACTACGGTAGATGAGCCAAAGAATGACAGGGTAGTAACAGACGGAAAAAAGGGCAATCTTCCTGCCCGGGATGCTGCCCTCAATATAGAATGTGACTGGCATCCCACAAAAAAGCACAACAAGCCAGAACCCAAATAACACGACCGCTATACGAGCCAGCCAGGTTGTAAATCTGGCTGGCTCGGAACGATATTCCGGGAAAACCTCTTTGGTCAGAAAACACATGTTGTTTGCTTCATTCGCCATATAGCTTTACCTGTTCACGCCAAAATGCCAGTACCAAATGAACCCCATTACGTTTTGAAGTGGATATTATAGTAGTATAGGGAAATTCCTACGCTTTCCTCCTGATACTGGGAGAGCAGTGTTAATAACGTTTCCGCCCCCGCTGAGTCGCCGATGAACATCAAAAAATTACTGATATTGTTGTGTTATGTTTTGTCCTGATTGACACGAGACAAAAGCTCCGCATGGCTTTCTTTTCGTTCGCTATAGCGATCAGCAAGATAATCGGTTTGCCCCTTGAGCAGCAGCGTAATTTTAAACAGTTCCTCAGCAACATCGACGATGCGGTCATACCAGGAAGAGGGTTTCATCCGTCCATTTTCATCGAATTCCTGCCATGCTTTCGCCACAGATGACTGATTGGGGATTGTGAACATCCGCATCCACCGACCCAAAATGCGCATCTGATTCACTGCATTAAACGACTGCGAACCGCCGCAAACCTGCATCACTGCAAGTGTTTTGCCCTGCGAAGGACGAACCGCACCTTCACTTAAGGGGATCCAGTCAATCTGCGCCTTCATGATCGCGCTCATTGCCCCGTGCCTTTCCGGGGAACTCCACACCATCCCGTCGCACCATCTGACCAAACCGCGTAACTCGGTGACTTTAGGATGTGTGTCCGGCGCATCGTCTGGCAGGGGTAAACCTGAGGGGTTAAAGAGTTTCACCTCCGCTCCCATCGCCGTTAGCAGGCGACCTGCTTCTTCAGCGGCAAAACGGCTGTAGGAGCGCTCTCTTACTGAACCATACAGGATCAGGATCCGTGGTGGCTCTTGCATATGCAGGCGCTCAGCGATGTGCTGATCAAAGCATTCAGTGTTCAGGGCGGGGAATTGTTCCATTTTCTCCTCCGGAGATAATTGGTGATTTCAAATTAAACATATATGAATTAACATATGTGTATTCTAAAGGGAACGGAGTGAAAAATGCTACAGCCTGTTCAGCTTTTTAAAATTCTGTCGGATGAAACACGGCTCGCCATCGTCATGCTTCTGCGGGAGTCCGGAGAGTTGTGCGTGTGTGATATCTGCGCAGCTACGTCTGAATCACAGCCTAAAATCTCACGTCATATGGCTATTCTGCGCGAAGCTGAGCTGGTTATTGATCGTCGGGAAGGTAAGTGGATCCATTATCGTCTGTCACCTCACATACCGGCTTGGGTCGCTGAGACAATCACAACGTCCTGGCAATGCCTTCGGGAGGATGTACGTGAATGGCTGGAAAACTCAACCTGCACTTCCTGCTAAGATAACGACTCATATGCATATAAACATATGTAATGGGGTTTGAATATTGGCTGGATCGCGAGTATCGGGGCTGCGCTGGCGATCCTCTGTCACTTTGTAATGAGATATTGATATGAGCAACATTACCATCTATCACAACCCGGCTTGTGGTACTTCACGCAACACGCTGGAGATGATCCGTAACAGTGGCAACGAACCGACGATAATTTATTATCTCGATACGCCACCGACCCGTGATGAACTTATTAAGCTTATTTCGGACATGGGAATTAGCGTACGTGCATTGCTGCGTAAGAATGTTGAGCCCTATGAACAATTGGGTCTTAATGAAGAAAAATTTAGTGCTGAGCAGTTGATTGATTTTATGCTTCAACATCCGATCCTGATTAATCGTCCGGTAGTGGTTACGCCGTTTGGTACTCGTCTTTGCCGCCCTTCAGAAATTGTGCTGGATATTTTACCGGAAGGTCAGAAAGGTGCTTTTACCAAAGAGGATGGGGAGAAGGTTATTGACGAAGCGGGGAAGCGGGTTAAGTAATCTGTCCATTTCATCGTATTGGGCATCTGTTTATTTTATGTGGGCGTTCGTTCTATGTTTTATTGTTCTGGTCATCATGCTGGTGAAGGGCGGACGAAACAAACTGGAAGACAGTGATCGAATCAGTGACCGTTCACTGGGATTATCCGGTGCATCGTGGGTAGGAATGCACAGGGCGCTTACTGATGATCGTTATTAACAAATACTGGAGCATTCCTGAACATTGACCCACGATTTTGCAGATACGTAGTAGGGATAAATGAAAATACATCTGAAATGTTTTTCACTCTAATTTATTGAATTACATCTTAGAATTAAGAGGGAAGCATAAATAGGGAAAGGTGGTTCCCGGACTCGGGATCTTTCACTTGCCTATATGGCTGTTTTTAATGGTAAACCAGGTTTCTCATTCTGTCAAAACCCGTGATAAGGCCCGTTTTTTTGTGTAAGTATCTTTAATCCAGATGATGAACTAATTTCGCTCATTATCAGATGTTCATCGGCACCGTCGGTTTCCCCGTAGTAGTCCGTGAGCTTTTTTCACAACACCAGCACGGACTAGTTTTTTCTTTAGCCACTTTACGTTCTTGGGAAATACGTTTCATCTGTCACCTCATGCCCTCAAATGGATTTTTCAGAGAGATAGGCAACTATGCTGACACTGAGGAGTATCCTAACGCTATAATGCATCACGATATATTATATTTATCGGTAACTGTTATGAATAGTGTTTGGGTTCAAAAGTGAATATTTCCAGCGCTATATCTTGGAGGTAATCCAGTCTATAGAATGCCATTCATAAAGAAGGGCAGGTTGATTATTGCTCAACCTGCTAATAAATTAAGAATATGCTTTTCTCTTATGGTTTGCTATGCAACTATTTTTTTACCTGATTAAAATAATCATAAATCAAGTCAAGGTTTTTAAATGGTTCCTCGTTATTTATATTTTGATCTTTAATTAATGTGTGATCATCAAAAACTATAGCATTTAATCTCTGATTGTCGATTTTATGCATGTGTTCCTTGTCAGTCTGAAATAGAATTGAGAAGTCTCTACTATGGGATTTAATTAAATCCTCTGAACCATTAATTGAATCCATAATCGTTCCAGTACTCTCTTGAGCAATTTGGGGCCGATCAGGATGTGGAGTTCGTCTTACCGTGGATGTATAGTTTATTTCAGTATATAACCAAGGAGAGTATGTACCTTCTCCATAGTCATCGCTGGCATTAAGTGAATTTTCTGTATTTAAAAACCAACAGCTATCGCTTTTAAATATACCATCGGTTAATGCGTTGACCAATACTATGTAGAAGTTGCTTGCAACTCTCATACTTCTTTCGTAATCGAGATATTTTGGATCGCTTTCACACTTACTGTGAAGGTGATTTATTTCATAAATTGCCTTATCCACATACCCCCAAAACTTAGAGTCAATAAAGGTTTTAATTCCATATCGCTGATACAATTTATTTGCTATATTTATAGCTATAGCTTCATCTTTATGGCTGTGCGACATAAAAATATGACAACCGGTTTCAGGAAACCAATTTTCCAAAAGTTCTTTGTGATTGATAATTGCTACTTCCTTACCGTCAATTGCTTGGGTTTTTATTATTTCCTTTAGCTTATTTTCTATGGTTCCAGTATCATACAATAGTTCTTCTGTAGTTGCTTGTGTATTATCTACTTCAATATCATAACAAATTAACATTATTGTAAGCATCCTCTAGCTATCAAGTAACTGAAAGCGATTATTAATCCATAAAACGGGAGAACACTTATTGAAAAATAAGTGAAAAGCATAGATTCTTTAACTTTTAATGTGGATGTTATTGTGAGGTGTTCTTTAATTTCTGAGTCTGAGATCTGGTCTATTTTTTTATTGTATTCATTTCTAAAAAGTCTTTCTTGTTTTAGGTAGTACGCATCTAATATACTAAATAGTAAGTTAAAGATAAGTATAGCTAACCATAACTGCGTAAAATAATCGTTACTTGTATCCTTTTTTGAGATGGCAAGCATTACCCCAGTTAATGACATGCTCCAGCCTTTAATCAAAAGAGAGTTAGCAGACATTCTTTTTATAATTTCCTGCAAATACCCCAAACCTGTAATTAAAGTTGTTTCTGACATAATGCTCCTCCTTATTGACCTCTAACATTATAGCAGAGTGAGGTGAAAAAACATCTCTCAAATCTTGGAGGGGTAAAACTATATCGTGGATCAGTAATACCGGACACCTCAATAGACTGTTAATGTAACAACAGCAAATTGGGGTAACTGATAATGGCTCAGACTAAACAAGCCACACGCTGCTTTTCTGTAAGCATACCCATTTTAGTTCCACACACTTTTTGACGCAGGGAGCATATCTGGAAAAAACAAAACCTGCAGCGATGGTATGCCATCACCGCAGGTTTTCAGTAATTACTAATGAGATATCAGGAAAAAATATTATGAATCAATAAATTCAGTGTCCCACCACCAATCACCAGCCAGACAAACAAGCACAGCCCCAGAATAAACGGACGAGTTCCTGCCTTCATTAACTGACTGATACGCGTGGTCAGTCCCAGTGCTGCCATTGCCATCGCCAACAGAACGTTATCCAGCGCGTTAATACCCGCTACCAGAGACAATGGCAGCAGATGGAACGAGTTAAACAGCGCTACCAGAATAAACATCAGGGCGAACCACGGGAACACAATGCGCTGTGTTGCAGAGCCATTTCCACTGCTGTTCCGGCTGATAAAAATACTTAGAATTAACAGGAAAGGTGCCAGCATCATCACGCGCAACATTTTGGCAATGACGGCAGCATTCTCTGTTTCCGGACCGACGGAATGGCCTGCAGGAACAACCTGTGCTACTTCATGCATGGTTGAGCCGGTATAAACACCAAACTGAGTTGCAGACATGCCCGGGATCATCTGAGCGATGTGGTTCCAGATCCACGGATAGAGGAAGATACCGACCGTACCAAAGATCACCACCGTAGCAACGGCTACCGCAACTTTTGAAGATTCGGCTTTAACAACCGGCGCTGTTGCCAGTACTGCAGCTGCACCACAGATACTGCTCCCGGCACCAATTAACCAGGTTGTCTGGCGATCAATTCCCAGTAACCGGGTACCGATAAAACTGGCGATCATAAAGGTGCAGGTTAACATCACCACATCGGTGACAACACCACTGATGCCCACATCCATAACCTGCTGAAAGGTCAGACGAAAACCATAAAGGATAATCCCCAGCCGCAGCAGTTTTTGTTTGGCGAACTGTACGCCTTCATCACACTGTGAATGGAGCAGGGGATAGGCAGTGTTTCCCAGCACAATACCGACAATGATAGCCAGCGTCAGCGCCCCCAGTCCCAGACCGGACATTACGGGTTGATTACCCAGCCAGGCGGTACCCAGCGCAATAATGGCTGTGAGAAGAATGCCAGGGGAAAAGTGGCTGATATTTTGTTGTTGTGTCGTAGTGATATTGCTCATCGTTGTTTCCTCATAGTACGGGATACAGGATGAGCTAAAGCAGGTGTAAAAAACAATTTATTATATAGTTATAACTAATCTGAATATCAGGTAATCGCACTGATTTATGGGGGAAAAACAAATATGGCGGGCGGAGGACTATCAGATTGAAGAGGACAGAAGCTTTTGTTGCTTAAACGTAAGTGTCTAACTTCTGGGGTTAGTTCATTTAGGGCGGGGAAGATGTCAAATAAAAAGCCCTGATTTCTCAGGGCTTGAAGAAGGAATATCAATATACTTCAGGGGTAAGCTGGTATCCCCGTCTTTTATGCGATATCAGCCAGAGGTGCTGCTTTGGCGGTAATAAACTCCACTACTGCATTGGTAACATCCGCCGTGGTTGCATGTCCCCCCACATCCGGCGTCAAAACACCCTGAGCACCAGCGTATTCAATTCCTTCCATAATCAGAGCAGCGGCTTCACGTTCGCCCAGATGTTCCAGCATTTGCACAGCTGTCCAGAAACTGGCAACCGGGTTAGCAATGCCTTTGCCGGTAATATCAAACGCGGAACCGTGAATAGGTTCGAACATGGATGGGAAACGGCGCTGTGGATCGATATTCGCTGTCGGCGCTACACCCAGACTCCCTGCCAAAGCACCAGCCAAATCAGACAGGATATCTGCGTGCAGGTTAGTGGCGACAATGGTATCCAGACTCTGCGGATGCAGTGTCATGCGGTGTGTCATTGCATCCACCAGCATTTTATCCCAGGTCACATCCGGAAACTCCTGAGCAACTTCGGCAGCAATCTCATCCCACATCACCATACCGTGACGTTGCGCATTGGACTTGGTGACAACCGTCAGCAGCTTACGTGGGCGGGACTGCGCCAATGTAAAGGCATAACGCATAATACGGGTCACCCCTACGCGGGTAAAAATGGCTACTTCTGTCCCCACTTCTTCCGGTAAGCCCCGGTGTGCGCGACCACCATTACCTGAATATTCACCTTCTGAGTTTTCGCGAACGATCACCCAATCAAGATCGCCTGGCCCGCAGTTACGCAGTGGTGGCACAATACCAGGCAGAATTTTTGTTGGACGCACGTTAGCGTACTGGTCAAAACCCTGGCAGATCGGCAGGCGTAAACCCCAGAGTGTAATATGGTCAGGAACATCCGGTGCACCTACAGCACCAAAGTAGATGGCATCAAACTTTTTCAGTGTTTGCAGCCCGTCTTCCGGCATCATCACGCCATGTTTTTTGTAGTAGTCAGATCCCCAGTCGAAGGTTTCAATATTGAAATGCAGGTTCGGGTTTTGTTTTTCCAGAGCCCTCAATACCTCCACACCGGCAGAAATTACTTCAGGGCCAATACCATCAGCAGGAATAGCAGCAATAGAATAAGTACGCATAGTCATTCTCCAGATTCGTGTCAGTGTGTATGAGGATGTGAAACTTCATTTGCCTGCGGACGAGCGGTCTTTGCAGACAGGATTAAAACGGTCAGGGCAGAGACAGCCAGCAGTCCGGCAACAAAATAGAGCCCCCAGGTATAGTTACCTGTACGCTGATGGATAACGCCAATAACGGTTGGGCCAAAGAAACCACCCAGGTTACCAATCGAGTTGATAGTGGCGATCCCGGCTGCAGCTGCAGGACCACTCAGGAACAGCGTTGGCATACTCCACAATGGTGGTTTTGATGCACTGATACCCAGTGTCACCAGAGTCAGTGCAGCGATAACACCTATCAGTGAATTAACATTACCGGCGTAAATCAATCCGATGGCAGCCAGTAAGCAGGCACCGATAACATGCCAGCTACGTTCATTTTTGCGATCTGAATGACGGGCCCATAGCACCATGCCAACCACACCAACGACTGCCGGTACAGCGTTCAGGAAGCCCAGTTCCATGGAAGATGCACCAAAGCTGTGGATGATTTGTGGTGACCAGATCCCCAGAGTGTAAAGGCCTGCTGAGGTACCGAAATAAACCAGAGCCAGTGCTAACACACGTTTATCGGTCAGGCCGCGCCAGGCACTGGTATGGCTTTGTTTTGTTTTGCGGGTTAACTCTTCTGCCTGCATGGTGTTTTGCAGCCATTCTCGTTCTTCATTGTTCAGCCATTTTGCTTTCGCCGGACGATCGGTCAGCCAGAACAGCACCACAACACCGAGCACGACAGCTGGAACGGCTTCCAGAACAAACATCCATTGCCATCCGGCATAGCCCAGCCAGCCATGCATTTCCAGTAACGCTGCTGAAATTGGTGAGCCAAATACAGTGGAAAGAGGAGCGGCTGCCATAAAAATAGCGGTGACCTGAGCACGTTTTGCTGCCGGGAACCAGAAACTCAGATAGAGGATAATGCCAGGGAAGAAACCGGCCTCTGCCACACCCAACAGAAAACGCAGGGTATAGAAACTGGTGGTGCCCTGAACAAAGGCCATACATCCGGATACCAGGCCCCAGGTGATCATCACACGGGCAATCCAAATTCGTGCGCCGACTTTATTCAGGATCAGGTTTGACGGAACTTCAAAGAGAAAATAACCGAGGAAAAAGATCCCGGCTCCTAATCCAAATACCGTAGGAGAGAAACCCAAATCTTTATTCATGGTTAACGCGGCAAATCCAATATTGACGCGGTCAAGAAATGAGATGAAGTAGAGCAGGATAATAAAGGGAACAATACGCATTGTGACTTTACGCATAACCCTTTTTTCGAGGGATGTGTTCATGACTAAATGCTCCGGTTGTGTAGGGGTATTGTTATTTTGTAATCAACCTCAGTATGCAGTTTCGCCTTGCCAGATCATCAGAACTGGATTATATAAATTATTTAAATAATCTATTGAGTGGGTAAAATATGGATATAAATCAAATACGTTGCTTCGTCACTGTTGGTAAAGAACTCCACTTTGGCCGGGCAGCCCAAAAACTGGAAATGATGCCTGCGTCACTTTCTCGCTTTATAAAATTGTTGGAAGAAGAGCTGGGCGTCAGGTTGTTAAACCGATCAACGCGCAATGTTTCATTGACCGCTGAAGGGGGCGTTTTCTTTGATGAAGCCTCTAAATTGCTGGAGCAATTTGATGCCCTGTCTGTTCGTTTTAAAACCAGTTCGAGGGACGAAAGAAGAATATTACGTATCGGTGCAATTGATACTGCTGCCAGAGGATTAATTCCGGCATTGCTACATCTGTTTCTGGAAAAACACCCGGATGCGGATATTCATATTATTGAAGAGAAAAGCACGAACTTGCTGCCAAAATTAAAATCCGGTTGGCTGGATATGATATTTATTCGCGCTCCACAGACACTGGACAGTACTCTTGAGATGCGTTTTATCACTTATGAGCACTGTGTGTTGGCCGTCCCGCAGTCTCATCCTCTGGCAAATCAATCCTGTGTTACTGTGACTGACTTTAGTCATGAGGCAATGATAATCCCGGATCGTCGTACCCGGCCACACAGTCATGAACTGACGATGAGTTTGTTTAAACATGCTGGTCTGACACCACATATCGCTCAATATGCAGAAGAGAAACAAACCATTATTAGCCTGGTAGCTGCAGGTTTGGGACTGGCGGTTGTCCCGGTTTCATATCGGGATATGAATCGCGACAAAGTGTGTTATATCCCACTGAAACTGGATGAACGGAGTAAAGGTTTACCACTTAGTGTGGCCTGGCAGAGAGGATACGAAGATGAATATCTGCGGGATATGCTGACTTTGTTGGATGAGCATGAAGACACACTAATGGCGGGGCTGTAAAACAGGTAATATCCATCAGAAAGCGGATATCACCTGTCGATTCGGCTATGTGGGGACAGTTTCCTAAAATATTCAGTACATCAACCCTGTAAAGACCTGTTTAGTCCGGGGACCTGTCATAAGAGGCTCCAGTTCTTCCACGCATTTTTTATAATGTGGAGTCGTTTTATGGAAAGCGACAGCCTGTTCATCAACATAAGCTTCATAAATATAGAACCGGGTTTTGACTTCCGGATCCTGTAATACGTCAAAACGCAGATTGCCGGGTTCTTTGATTGCTCCCAGATGGTTGGCACGAAAAACTTCAATAAACTGCTCAATTTTGTCACTGTGGACGTTAATCTCAACCAGTGTTACATGCATTGTTTATCTCCCGCTGATCGGTAATTAGGCCCCTGTACGGGTACAGGGGACAATGTTGTTTAGCCTTTTTCACTCAGGAATAGCTCATAAGCTCGCTCTGCAGTTTCATTGTTGTGTACCACTGCATGTACGGCTTTGATCATGGCTACCGGATCTTCCGACTGGAAAATATTGCGTCCCATATCCACACCGGACGCACCCTGATCGATGGCGCGATAACACATTTCCAGAGCATCCCGTTCCGGGAGTTTTTTACCGCCGGCAATAACAATAGGTACCGGGCAACCAGCAACGATGCGTTCAAACCCTTTATCGACATAATAAGTTTTGATGATCTGTGCACCGATCTCTGCGGCAATACGCGTGGACAGAGAGAAGTAGCGCTGATCACGAACCATATCTTTACCCACGCCAGTTACTGCCATGGTAGGCATTCCCACACGCAGCCCGGCATCAATCAGTTGAATCACATTCTTGATAGACTGATGTTCATATTCACTGCCGATATACACCTGAGCCGCAGTCGCACAACTGTTGAGTCGGACGGCATCATCCATGGCTACCGCCACAGCTTCATTACTCAGTTCAGTCAACATGGAGTTAGCACCGGATGCACGTAGTACGACTGGTTTGTTAGTCGCTGGTGGTACAACACTACGCAAAACACCACGGGTACACATAAGAACATCAGTGTGTTCAAACAGTGGAGCAATATTAATATCAATACGTTCCAGACCCGTTGTTGGCCCCTGGAAATATCCATGGTCAAAAGCCAGCATCACGGTTCTGTTCGTTTTAGGATTAAAGATACGCGCCAGACGGGATTGCATCCCCCAGTCCAGAGATCCAGATCCTTTTAACTCAAACAGCGTATTTTTTTGTGGCGAGTCAGTATGAAACTCTTTGCCGTCTTTAATATCATCTAAATCAGCCATTTTTTACTCCCGTTCTGTGCAACGATGATCAGAAATCGTATTTATCGATATTGTCTTTGGTGAATTTGACGCGTTCCGGTAGCAGAACAATGCCATTACCTTTCGCTTCGTAGCTGTAACCCTGTACGCTGTTTGGTGAAACTTCGACATCACCGACACCTGGAATGGCCAGTTTGTCGCCAATATTCAGGGCAGTACCTTTTAACAACTCATGCGCTACATAGACGGAAATTTTTCCCTGTTGTACCACATCCCATAAACCGAACTCTTTGATGGTGCCGCGCTGAACATACGGACGCATCACATTAGGTGTACTGAAACCAACAATCGCGATGTTGTCCCGTTTCAGGTTTTCTGCTGCCTGAGCAGCGGCAGGTAAGGCGTTAGCATCCGGGGCGATAATGGCATCCAGATCATCATAAGCTTTGATAATGCCTTCTGCGGTTTGCAGGGATTTGGTGGCATCGTTATAGCCAAACTGCGTGGTGACAATCTCCCAACCTGGATGTTCTTTGGCTATTTTGGCTTTTGCCTCTGTCACCCACTGGTTCTGATCGGTGACGGTAGGACTTGAATAGAAGAAAGCGACTTTTGCTTTTTCTTTGGTAACCTGATCGGCTGCCATGTCCACCAGCATACTGCCCAACTGAGTTGGCGTACCCTGATCGATATAGTAAGAACGACATTCCGGTTTGGTGTCGGAATCCCAGGTCAGAATTTTAACGCCGCGCTGCATAGCGCGTTTTAAGGCCGGGCATAATCCATCAGGAGAAACAGCAGATACGACAATGGCGTCATAACCCTGGTTTACAAAGTTATTCACCAGTTGCACCTGACCAGAAACACTGGGTTCTGTTGGCCCGTCATAGGTCACATCAATTCCCAGCTCTTTACCTGCTGCTTTGGCACCATCGCCTCCACTGGTGAAGAAACCAACCCCGACCAGTTTAGGAATGAATGCAATACGTTCCGCCGCCTGAACGGCAAAAGTCGTGGAAGCAATGCCCAGTGCAGTGAGCAGGGTAAGCATTTTAACGTTGTGTCTTGCCATTTTTGTTCTCCATAAATATCAGCGGGATGTCATGCCTGGTGTGTATGACGGCGGCGCGAAATCCACTCAAGAATTTGATAACGATGCAGACTGACTGAACGACCAACAACAACAACTATTAACAGTGCGCCGGACAGAGCACTGGAGATCTGGTTGGAAACACCAACCATTTGTAATCCCTGCTGTAAGAAACCCACCAACAGGACGGCGAACGCAGAACCAATAATGGAACCGGAACCGCCGTAGATATTGGCTCCACCCAGAACAACTGCGGTAATGGCAGGCATCAGGAATGATGTCCCCAAATCAGAGCGGGCAGAACCAAAATAGGAAACCAGTAAGATGGCAGCGATGGCTGCTGAAAATCCGGTCATGGCATAAATAATGTAGAGAGTGCGGTTCACCGGGATGGCACTGTATTGCGCTACACGTGCACTCTGTCCGATCAAAAAGATGTTACGACCCAGATGGGTGCGGTGCATAAACAACCAGAAGAAGGCAAAACTGATGAGGAAGAAAATCAGTGGAACCGGAAGACCGATCAGAGACAGGTTAGCGAAATTGGTGAAGGCCTCAGGGAAACCGCCAATACCTTCAAAACCGGAAGCACCGGACATACCTGACAGTAACAGTGCACTGCCACCGAACAGATACATGGTGCCAAGCGTAATCACTAATGGGTTAATACCGGTATAAATGATCAATCCGGCATTGATGAGACCGCAAATGACACCGGTCAGTAAGGTCAGGATGATGGCCAGAGGCATTGGAATGCCAGCCTGAAACATGACCCCCAGTGCAATGGCACATAGTCCAATGGTGGAACCAAAAGAAATATCCATCCCACCACTGACAATAACCATGGTTAAGGGTAACGCCACAATACCGATACAAATAAAATCACTGGTACTGAATAACAGGACATTGACATCCAGTAATCGTGGGTTTGCGGCACCGAAAGCGAGTATTTCTACTACCAGCAACACCGCAAGGGCGATTTCCCAACTATAACGACGTAACGGATTCATCATATCACCTCTCTGTGGTGGTTCTGACGTGGTGGATTCTGAGGTGCTTGTGACTTTTGTTTTACCGTGTTTTTCACGGTGCCTGGTGCAGTCGGCGGAGACATAAAGCGGGCATATTTTTGGCGGCGGATGTTTTTTTGCAGCGCACTGCGTAAGCGACCATCGAAGACCAGTACGCCCAGTAATACCAGACCGGCAATGAAATCATTCCACCAGGCAGGGATCTTCAGAAGCACCAGCACACTGTCGATTTGAGTCAGGAAGTAAGCCCCCAAAATGGCGCCGACCACCGTTCCTGAACCTCCCAACAGGCTAATCCCACCCAGTACACAGGCAGCAATGGCTTTCATTTCCAGGCCTGTACCTGTCTGATTGGGGATAAAACCGATTTGTGAGGCAAACACAATCCCGGCCAGTGCAGCCATGCAGCCATTCAAAGAAAAGGCGATAATACGGACCATTTCGGTACGAACACCCAGTTGACGCGCACCCTGCAGGTTATCGCCAGTAGCATAGAAATGGCGACCAAAGGTGGTTTTTGCCAGTAACCAGGCCATAAACAGTAATAACACCAGAGTGAACCAGCCAATGGCGGAAATACCCAGGAATA
>Ga0157359_1000295_pt1 | contig 17129 bp, 14 predicted proteins | sample AttcapACBM3_FD_111482 | JGI IMG/M metagenome (GOLD analysis project Ga0157359, IMG submission 111482) | Fungus gardens microbial communities from leaf cutter ant in Botucatu, State of São Paulo, Brazil - Atta capiguara ACBM3 | ecosystem: Host-associated > Fungi > Mycelium > Unclassified ...
GCGATGCCTAGGATCTCAGCCACATGACGAAGCGGCGTACCAGCGAGCAGTTGGTTTTAATGGGTTCGTACAAGCATTCTCTGGTCTGAATCATGAACACTGGTCGTAGTGGACACCATCCACCATCCACCATCAGCCAGCTTCCACCTAGCCGGGGATAACCGATGCTTACCGCGGTGTAAGCTACGGAGGTGTTCAGTGCGTCCGTTTATCTCTAGCCTTCCGCTAAAGATCTTGCGGCTTGACTGATCGTGATACAGCCTGTCGCATTCCTATAGTGCGGTAGATGCGAGTGGGGATGCCGCAACGCTTGGGAAGCGTCATCGTTAATGAAGGAGGGCGCGCCTACAATCGATCTGCGTTTCCTCATCAGCACTCTCCACTATAGAAGCCCCATTTCTTCGATATTAGGTGTCATATGAACTTTGAACTCAACGCAGACGATGACGTAAGGCGAGCAGAAACTGAATCCATTAGAGAAGGGCTGGCAGCTAAGATCGAAACGTATCTTGGAGACAAGAATGAGCAAATGACTTCGCTGCCGGGTTTGAGCTTTGCAAAAGTCAGATACCCAACACTGCCAGATTCTTATCTTTACGAACCTAGCATTGCGATGATCATTCGGGGTCGTAAGCGAGTGACGATTGGGAACACCATCTATATATACGATGAGTCTAGATTCCTGCTGACTGCCGTGAACCTGCCGACAGTGACGGAAGTGCTGGAAGCTAGCCCAGAGCGCCCTTACATATCACTGCTAATGAGGCTAGACCTGCAAGCCGCTCGTGAGATGATGGCAGATGTGGATGCAAGTGGCCTCAATCACGCCCCGCCGGAAGGTATCGCAATGGCGACAGGGCCTGCAACAGTTGATCTTTTTGATGCTGTTGCGAGGTTGATAAAGCTTATAGATAATCCCCAAGACTTTCTTCATCTTGGGCCATTGATCCAGAGAGAAATAGTCTATCGCATACTCGTAAGCTCAGCTGGTGTGCGATTCAGGGAATCAATCATCGCAGGAACGCAAAGTCAACGTATCGCTAAAGCTATTGCATGGCTGCGGGCCAATTATATGCAACCACTTCGAATTGAAGATCTTGCGTCTTTAGCTGGTATGGGAGTTTCAACCTTACATCATCATTTCCGTGCTATGACAGCAATGAGCCCATTGCAGTACCAAAAAAATTTGAGGCTTCATGAGGCGCGTAGGATTCTGCTCACAGAGTCAGTTGATTCAGCGACGGCTGCCATACGAGTCGGCTATGAAAGCGTAACGCAGTTCAATCGCGAGTATAAGAGGAGCTTTGGCGCACCTCCAAAGCGTGATATCAGCCAGTGTCTTGCTGCTACCACGATGAAGGCATCATCATCTCCATCAGTCGATCATCAATCAGATCTAATAACATCTGGCGGTTGATTGCGTATCGCTAATCCAGCCTATTAGTATCATTAGAGGTTTAGGCAATTTTGCAGCAGGGTAGAGCTCACAGCGTCTTCTCAGCATAAGCCGTAAAGTAATCCTACACATTCGTTGATAGGGTAGAAAAAATGGCTAATCATCTAGACGATAAGGTAGTAACAGTCACCGGCGCGGCGTGAAGTATCGGTCAAGGTATTGCCAGCACATTTTTCAAAGAGGGCGCGGCCGTTGTCATCGCCGATGTTCTGATAAGTGGCTCGCGTTTAGGGCTGATCACGCTAGTTTATTAAAATTACCTTATTAATCTAAGGGTTTCCGTTAAGCATAGATATTCTGAAAATGAGACCTGTCTGACAGGTAGCCCTTATGATTCGTAGCTCACTTCCTCTAGTCCATCATGCGGCATCCGTATGGCTTATCAGATAACGTTCTAGTGATGTTCGTTTTCTGATGTCGCGATTTGATCGAATTATGCTGCAACGACTGCTTTCCCATGCCATATGCAATGTGCGGAGTGACAACGTACGTAAGTATGCTGTCTGGCGGTAGAGTATGTTTTGAAATTTCCTAGCAACCTCATAAATAGCGTCCTTTCCTGACCAGCCTTCACTCTGCTGACGAATAAGTATGACTCTACTTTTCTGATGCTCGCAAACGTTTGTCCCAGTTCTCCAAATTAATCGAGGCTGACAGGCGGCTTCAGAACGGCCGTGGAGTCAGAGGATAAGGCAATCTTTAGACAGAATCGTGCTCTCTGCTCAAATTGGCACAGATCTATAGTCGAATCAGATCGTTGCTAGACCTAAGTACTCTCTATATTTGAGGAAGAAGATGGGTATTTCCAACAGTGTCGAGCTTCATATCAACGGCGATAGGCATACGCTTGAGTTGGACTCGCGGACAACATTACTTGATGCACTACGTGAGCATTTAGGATTAACGGGAAGCAAGAAAGGCTGTGACCATGGTCAATGCGGAGCCTGCACCGTTCATCTGGACGGCAAACGAATTCTGAGTTGCCTAACGCTTGCCGCCCAAGCCCGAGGACACCGGATTGATACGGTCGAAGGGTTGGAGGGCGATGATGGAGGTCTGCATCCAGTGCAAGCTGCGTTCCTGAAGCATGACGCTTTTCAATGCGGATACTGCACTCCGGGACAGATAATGTCGGCAATAGCCTGTATTCGGGAGGGACGAGTGCAGTCAGACTCTGATATTCGCGAATACATGAGCGGTAATATATGCCGTTGCGGTGCTTATCCAAATATAGTCGCAGCTGTTAGAGAGGCAGCTGAGAAAGTTGAAAAAAAAGGAGACTCCCATGCATAGTTTCTCCTACGAACGCGCGACCAGTGTCTCCCATGCTATGGAATCGGCTAAAGGGGGTGGTAGTCGGTTTCTCGCTGGCGGCACAACTATAGTCGATTTGATGAAGTGTAATGTTGAGCAGCCTGAAAAGTTGATCGACGTTACTTTTATGCCCGGTTTAGGCGACATCAAGGTTTTTCCTTCTAAGATTCTCATCGGCAGCTTGACCCATATGAGCACAGCCGCGGATCATCCCGAAATCAAAGCCATAGCGCCAGCCATCTCAGAAAGCTTATGGCGAGCCGCGTCGCCTCAGATTCGAAACATGGCAACGCTGGGCGGTAACTTACTTCAACGTACTCGCTGTCCTTACTTTCGTGACGGGTTAAGTAATTTGCCGTGCAATAAACGATCTCCAGGCTCTGGATGTGCTGCTATAAATGGTGTGAATCGCAATCATGCTGTCCTTGGGACTAGTGCGTCCTGCATAGCTACGTATCCGGGTGATTTTGCTGTCTCCCTTGTCGCTTTTGACGGAAAGATTCATATCCATGGGGATGAGGCACGTATAGTCAAAGCGGTCGATTTCTTCAAGGTGCCAGGCGATACTCCCCACTTAGACAACGCGCTCCATAGCGGGGAATTTATAACCGCTATTGAAATTCCAGTTTCAAAGTCACTTCGGTATTCTCATTATCTTAAAGTTAGAGATAGATCATCTTATGAGTTTGCTGCAGCCAGTGCGGCGGCTGGGATCGAATTAGAGTCGGATGGAGTTACGATCAAAGACCTCCGTATTGCACTCGGCGGTGTCGCTACAAAGCCTTGGCGTCTTGTGGCATTGGAGCAGCAGCTAGTTGGTAAGCCGTTTACCGAGGAGGTCATTCGACGAGCGGCATTGACAGCTGCGGATGGCGCTGAGGCCTATGCTCATAACGAATACAAAATAAACTTAATCCCTAAGGTAGTAGCGCGTGCCTTGATGGTTTCCGGGAGCCTTGTATGACTGACTCCGTAGACTTCGATCTCACACGGCGAGAGATGCTGCAGCTTATGGCTGCCGGTGCAGCAGTTACTGCAGTACCGTCCGCACTAGCGGCTCAATCCACCGTGGAAAAAATTTCGGCAAATAGTACGTTTGACCACACCGGCAGCGCCTTGGGTAAGCCAGTTGAACGCGTCGACGGTCATCTGAAAGTTGCAGGGCGCGCTACCTATGCAATTGAGCATCAGGTTAAAGATGTCCTTTTCGGTGTTGTGGTTCAGTCAACCATCGCCCATGGCAATATTCTGCGTATGGATACAGCCAAAGCCAAGTTGGTGCCAGGTGTCATCGCGGTATACACACCCGACAATGCTCCTAAAATCGCCATGCCTACTGTGGCATTAAAGGGGGGAGCGGCAACGGAGAGCTTTACTCCGCTTCAGGACAATCGTGTCTTGTGGAATGGACAGCACATCGGCTTCATCGTCGCGGAAACCCTGGAGCAGGCTACCGAGGCAGCTTCGCTCATTGAAGTTGATTACGAGGAGATGACGGCGATTATCGATGCTGAAAGTCCTGAATCGCCTCGCGAGTCTGTAGAAGAACTTAGCATAAGCTGGGGAAATTCCGAATTGGCCATGCGCGACGCTGAGGTGCAGGTACACGCCACTTACACGACGCCTCGCGAATATAACTCAGCCATAGAGCTACATGCTTGTATCGCCGCTTGGCAGGGCGATGAGCTAACGGTTTGGGAGCCAAGTCAATGGGTTGGGGGGGCTGGAGCGGTTATCGCAGAATGGATGCAAATAGACGTAGAGAAGGTTCGTGTCGTCTCCCCTTTCATCGGTGGTGGATTCGGCGCAAAGGTTGCCCCTCATCCTCATGTGGCACTAACTTGCGCCGCAGCCAGGGATCTCGGTAGACCAATCAAAACCGTGCTGACCCGACAACAGACCTTTACTGGTCTAGGTGGGCGTCCCCGAACGTCGCAACAGCTATCTTTGGGTGCCAATCGTGACGGGACTTTGGTGTCGATCATTCACCGAGGGTGGAACGAGACAGCGATGGAGGACGTTCATCATGAGCCGTCGAACTCTGTGACCTCAATCATGTACGCCGTTCCGAACTTCTCGTCAGAGCACGCCTTGCGTCACGTGCACAGCGTTAATCCTGGTTGGATGAGGGCTCCCGGCGAAAATCCGAGCTCTTTCGCTCTGGAAATGGCGATTGATGAGCTTTCATATACGCTAGCAATGGATCCGCTTGAGCTTCGATTGAAAAACTATGCTGAGATCGACCCTAAATCGAAGCTGCCATGGTCGACTCGGCGTCTTCGTGAGGCGTGTATAGCCGGGGCTGAGGCTTTCGGGTGGTCTAAGCGTAAAGCGTTGCCCCGCTCAATGCGTGAAGGTCGGGAACTTATAGGTTGGGGCATGGCACAGGGTACTTATCCTGTGTATCGCACTCCTGGCCAGGCCAGAGCAATCTTGCGAAAGGACGGCCACATCGAGGTTCATAGCGGTGGGGCTGATCTAGGCACTGGAACCTATACAATTCTAAATCAGACAGTGTCTGAAGTGCTTGGTCTAACCGGTGACCGTGTGAGCGTAATCCTGGGAGATACCCGTTATCCGTTGGCTCCTCTCGCTGGTGGATCGCAGCTAGCGAACGTATTGGTAGGCGCTGTTCATAAAGCCACCGTGGCATTGCGCGATGAGCTTATAACGCTTGCACTATCGTCACCTAGTTCCCCTCTGATGAACGCCGACCCCGCTGATGTCGTAGTCACTGAGGGGCATGTCCGCCTGAAACGCCGACCAGATCGCGGCATAGAATTTTCTGCTCTTCTTGAAGGGATTGGGCAAGACACCGTGGACGTTACTGCGGATACGTTCAGTGAGTCGGCTACACCGCAGGATCGCTATGACGCAAATAGAACGTTCAAGCAGATCGCTCCGCCCACGGCTGGCGGTGTTTCAGCCCATTCGTGGAGCGCGCAGTTCGTTGAGGTGCGGGTGGACGAAGATTTCGGGACGGTGCGTGTTAGCCGTATGGTCGGAGCCTTTGATAGCGGAAGGATATTTAATCCTACCCTAGCTCGAAGCCAGTGGATTGGCGGCATGATTATGGGCTTAGGTCAGGCGCTCTTTGAGGACGGCGTGTACGACCAGGCAACCGGCCGCGTAGTAAGCGCAAGCCTTGCTGATTATTTGGTAGCCGTTAATGCCGATGCGCCTGATATCACGACGTTGTCAGTGGGAGTTCCTGATCTCAAAGCGACGGCTCACGGTGGAAAAGCAGTTGGTGAGCTGGGCATTGTAGGTGTCGCAGCGGCAATTGGTAATGCCGTTTACCATGCCACAGGAAAGCGAGTTAGAGATCTTCCGATTACTCTGGAAAAGATCATTATGTCATAGAGTTTTATCCGGGCAATAGCAAGCAGGGAGACATGAATCCGGATGTAAATTGGCGTGGCAAGGTTTTTGGTATTGCTCTGCGATTGTGCAAGATTAAATGTCTTGAAGGTATGACTTCCAGATGATCATATTGAGCCAAGGCGCCTTAGGTTGATTTGTACTTCGATCTACTCTTTGATGTTGGAATCGGTATCATTGCAGAAAGCTCACGAAAGAGGCTGGTTATGGAAAGTATCGACTTGGCTGTATTGCGAAATTTAGCTGAGTGGCGAACAGAAGGACAGCAGGCATTGCTGGCTACCGTTATAAGGACATGGGGATCATCTCCACGGCCTGTTGGTGCGATGATGGCTATGAGAAAGGACGGTAAGGTAGTTGGATCCGTATCTGGCGGATGCATCGAGGATGATCTGATTTACAAATACGTTAACGAAAAGTTAGAAGCAGATAACTTGCCTACAGCTATAGTCAAGTATGGAGTTACTGCTATTGAGGCACATCAATTTGGTCTGCCATGTGGGGGCACGATAGAACTATTGCTTGAGTTTTCTCCGTGTGCGAACAAATTGGGTGAATTACTCGAAAAACTCGATGCCGGGCGTCTTGTGCGGCGATCAGTGCGGGTCGTCGATGGTGGGGTGATGTTGACCGAAACCTCCACGCCGAGCACGTTAAGTTTTGATGGGCTTTTGCTTCAGAGTACACTAGGCCCTGGTTACCGTTTGCTTTTGATCGGTGCAGGTGCACTGTCAGAATATCTAGCTACAATGGCTGTATTTAATGGCTTCTCTGTGACTGTTTGCGATCCCCGAGAGGAGTACCGATCATCGTGGTCTGTTCCCGGGGTCAAGATTGTCACGTGTATGCCCGATGACGCTGTATCTGAATTTAAAACGGATCAGCGTTGCTGCATTGTAGCGTTAACTCATGACCCTAAATTAGATGACCTTGCTCTCTTAGTCGCGCTACACAGCCCGGCGTTCTATGTGGGAGCGATTGGTTCTAGACGAAACAGTGAAGAGCGTCGGCGGCGCCTAATTGAGTACTTTAACGAAACAGATTCGTCGCTCAGACGGCTTCGCGGCCCGATTGGAATTTACATTGGAAGCAAGACCCCAGCTGAGATCGCAGTTAGCGTTATTGCAGAAATTTTGGCTGTAAAAAATGGAGTGGCCTTATCTCCTGAAATGTTAATTTCTGTAAGAAAAGAAAAACTGGAGTCGTGCGGGATTTATTAGATTCAGTATATGGGATGGAGGTGCTATGTTGGCATGTATACGTATTTGGATATCGCAGCCACGTAACTATGGGGCAACCATGAGTTAATCTGAATTGGCAGGAAGATCGAAACGAAGCCAGAGTCCACAAGTGCCGTCAAACTCTTCGTAACCACAAGTTATATTTACTAGTCTTAGTCGTTGGCCGGCTAGAGACGAAAAATATTGATACTTTCACTTTAATATTCTCTATATTTGCTATTTTTAAATAAAATCCCCTAACGCTTCTGCGCTTTCTACCGAGTGACAGCCATACTGAAATTTTTGCGGTATGATATTCGTCAAGCTAGGTTGCGAACGGTATCGAACAGGTAAGTCGTAATCTTGCGTCAACTGCTTGCATCAAGCGGTCAAGAAAACTACGTGTTATGCCTACTCTATACCAGAGGTGGACGTCAAGACGTGCCCAAGGGAGCGACTGATGTGGCTCTAGCAAGGCGCACAGGAGTGAGATACGCAATACTACTGTGGAGCTGGAGTGGTACATCTGTCAAGTAAATAATACTCGTCTTCCAAGACTCGAAAGACGAGTATGTAAGAACATAGATTACACCTTTCGGCTGGTAGATCTTGCTAACTAATTGATTCGTGCAGGATCGCTTTTGTAGCTTCTATTGACTGATCTACTTCCGAAATAAGCGCAAACTAAGGCGATAAGGCATATTGCAAATCCGATTGAAAAAACGTAGACGAAGCGGTTCCAGTCAGGAGCCTGTGACGCTTCATCTGCAGTGGTAGATAGTATGCCTCCAACCACCTGTGCGCCTGTTGTCGCACCGATGGCCTTTGCCACGAAATTCAAGCCGCTGAAGGTACCCACACGATCTTCGGGTACACCCATAACCATCAGGTTCATTGCTTGAGTGATAGTGACACCTGACCCGATGCCCGCGCACAACATCGATGCCACTACCATAGGCAGACTTCCTGCTGATCCAATCGCCAGCCAAAAGGAAGCGCACATAATAAGTGGCCCCATTATAGACGCCGCTGCCAAGCCCACATATTTTTCCACTAAGGTTACCACGGGGGATGCTACCCCAATCAAAACCCCTGGCACTAGAATAAAACTTGTCAACGTAGCTGTGGCACCCAAACCATAGCCAGAGTCAGACGGTTGCTGGATCTGCATAGGCACTGACACGAAAAAACTATTGATCGAGTATCCAGCTGCGACCATCAATATCAGCCCGGCGGCTACGCTAAAGCTCTGCAGAACACGGAGTTCTACTAAAGGATCCTTATGATTTAGCTCTGTCCATACGAACGACGCTAGCGAAACAAGTGACAGCGCACAAAGTGAAAGGAATTGAATAGAACTCCAGCCCCATTCGGGCGCATATGTAAGGCCGATAAGAAAAGCGCCCAGCGCAATAGCAAATAAAATTAATCCCTTGAAATCAATGGAGGGGCTTATACTTTTCTGCGGAAGGCATGGGGGCAATAGCATCCAAGCAGCTGATATCAGCACCAATAGCGCTATGAAGGGCGCCCAAAAGAGATATGTGTAATGGAAATTATCCGCGATCGGGCCAGCTATAAGCATTCCTATGGCAGTTGACCCATAGATCGCAGAGATCATAAGGCTGTTTCCGAACTTCGTTATTCCAGCAGGCTGTGTGTCCTTCAGTATTCCTACCGCTAACGGCACAAGACTTAGACCGAAGCCCTGTAGGAGTTGACCGATGATGAGCATTTGCATAGAAAAAGAGAGAGAAGAAACCAAGGTGCCTGTCGCAACAATGGACATAACAGCAAGGATCAGCTTCCTTTTGTCGTAGATGTCGGCCAAGCGACTAATTAGGGGGGTGACGAGCGGGCCGGTAAGTAATACGCCGGTCATCACCCATGTGATTTCAGCGCGCGTTGCACTGAGCTCCGCTTGAATAATTGGCAGAGCCGGTGATACCAAAGATTCTATCGCTTTATAAACGCCAACGGCACCGACTGTCACTGCAAGACAAGCACCTAATGTCACCTGTCCCCGCGGAGTGGATCTGCTTTTCAAAGTAGAGTCTTGCATATGTCCTCCAGGTGGGCGCACCCTTTATTAAAGATGGCCCTTTTTTGTTGTTTGGAAAAAAATACGCGCGTTCCCAATCTTGGCAACCTAAGAGATGGCTGTCAGGCTAAAAAGTGAGAGCAGAATTACATAATCTCGCGTCTAGTGTTTGTTTTGAAATCCTCTGATTGCTAAATCATCGATTCTAAGGAGGCTGCATGGCCGCGCTACATAGCCACTACCCTAGGGAGTTACTGTGCTCATCCATAATGAAATCTTAAGTCGTGATCAGGAGGTAATCCGCAACAGGTGCTTTGATTTCGTGCTCGTCATGGAATACGTCCACTATAATTCAATGGTTTAGGTATGAGTGAAGTTGGGGAAAAGCTTTGCAAATGAATAGCTGGATAGCAGAGCTTTTGCCGTCTACACTCTAATTACACTTTCTGCCCGACACGTATTAGGCGCTGCGTTAATTTTTAATCAGCAAGGCGGTGATGGCGCCTACCTCGACTTCGATGAAGAATTTATTGCAAGGCATGCGCGAAATCCTTCGATGAATTTCATGGAGCTGATAATCCAAACAGTGTTTCGCTTCCCACTAGGGCTCAGTCAAATGATGAGATGACTTGTGCAGCCCTATTTCTGGTCGGCTAACAAGGCGTTTCGGATAGCACCTAGGGGTGGATTGGAACTCGCAGCTTTGGTGGATAGGTTGGGCCGTGGCGATGTGAATGAGACATTTTATCGGCGTCCTCTTGTTGTAATTGTTATCAGTCTGACTGAGCAGTTTGAGCCAGCATATACGCCTGCAATACCTGCCGAAGCGCGCTACCAACCTTTGAAAGTCTTCAGTCTGACTGGGTAAATCTTCATCGACGGGCCAGGTATAGGTCGAAGCATCCCCTCTGTCAACCTGTTTTTTTAGGCACGGGATGCGGCCGAGCCCTGCGCATCGACAGGCGTCCTCCACCTCGAAAGCTGCTCTCACAGGCTTCGAAAAAAACCGGTTGACATCCCAGATTCCCAGGTTAAAAATCGAGCGAAACCAATGTACACCAAATTGGGATACCAAGGTGAGCCATGACGAAAACAAGAATTCTTGCTACTGGCGATGCGATGCTGACTCAGCGCATTTCTACCAATCCTGACCCCGATTTCAGCGGCTTGGTCGAGGAGATTCGCGGCTCAGACGTCGCGATCACTAACGTAGAAATGGTGTTTCCGGGGAGAGGGCGGATAGCGTCTACGACGATGCACGGAATACCGTGCGGAGCCGATCCGCACGTCCTTTCCGAGCTGGAGTGGATGGGAATTGATCTATACGGGATGGCCCACAATCACGCCACCGATTACGGTGTTACCGGGCTTGTAGCGTCACTTGAAGCGTTGGAGGCACGTGGTCTCACTTATGCTGGAGCAGGCCGCACATTGCGCGAGGCCCGCGCACCTAGGTACTTCAACGCTCCTGGTTGTCGTGTGGCTTATGTCGCAGCAGGATCGAGCAACGCACGATTGAATCTTGCAGCTGATCCCAGCGTGGGCGACGCGGGCCGGCCAGGCATCGCACCATTGCGCGTGCAAAAGACCCACTTCATCGAGCATCAGCAATTTGAAGTTCTTCGGGCCATCCTAGCTGACGCAGGAGTAAATGTAGCCGCCACTGGCACCACTGCTCCTGGAATTCACTTCCCCTATCCCGACCGCAATGTGTATGACGGCCCTCCGGAGGGCGGTTTTGCGGTAGAGGGCGTTAACTTCGCGCCCGCAGCTGCCTCTACAATCCTAACGGAGGTGTTGGAACGGGATATCCAGGCGCTGGAAGCGTCGGTACATGAGGCTTCGCGCCAAGCAGATTTGGTCTTCGTCGGTTTACATTGTCATGAAGGGATTCAGGGAAGATGGAACACTGAGATACCAGCCGAGTTTATGCAACGTGTGGCACATCGTCTAATAGACGCAGGCGCACATGGCATATTCGCGCATGGCCCGCACATGCTCAGAGGAGTTGAGCTATATAAGCAGCGGCCCATTTGCTATTCGCTAGGTAACTTTATCTTCAACGTCGAGTCCTTTGAATCATTTCCTCTCGAAGTGTATGAGCAGCAAGGAATGCCGCTTACCTCAACAACTGCAGACCTTTTTGATGTTGTGAAAGGCTATGAGAGACAGCCGCTATTTTGGGAGTCTGTGGTAGCGCGCTTCACCTATGAGGATGGTGTGCTTGTAGATAGTGAGCTCTTGCCAATAACGCTCGGTCGTGAAGCGCCACGAGGTAGAAGGGGATGTCCAGGACTTGCTTCTGCAGATGCAGGGGAAAAAATCCTAAGTCGCCTGAGCACCCTATCGAAGCCCTTCGGAACGGAAATATCGTTTGATATTGTCCAAGGTAGATGCGTAGGCAAGCTGAAACTCCAGCAGTCCTAATATTGCATCTGTGCTATTTGATATTTGTTGTATACGCGAGGCACTCGGGCCTTTCCATGCGAAACCGTCGTTAGTCATAAGGGCGGCTTTGAGGAGATAGTCCTAAAGCTCGCAATTATATTCAGCCTGGCTGAATAAGTAGGAAGTTAACTGACGAGGAAAGAGAAAAATGACAAGTGATATCCTTGAACGTATCCCTGATGTTTCATCGCCTGTAGACCAAGTTGAGGTCACAGTCATTGACACAGATGTTCACGTCGAACCCAAGTCCTTCGAGGAGCTGATCCCGTACCTGGATGCTCCTTGGCGCGACATGCCAAACCTTATTGACAGCGTGCCGTTTAGCCGGTCTACCTATAAAACGCTGGATGGCGGCGGGCGTAAGGATGCTTACCCAGAGGTAGGGGATATAGGTTCATGCCCAGATATGGTGGGTCAGCAAATGTTTGTTGACGACCCTACCGACTACGCCATTTTGCTTCCTTGGAGCTTTCGCGGTTTCACAACTGATCCAAAGTTAGACACTGCCCTTGCCGGCGCAGTCAATGCTTGGCTTGCAGATACTTGGGTGGGTAGATACAACGCCGAAAACCGCTATGTCGGCTCTATTTCTATCTCGGTTGACGATCCTATTGGTGCAGTCAGGGAGATCGAGCGCTGGGGTGATCATCCCGGCTTCCGCCAGGTAATGATCGGCCATTACGGGCCACGGCCTTTTGGACATCCCATGTATGATCCCATTTGGGCTGCCGCAGCTAAGTATAACCTCCCTGTTTCCATGCATTTTAGAGGGGGGGCGACCCAACCCCTAGGGTGGACTTCTACGGGCCCACTGCAATATTTCGTTGAATACCACTCCTTGATCGCGCCTATGGCATACGCCACTCACATGGCGAGTTGGATCTGCAACGGAGTGTTGGATCGCCACCCTAACCTGAAGTTTCTCTTTGTCGAAGGTGGGTTCCTTTGGTACCAGCCGATTATTGACCGTATGGAACGCCATTGGGGTAAGACCGCGAAGGAGCTAGGCCTGAAGAGGACGCCACGAGAATACGTGCGTGATCATTTTCGGTTTGCCACTCAGCCGATTGAGGAAAATACGGATCCGCACAAAATTGCGGAGTTGTACGAGCAGGCGAACGCCGCTGAGCTTGTAATGTTTTCCAGCGACTATCCCCACTACGACTATGATCCGCCGAGCAAGGCCCTGCCACGTTCGTTGGATCCTTACACTCGCAAACGGATCATGTCCGAGAACGCTCGTCTCGTTTATGACCTTCCCAAGACTCGTCCCATCGACCGTTTTGATCGAGCTGGAGGTGCAAAATGATTATTGATTGCGCAGTTCACCCAGTCTTCGAAAACGAAGAATTCAATCACGCGATCGGTTCCCCGTGGAATCTCCTAAAGCTGCCTCCTCTGTTCGGAGAGAAGTATCGCGCGCCTTTCGATCAATTGTCTGTGGAGGCAAACCAGGCTTCGAGCCCATCTGCACTCGCTGAACAAATGCGCCGTTCAGGTGTGGACTTTTCTATACTCTCTCCGACAACTCGCGGGTATTGGCCCAACCCTCAGCAGGCGGCGGCGGTTGCCCATGCGGCTAACAAGCTGTTGTGCAGGAAGTGGCTGGATGCGCCGGAAGGAGAAGGTAAATTCCTTGGCTCAATTCGCATCGCGCTTAACGATACTGACACTGCGTTGCGGGAAATTGACCAGTGGGCAGATGACCCGCGTTTCGTGCAGATAGTGGTTCCTGCGCGGGCGCTGGCGACCTATGGAGAGCAGAGATTCTTCCCAATTTGGAGAGCTGCGGCAGAGCGAGGGCTGGCGGTCTTCGTCCACGATGACTTTGCAACGCTGGTTGAACCTGCTCCATCGCAGGTCGGATTTCCAAGTTATTTCGCTGAACACCATGCAATCAGGCCGATTTCATCCATCGTGCAGCTAACTAGCTTTATCGTTGCAGGAGTGTTTGAGCGATTGCCAAACCTTCGTGTTGTATTCGGCGATGTCAGCGTTCACGCTGCGCGTTCATTGCTCATACGTACGGATAAGGATTGGCAGTCTGACCGCCTAGAGGTACCTTGGGTTAGCAAAGATCCAACTACCTACCTTGAAAATCACACTCGCTTCGTGACACAAGCGGACGACGAAATCTCACCGCATAGCAATACAGCATCTGAAACTATTGGTGGAGATAATGCTTCGCTAGTAGTTTTCGGCAGCCGTTATCCGTATTGGGATGGGGTTGCATCAGAGAACATATTCCCAACTTGGTCTACGGCTGATCGCGAAAAATGCCTTTTCGCCAACGCGTCGCAATTTTATCCACGAATTGCTTCGTTAGTGCACTCGGCGGTTACCTGTTGATCAGTGCCTTACGCCAATTGGAGTAATTGATATGCGTTACGTCGTCGGTCTTGTTTCTGATCTACCGCCTGGTGGAAGCAAGGTGGTTTATCCAGAAAAAGTAAAAAGCGGTATCGGTGTATTCAATGTTGATGGTGAGTTCTATGCCTTAAAGAACACATGCCCTCACATGGGTGGCCCACTGTGCAAGGGGCGTGTCCGCGGTACATCAGCAGCACAGCTTCCAGAAGATGGCCAGCCGGAAGTTCACTGGGTGCGCCATGGGGAAATTATTGCTTGTCCTTGGCATCATTGGGAGTTTGAAATCAAGACGGGTAAGACTATTTTTGAATCAAGACAAAAGGTAAGAACTTATCCAGTAGCAATTGAGAGCGCAGAAGAGTTAGAGCGTCTCAAGGAAGGTGTCGAAACTATTCCAGTAACAGTCGAAAACTCTACTATTGTTCTTGAGCTGTAAGACGCAACATATATTGGCTTCACCGTAGAAAGCCGTTGACATCCCCGGTGTCAGCGGCGTTACGGGAGAGAGATAAAATGTCTGATAAAGAGCTCGAAGTCTTCGTTAGTCGTATCGACCAAGCGGCGGAGGGCGTTTTGCTTTTTAGCCTCAACCATCCCAAAGGGGAGAAACTTCCTGAATGGGAGGCGGGTGCTCATATTGATGTTGTTGTCAACATCGACGGAAAGCCCTCAGTGCGTCAGTACTCCCTATGCAGCAATCCCGCGCTTAACGATACCTGGCAGATAGCGGTAAGATTGAATAACGACGGAAGAGGTGGTTCTAGAAATATTCATAAGACGTTTTCTAGCGGAAGCACCATTAACGTAAGTCGGCCACGCAATAGCTTTCCGCTCGTTCCGGCAAAGCGCTATCTATTCATAGCCGGGGGAATCGGGATTACCCCAATCCTCCCGATGATAGCTACCGCAGATAGACAAAAGGCTGAGTGGTATCTGCTGTATTGCGGGCGGGACGCCGAGTCTATGCCATTTACACGCCAGCTATCATCACAGTACGGTGATGCCGTGGAGTTCCACGAGAGTTCTAAGGATGGCAGAGCAGATTTGAAAACAGTCTTAAATAGGGCTGATCAGGATACCGAGATATATTGCTGTGGGCCTAACTCCATGCTGGAGGAGATTAAAAAGATATGCTCTGCAAAATCGTTCGATCGTTTGCATTATGAGCATTTCTCTGCTGCGGAAAACAAATTAGATGGTCGGCAATTCGAGGTTGTTTTTGCTAGATCCGGAATCACTACCACAGTTCCTAGCGATAAATCCATACTTCAAGTCGCGGAAGAAAATGGTGTAGATATAGATTCCTCGTGTCAGGAGGGAGTGTGTGGAGCTTGTGAGACACGAGTGATAGATGGAACTCCAGATCACAGAGATACTGTACTGAGTGCGAAGGAGCGAACAGCCGGCCGGTCTATTATGGTGTGTGTATCGCGATGCAATTCGCCGCGTTTGGTGTTAGACGCGTAAGCGATCCACCAATTTATTTGAGCGAAGAAATAGTTAATTTAGGAGACTTTGTTATGTCGGATATCGGAAATTCGTTGTCTGCAAATAGAAAGTTGGCACATAGACAGGTTCTTCAACAGGCCGGCGCAGCAGCGGGACGAATTAATGGTATTAACCATCTTGTAATGTTTACTCATGACATGAATGAGGGCGTTCGTTTTTATAGAGACATACTGGGCATGCGAGTCGTTAGGACGCAACGATTCAAGACCACAGGAGCTGGCCTGCGAGCGGCGGCTCACCATTCCAGCGGTGGAGCCGTTGCAGCAGACGAGGCTTCGGCCATCTCAGTTGAAATTCTTCTGAAACAAGTTTTCTTCGAGATGGGTAATGGAGAGTTGTTTTCATTGTACGAGGCTCCGGGGGTTGCTGAGCATCCTGCCGCGCCGGTAAGTTCATTGTTATGGCCAGCGTCTGTTAAAGAGGGCTGGAGTCAGCCTAATGTGCCGCAAAAGCTAGACCACCTCTCCTTTGATGTCTCTAGTCACGACGATGTCCTCTGGTTTAGGGAGCATCTGCTATCTCACGGAGTATCTGTTTCAGATGTTTCCGAGCGTAGAGGGGTAAATAATACGCATAGGTTCATCTCGTCCATCTATTTTGTTGACCCTAGCGGAAACCCTCTCGAGATATCCTCATTTGATGCTACCGATATTGCGTGGGAAAGTTATGATTTTTCAGATTGGTTCATGGATGAGCAGCCTGTTGATTCGCTAATTACTTCGGCGCACACCAATCGAGATCAGTACCGGCCGCGCTGGCTAAAGACAAAGGGTGAGCAGTCGAGATGAAGTTTATAGAAGTTCCGGCATGGGGAGGCGCGCTTTGGGATCACGACATTACAGGCGTTGCAGTGGACGCAGCCGACCGGGTATATGCGCTGAAGCGTGATGAGCTTGCAATCACGGTACTTAGTCCTGAAGGTCGAGTTTTGAACCGGTGGGGGCATTCCTGTATATCAAGTCGTCCCCATTTGATTTCCATTGGATACGACGATTTAGTGTACATCGCTGACGACGGAGGTAATCAGGTACATATATTTGAAAAAAATGGTGAGCTGGTTGAAACCTTAGGAAGCGGGTCGCCATCGCAAACCGGGTTCGACGCCAACGTGGGAGGTATTGAGCGTGCCTACGACTTAACCGTTGGAGGCCCGCCTTTCAATCGTCCCACTAAGGCAGTCGTATCTCCAAACGGGTCACTGTACGTAAGTGACGGTTATCGCAATAGTAGAATTCATAAGTTCTCTACAGGGCGGGACGTTCTAAATTCTTGGGGTGGCCCGGGTAGTGAGGCGGGTCACTTTGTCATTCCTCATAGTGTCCAAGTGGATGATTACGGTACGGTTTACGTTTGCGATAGGGAAAACGACCGGATTCAATTATTTACTGAA
>Ga0157359_1000296_pt1 | contig 17118 bp, 23 predicted proteins | sample AttcapACBM3_FD_111482 | JGI IMG/M metagenome (GOLD analysis project Ga0157359, IMG submission 111482) | Fungus gardens microbial communities from leaf cutter ant in Botucatu, State of São Paulo, Brazil - Atta capiguara ACBM3 | ecosystem: Host-associated > Fungi > Mycelium > Unclassified ...
CCACGATGTATTTATATAAATAGAGGAGCAATGCAGCGAGGGCTCCTTGTCGAGTTCTCTTGTAAATCCCCACTACTAGATAGCCCGTTAGAGAGCTTTGCTGAAGTAAGCAAACTACGAGTGCCGTTACGGCGAGTGGTTGCTACAACATGAAGCCTCTTACCAATAACTTTTTTGATTAGCTTGCCCAACATATTGAGTAGTACAATTGGTCTGAATAACTTGGGAGAATCATATAATTGTTTGTTGGGTTTAGGGATAACTATCATTGTTAATCTCTTAAAGTGAGCTGGCCAATGTCCTAAATTGATGCAAGTGTTCACAATGTTGATGATATTAGTTAGACATTTGTTATGCTTAAGGATGATCTTGAGATGACTCCATGACAACTTATCTGGCCCTGGAGTGGACGAGTTATTACAGTTGCTAATTGCATTCTTGAATTCTTCTTTGAAGAACAGCAACCAAAAGACTGGTGACTTGTCAACAATCTCACCAAGGACTTCAATGATGATTTGTTGATGAAGAGCAGTATTAAATGTAGAATGGAGGGTATTTTAAAGACTGTTAATAGTAAAGCATGGCTGGTTATTATATTTGATAGCTTCGATAGCAGGTAGCTTGCACTTGTTGGTCTAGCTCATGAGTTTTCAAGGACCTTGACTCTTGTTGGCAATCTCTTGAATCTTGAGGTTAAAAAAGGCCCTTTTAGTAATTTTGACCATTTTCTTGAAACTTTTCCAGTCTTCAAGTTCTCTTGATGTCCTATATCTGTCCAAGAATTGGCTATATTCCTCATTCCACCACTTCTTGGAATGTTTTGTAATATTGATTTGATTAGCATTCTTTCCCCATGCTTGTTCAATTTTTGACACAAACAGATTGACTACATCTTTGAGTTTGTCACAATCTGTCAAATTAAAAGTGTCAAGATTTTTGATGATAGTTGTAACTTTTTTGACAAAAGCAACTTCCTCTTCACTGTTCTTCAATATCAAAAGTTTGGATAAATGGACATTCTTCTCAACAATTGGGATAGATACTGTGAGAGGGGCATGATTTGAGAAGAGACACCGGTTAGAGTAAATTGAATGATTGTTGAGTTCTGTTGACCCATATCGAAGGAATATAAGATTGATCACTGAATTTGATTCTCTATCTGTATTGGAATATCTAGTGGGGACAGGGTTAATTAGAATTGATAATTTCAAATTGAATGAATCTGCTATAATAATAAGATTATCACTAATGAACAAATGATGAGAGAAAGATGAGTCCCACAAGCTATCCCTAATATTAAAGTCACCAGTCATAATGAGAAGGTTGTGAATGTTCACCTCAGTATTCTTAAGATACTTTAAGGCTGAATGAGAAGAATCAGAGTAAACATTCATAATATAAGAACAAACATTGTTATTGAAAAAGGAAATGAGGAGAATGTCTCTGTGATTAATGATGTCATTTCAAAGAGAGAAATGCAAAGATAAAAGACAAATGTTGATATAAGCCAAGACTCTTGGGAAATCTGACTGATTTGATGAGATCCTGGCAAAAGTGAGCCAGTTGGATGGTGAGGCATTCCAACTAAAACTTCTCCTTCACAGGAATTAGAGCTAGGGATAGTACAAATGATTGACCATGAAGGTTCTTGAATGAATATGATATCATATGAAAATTGAGTCTTTAGGATTGTACCAACAATTAATTTGTTTTTCCTAACATTTTGAGGAAAAAATTTTAAGATATTACAATTCATTGTTTGTTACTGTTCACATTTGAATGAATTGAGTTCAATCTGTTTTCATGGATTTCTTGATATTTCTTGATATGCCATTCACAATAAAACCTATGTCTCTAGAATGGACATAAGTTAGAGTCTGCTTGGTGATCTCCACAACAATTGGAGCACTTGAATGTATGTAAACAAGATTCACCTTTTTTTGTCTTGAGGTAAGGAGGATTTGTTTTCTCATTTGCTTTATAATACCACATGAATTGACAATGATTTTCAGTTTTATAAGGGCTGTTGCACTTGATGCACTTGGAGCCCTAGATATGGCAGGACAGAGTTGCATGCCCCTATTGCCAACAATTCTTGCATTGAGAGATGCTGGGATTCATATTGGCTCCTCAAATAGTAACAATAAACTGTCTTATATTGAAACATCTGTTGATAAGACTCTTAGCTTTACTACCACTTTGAACATCCTAAATGTCAATCCAAATGATAGACATCAGATTTGGGTAAAACTTTGATGATACACAGTTTCGACGTAAGGACAACATTATCAAAGATTTGGTTTTGTTTGATGATGCCTTGAACATCATTTGTTGTAAGACATTCATTAGAGTTATCATAGAGGAAGTAGAGAATGCTTATAATTTTTAAGTAGGACTTAGATTGGGGTAAATGAGATGTGTCAACATTGATAGTATTGATGTCTTCAACTTTTTTGATATAATTTTTGATGATGTAAAGATCCAACTGAACCATAACCTTGTTCATGATCATGATGACACTTGATGTGTCTGACCAAATGAAATCAACTAAAACCTCAGATTTGGCATTTCTTAAAGACTGATTAATGTTGGCAACATGAAGTGAACTACTTTTCATGAATCTGTTGATGTTATCAATACTCATTGGAATAATGACTTGTTTTCTAGAGGGGTCTTTAGTGGTTATTTGAATGTGCAGTTTGGACTTCAGAGAGCTGTTGATGATTTTATAGATTTGGTCAATCTTCTGAGCATTTAAGGCAGGGAAGGTGTTCTTGATTTTAATAACCTTGGTAGTGTTATTTGCCTGTTTAGATGTTTGCACATCAGATTGTTTGGAGGCTTGTGCATATGATTTGTTGACAGTGTTCAGACCATTAACAGGTTTAGTATTCCTAAAGTACTTAGAGATCTGGTTGACTTCTTTTTGTAACTTGGCTAGGATCAGAGATGGCATTTTTTCAATACATGCTGGAATGGGCTTAGCCATAGTTTTGTTGCTACAGTTTGATAGCAGGATGATTTTAAGAGTGAGTTTATCTACTATTTTTTCCCTAAGAGATTTATTGTTTTTGTCAGCTATTAAGGAGTCCCATTTGGATTGATAAACTGAAGAGACAAAGTTCCATATAGCCTCTCCAATATCTTTGAAATCTTCTAAATTGTTGGATTTAGCTGGATCAATCTGTTTGTTACCAATGTATTTAGCCATAAATGTAAGTGAATCCTTGATGTTCTTGGCATCTGAAGCTAGATGCTCCATAGAGCTATGAAGTGAAATAGGATGGAAACTGCCATTCTACAAGTCAGGTTCCATTGGAGCATCAGGATTGTATGGTAAAGGAACATTGATGAATGCATTATTAACATGAGTAGTCAACATGTTGGGGAACTCATTGGAGACACATTGTTGCATCGTGGTGACCATGTTGTTGTTGTTGTTAGCCACCTTGCTAACCTGAATAGCTTTCTCCTAGGTCATTTTGTATGACAACTCAGAAGAATCCATGTCAATGTCTTCAGACACAGCATTGTTGCATTCTATTCTCATATGGTAAGCAATCAAGGAGATGGTGGAAGACATTGACGAATTCCTAGAAATCTGTGATTTAGAAGAGGTAGTTCTATCTCTCACCTCTTCAAAGTTGTCAGGAGAAGATCCTAAAAAATTATTGTTCATCCCTGTGTAATATAGCAAGAATACAGCTGGTAATTGACAGTCTTGATATGAATGCATATTTGAAGAAGAAAAAGCTGATTTATTCCCTAAGTCTCTTATGGGCACTACCATACAAGCTTTCTTATTCTTTTCTCTAACTATTTTTATTTTTTCTATTTTATCTACCTCAGGTCCTTCTATTACTACTTCTACTAAACTATAAATCTATTGTTCTTGAATTAATGTCTGATTTTCATTGTCTTTTTCTACTTCTACTTTCTAGTTCAGTCTCCTACTAAGTCTATCTATTTTTCCCATTTTTGTTTCTAACATATACTTCAAGGTAAAATCAAATCTTGACAGGTATAATGCTTATTGGACTTGTCTTCTATTCAATTTCTATACTTTCATAAAATATTCTAAGTTTTTATGGTCTGTTCAGACCTCAAAGTTGAACTTTGTACTCTTTAACAAATATCTTTAGTTTTTCAATTCTCTTATTACTGCCAACATTTTCTTATCATGAATTTCATAGTTTCTCTTTGTCTTATTGAGAGACTTTGAGAGATAAGTTACTAGTCTCCATTGACCATCTTCACACTCTATAGATAATATCCTTCCTGTTACATAATCAGATACATCAACTTCTATTCTTATTTTTTTGTTGAATTTTGGTGCTGCTAACACTGGTTCTTTTATAAACCTCTTTTTTAACTCCTTAAATACCTTTTTCTATTTTTCTATCCAATCCCACTTCTGATCTTTTTTCACCAAATCATGTAATGGTCTGGCTATTACTGTAAAATCTTTAATGAACTATCTATAGTAATTGACTAGTTTCAAAAACTTCTGTATGTTTTTAACTCCTTTCAGAGTTAGCCAATCCAATACTCCTTTCATCTTTTCTTCTTTCATCTTAATTCCCTCCAGTTCTATTACTACTTCTAAAAACCCCACTTTTCTAACCTTTTACTTGTACTTCTCTAGTTTTACATACAAATCATTTTCCACCAACTTTTTTACTACTTCCTCTACTACTTCATTATATCCTTCTTCCTCTTCTGTTTCTACTATAACATCATCTATGAAACTTGTTACTTCTCCTATGTTGATCAAGTCCCAAAAAATCTGTTTTATTATTGTTTGGAATGTTCCTAGAGAATTTTCAAGTCCAAAGAACATTACAGTTGGTTCAAACAACCCTTCTGATATTATGAATACTGTCTTCCATTTATCCCTCTTCTTTATTTATATATCATTATAACCTTCCATTGTAAGTCCAACTTTGTAAATACTTTCTTAATGCCTATATTTTCTACAATATCTGAAATAAGAGGCAAAGAGTAATTGTTCTTAATAATCCACTCATTTAAATATCAATAGTCCTGTACTATATGTTTCTTACTATTTTTTTTTCTATAAAAACAACCTCACACCATCTATCAACTACTTATACTACTGACTACTGTCTTAATTGAATTGTAAATGATTTTATTCTAAGAAGGATATTCTACTTTAAACAAGGTCTGAAGAACACCTGCTGTTTTATGATGTTTTTTTCTACAGAGCCTAAAATACTACCTCGATTAATAATTAAATAAAACTAGTGATGGACAGGTCACAAAGGTGTTAGGAACAAACTAGCCACTGAACCAGTTATACTAAAAATACATAGTGTCAAGCTTAGCTTTGATATCTGGCTGGTGCTATATATGTACTTCATACTATACTCCTGACAGTAGTGTCAGAGTTGCAAATATTAGACTTTATTTTTGTTTTCTTTTACATTTTTATTTTTATTTTTATTTATTTTTTATTTTTTATCTTGGAAACTAGAGTTAGGGATTAGTATGATGTCACATGTTATGGTCACACTGTAACATGATTATGTGTCATGATGGAAAATAATAAAAGATTCTAGAAGAAATGATATCATATAATATGTTATACACATATTGATCTTAAGATAGATGGATGGTCATTTAGAGTAGGCTAAAGTAGTAGAGCACAGATCAGTAGTCTTAGGTATATAAGGTAAACAATTCTGTATAGAGTTTTCTATCAAGTTCTCTTGTGTTAACTTTGAAACTGCCTAGCTTAGGTCTCTTTCCTACTTATTCTCTCATTATCCTTGACTAGAGGCAATACTGCCTCTTAGTCAAGAAAAACAACCAGACTCTAGGTTTAAGAGACATACTAGTCAGATGGAAGAAACCTTGCTGTTTGTTGGTATTAAAGCCTACTGGTGCTACTCAGATATACTACCCTTGTATAGACATATTAGATAGTCTTTTCATAGTTAAAGCCTTGTACTACAGTGCTTCTTTGTAGCCTGTATATGCAGAGAAATAGCCAGTATCCTTTAGGCTTGGTCTAGAGTAGAATGTCTTTCTTAAGACAAAATCATTTACAGTTTTACTAGGGAAGTAGTTAGTTGAATAAGTAGTCAGTAGAAAGTGTAAGGTGGGACTTCAAGAGAGCCTACTAGCATATATAGAGATTGAGTTAAGTTTAGAATATGAGTTAGAGAGTGAAACCAGCATAAGTTCTATACTCCTATTATATACATCATTACTATCTACTCCACTACCATCTTCATTATTACTCTCACTGCTTTCACCACCACCTTACAATATGAGTCATCACAATGCAAATTTAGAACAAATAATCTGATAACAATAAGATCAGCTTGTGGCTATGTAGATATAAATTTAAGTGTTGTTAGCAGTAGGAAAAGGAGTAGGAGGAGCAGTGCCTAGATTTAACACAGGGTCAAACACAGAAGTGGCAAAGTCACAAGTGTTTGATGGGTTAGTAAAAAAGGTTTCAGGGTTCCTAATAGTATATAAGTTGTTTAGAAGGATGTGTAAGAAGGATTGGCAGATATTTGAAAAGAGAATGTGCTGGAAGTTTTAGAAGCAAGTATCTTAGAATATAGAATAGCAGGAGAATTTTTAGTAGATATAAAGAAGAAGTTTGGAGGAGGAGATAAAGAAACAGTTAAAGTGACAGAATTTAAAAGATTAGAGCAAGAAGTAAAGATAATGGAGGAGTTTGTATAGAAGTTTAAGAGAGCAGCAAGGGGAAGTAGATATGAGAAAAGGCTCTTAATCAAAGAGTTTAAGCAGAGCATGAATAAGACAGTATAGCAAAGACTTATAGAGTCAGAACACTAATCTAGCTCTATTAAACAATGGTATAAGAGAGTAATCAACTTGGATAGAAACTAGAGGAAGAGTAGGAGAGATAAGGAGAGGTTAAGAGGATAATGAGATAATGGGAGGTTAGACTTGAAGATAGAACAATAATGAGGCACCTGGGCAAATACTGCCACAGCCTCAAGTTTGGCCAAAGAGGAACAAAGCACCTCAACAGCAAGCATTAACAGGGCCAACTTGTTATAGACTTAAGTCCTAAGAGTTGGACAAAGAATAACTCTTGTATAGAAGTGACACAAGAGAACTCAATGGAGATCCTTTTATAATCTAGTCTACCTTATATACTACTACTGATGGTCCATACTTACTACTGCACATCCTACCCTAAATGATCATGTGTAGAACATGAGATCAACATGTGGTATCCATATTGTATGTCATCATTTGTTCTAGAACCTTCTATCTCGTTCCATGCATATTGTGACTCATGACTGTCACTAACCCTAACCTTATGTTCTAAAAATAGAAAAGTAAGAAAATAGATCAAAAAGAAAATGAAGATGAGAATAAAATAAAGAAAAACTAAGTCTACCATTTGTAAACTTGATACAACTCCAATAGAAGAGGTAGAGAAGATGAATGCAGTTATGATATGCCTAAATCAGCAGACAGGGTTGATACCATATAATTCATGTGCTATGGAGGTGGATCATAGGAACAGAAATTGTTACAATTATAGGAGATTTGGTCATATGGCAAAATATTATAAGAACTGGAGAACAGAAAACAGAATTGGGGAAAGAAAAAGACTGGAATATGAGAAGAATAGATATAATAGTCTTTGATTAGATCTCAGTAGTAATAATAGGCTTGCAATACTTTCTAAAGTAATGAATAATATATTCTGCTGCAATCTAGGAAATAAGGACATGCTAAGAGAAGTTATGGTGAAGATTGGGCTAGAAAGAATTGATATACAGGAAGTAGTAGCTGTGGAAGCATTGTTAGATAGTAGGGCAACAGGGCTGGTCATGAGTTCAGAGTTTGCTAGAAAGGAGAGGTTTAAGTTGAAAAAAATAGAAAGATCCATATATGTGAGAAATATGGATACTTTCTTTAACAAAGAGAAACCTATTGAACATATAGTAGAAGTAAACATTTATTACTAGGGTCATAGAGAAAGAACAGAAATCAATGTGATAGAAGGGCAGAAATGGAGTGTAATTTTAGGAATGCTGTGGCTTGCTTGCCACAATTCTGAAATTGACTAGAGAACAGGGGAGGTGAAAACAACAAGGTATACAGAAGAGTGTAGGAAGCAGTGGAGGCCAAAGTAGGGAAAATCAAAATGGAAAAAGCAAAAATAGGAAGAGAAGAAAAAAGAAGAAAGAAAGAAATGAGAAGAGAGGGAGTAGAAGAAAAAAGAAGAAGAAAAAACTAAAAAGAGAAAAGACAATGGAAGTAAAGAAGATAACAGAAGAGTAAGAGATATGGAATGAGGAAGACAAAGCAGTGAGGTCAGAAAAGGAAGCAAAGAAGTTGGTTCTAGAAAGATTTCATAAGTGGATCCAGATCTTTGGCAAGAAAGCCAGCAAAAGAATACCCATAAGGAAATTGTGGGACCATACTATTAGAATGAAGGAAAAGTTTGTACCAAGAAAGAGGAAGGTATATTTGTTGTCAAGGGAGGAAAGAGAAGAACACATGTTTATAGCAGAACAATTGAGGAAGAGGTACATTAGATCCTTGAAGTCACCTTAAATAGCATCTGTGTTCTTTGTAAGGAAGAAAAATGGTAGGAAAAGAATGGTACAGGACTATAGGTATTTAAATGAATAGACTGTAAAAAATAATAATTCTTTGTTCTTAATTTTAGATATTGTAGAAAATATATGTACAAAAAGGGTATTTACAATATGTACTTGTGATAGGGATATAATAATGTATGGATAAAGGAGGAGAACAAGTGGAATGTGGCATTCATGACTCTAGAAGGGGTGTTTGAATCTACAGTGATGTTCTTTAGACTCACAAATTTCCAGCAATATTCCAAATAATAATAAACAAGATTCTTTGAAACTTGATCAACACTAAGAGGGTGGCAAGTTTCATTGATGATGTCATAGTAGAAACAGAAATGGAGGAGGGACATGATGAACTAGTTAAGAAAGTAGTGAAGAGGCTGACAGAAAACAATTTATATGTAAAACCCAGAAAATGCAAATAGAAGATAAAGGAGATAGGTTTTTAGAACTAGTAATAGAACCAGAGAGAATAAAAATGGAGGAAGGAAAAGTGAAAGATGTATTAAACTGGCCAACTCTGAAAGAAGTTGAGAAAATATAGAAGTTTCTAGGACTTGCCAATTATCATCAATGATTTATCAAGGATTTCACAATGATAGCTAGATTTTTATATAATATGGTAAAAAAGGATCAGAAATGGAAACAGACAGAGAAATAGGAGAAGGTGTTTAAGGAGTTAAAGAAGAGGTTTACAAAAGAACCAGTGTTAGCAATGAAGATGGAAGTAAACATATCAGATTATGCTATAGAAGGGATATTATCTATGGAATGTGAAGATGAGAGATGGTGACCAGTAGTTTTCCTCTCAAAATCTCCAAATGAGACAGAGAGAAACTATAAGATCTATAATAAAGAGATATTGGTAGTTATAAGAGGATTAAAAAACTGGAGATATTTGTTAGAAGATGTTAAGTTCAAATTCAAGGTCTAGACAGATCATAAAAATTTAGAATACTTTATAAAGATATAGAAATTGAATAGAAAACAAGTATGTTGGGTGTTATATCTGTTAAGATTTAATTTCACACTTAAGCATGTACCAGAAACAAAAATTGAGAAGGCAAACAGACTTAGTAGGAGACCAGACTGGAAAATAAGTATATAAAATAACAATACTAATCAGATATTAATTAAGGATCATTGGATTTGTAATTTAGTAGAAGTAGTAATAGAAGGACATGTGGTAGATATAGTGGAAAAAATAAAAAATACTAGAGGTAAAAACAAGGAGGTAGTTAGAGTAGTAGAGGAAATAAAAAAAACAGGAGTAAAAATATTGTGGGAGAAGGAGTGGTAGATAAAAGAGGATTTAGTGTTGAAGAAAGAAAAGATGTATGTACTGAAAGACAAGGAGTTGAGGGCAGAAATAATCTTATTACATCATAATATACTGGTAGCTAGACATAGAGGAAGATGGAAGATAACATAGTTGGTAACAAGGAACTATTGGTGGCCAGAAGTGACAAAAGATGTGAAAATAGTTGTAATATGTGTCAAAAGATAAAGAATAGAATAGAGGTACCAGTAAGGAAGTTGAAGTTGAGTGAGATACTGAAGAAACCATAGACATACTTGATAGTAGACTTTATAGCTGGAAAGAATATAATTCTGGTAGTCTGTTATAGGTTGTCCAAGATGACACATTTTGTGGTAACAATAGAAGGAAAATCAGTTGTTTCAAAATAAAGTATGGAAGTTGTATAGGTTACTTGAAAGCATGGTATTAGACAGAAGACCTCAGTTTGCAGCAGAGTCAACTAAGAAATTGAATATTATGTTAGAAATTGAAACAAAGTTGTTGACAGCATTCCATTCTCAAACAGATAGTTAGATAGAGAGAATGAATCAAGAGTTAGAGTAGTACTTAAGGTTCTTTATTGATCATAGACAAAAGGATTGTCCCAAATGGTTAGTGTTAGTAGAACTCACAGTTAACCACAAGGAATATTCAGCAACAAAAGTGTCTCTATTTATAGCAAATTACAGCAGAGAATGAAGAATGAGGGTGGATATTAGGAGAAAAGAAAAGATGGAAAAAATGATGGAGTTTGCAGAAAAAATAAAGAAAATACAAGAGGAAGTGGAAGCAGCATTAAGAAAAGTATAAGAGGAAATAAAGTAGCAAGCAGACAGAGGGAGAAAATAGATGGAAGAATAGAAAGTAGGAGATAAGATAATATTGAGTACAAAAGACTTGGTATTTAAGAAATGACTGGCAAAGAAATTAGTGAATCAATATGTTGGTTCTTACATCATCAATGAAGTAGTCTCTACTAATGCAGTCAAGTTACAACTGTTCACCTCAATGAGAATCCATCCAGTTATAAATGTCAGTTGAGTAGTATAATATAAGAAATAAGAAGAGAGGCAAAAGAAGGAAGAAGTGGAACCAATAGAAGTAGAAAGAGTAGAGAAGTGAGAAGTGGAGGAGATATTGAATAAAAGAAAAATCAAGGAAGTAACAAAGTATTTAGTGTGATGGAAGGGATTTATAATAAAGCATGATAGTTGGGAAAGAGAGAAAGACTTAGAAAATGCGAAGAAAGTAGTAGTGGAATTTGAGAAAAGGTTGAATGTAGAAGTTAGAAGATAGGAAAAGCTAGATATAGTAGAAGAAAGAGACTTTAGAAGAGAAGAGTTACTAGAAAAGTATATGGTGAAGATATTAGATGAGTGGAATAATAGCAAGTTTGAAGATGAGTATTTGAAGAAGTTAGAGAGGAACTGGCAAAAATGGAAGTCAGTTTCTCCAGAGAAGAAACCTTGAAGGGAGAGTGATGTCAGAGTTACAAACATTGAACTTGATTTTTGTTTTATTTTGCATTTTTTATTTTATTATTTATTTTCTATTTTTTATCTTGGGAACTAGAGTTAGATATTAGTGTGATGTCACATATTATGGTCACACTGTAACATGATTATGTATCATGATGGAAAATAATAAAAGATTCTAGAAGAAATAATATTACACAATATGTTATACACATATTGACCTCAAGGAAGATGTATGGTCATTTAGAATAGGCTAAAGTAGTAGAGCACAGATCAGTAGTCTTAGGTATATAAGGTAGACAATTCTGTACAGAGTTCTTTATCAAGTTCTCTTGTGTTAACTTTAATACAAGGTTCTATTCACTGATTCACTCTAAGATCTTTGAGTTGTAACAAAATGGATGTTACAGCATGGGGCTACTACTTGAACAAAACTATCCACTATATTCACACAAAGTAATATGTCTACTAAGTATCAATAGGCTTTAATATAAAACATGTGACTAGGCTTCTCTTGTCTAGCTAGTATATCTCTTAAGCCTAGAGTCTGGCTATTCTTCTTGACTAAAGAGCAGTGTTGTTCCCAGTTGAGGATAATAAGAGAGTGAGTAAGATAAGTAAAGAAGGCCTCAAGTTGGGTAGTTTCAGCAAAGAGTATTGAATTTTAATGTCACAATTCAAGACTTATAGAGTGAAGTCAAGAAAGAAACCTTGTATTAGGGTTATCACAAGAGAACTCAATAAAGTTCCAAGTACAAAAGTGTCTATCTTATATATGCTAAACTACTAGTCCATACTACACTAACATTAGCCTATTCTAAAGACTATGTATATTATATGCTGTTAATATATAGGATAATATTATTGTTCTGAAACCTTCTACATCCTTCTGTGACCTGTGATCTTGTAACAGTGACATGTGACAGTCACATATAACATTATACTAACCTCTAACCCTAAGTAAAAAATAAAAAATAAATGAAAAAGAAAAAAATAAATGAAAATAAAATAAGTCTATTGTCTATAACTCTGATATAACAAGGGATGTGGGGAAATATGTGGATGGATGTGATATATGTTAAAGAATGAAGAATAGAATAGAGATACTAGTAAGAAAGTTAAAGTTGAGTGAGGTATTGAAGAAGCTGTAAGCACATCTAATAGTGGACTTTATCACTAAGTTACTATTGGTAGCAGAAAAAGATGTGATTTTGGTAGTGTGTGATAGATTGTCTAAGATAACACATTTTATGGCAATAACAAGAGAAACATCAACAGAGAGATTAGTAATATTATCTAGAAATAATGTATAGAAGTTGCATGGACTACTAGAGAGCATAGTTTTAGATAGAAGACCATAGTTTGTGGTGGAACTAACAAAAAAGCAGAACAAAATATTGGGAATTGAGACAAAACTGTCAATATTGTTCCATCCACAAACAGATAGTTAAATAGAAAGAATGAACTAGAAATTAGAACAATACTTATAGTTCTTTGCTGGCTATAAGTACAAGGATTGGCCAGAATAGTTAGTAATAGTAGAGTTTTGTCAAGATCGTTGACGGTGGACTTTATTTGATTTCTCTCTTTATTTTACTTTACTTTACTTTTACTTTTTCTATTTTTAGAACAACTCGGGTTAGGGTTTATCTGTCACGCTGTCACATCCGTCACAAATTGATGGTGTAGTCACAAGACTAATCACGAGACTTGGGAGAATGGAGTAGAAGGATCTGAAACAAAGTGACGTCATACAGCATGGACAACACATGCTGACCTCATGTTACACTCATGGTCAGTTAGGGTAGGGTGCACAGTAGCTAGCATGGACCATGAGGAATAGTATATAAGGTAGACTACTTTGTATTAGGAACTCTATCGAGTTCTCTTGTATCACTCAATACAAGAGTTGTCTTATTGCTTAACTCTGAGCTTTAAGTCATAACAAGTTTGCAGTGAACAACAAGATACACTCAGCAAATAAGACATCTCCATTTATGGTAAACAATAGTAGGAAATTGAGGATAGGAGTGAATATCAGAAGAAAAGGAAAAGTGGAAAAGACAATGATAAAAAAGGTTCAAGAGGAAGTAGAAGTAGTATTGAGAAAAGTACAGAAAAAAATGAAGAGGCAAGTAGACAAGGAGAGAAGAGAAACTCAAGAATAGAAAAGGAGAGACAAAGTAATACTGAGTATGAAAGATTTGGTGTTCAAGGAAAACTGGCATAGAAGTTAGTGAACTGATATGTTGGTCTATATATTATTGATGAAGTAGTTTTTACTAATGGAGTCAAATTATAACTGCTACTTCAATGAAAATTCATTCAGTAGTAAATGTCAGTTGAATAGTACAATACAAAGAATAAGTGGAGGGACAAAAAGTAGAAGAAGTGAAACTAGTAGAAGTAAAGGGAGTTAAGAAATCAAAAGTAGAAAAAATATTAAATAAAAGAAAAGTGAGGGGAGTGGTAAAATACTTGATGTAATGAAAGAAACTTACAGTAGAACATGACATATGAGAAAGAAAGAAAGATTGGAAAATGTAAAGAAAGTAATAGCAGAATTTGAGAGGAGACTGAATACAGAAGTAAGACAATAGAAGAAGTTAGATATAATAAAGGAAAAAGATTTCAGAAGAGAAGAGTTACCAGAAAAGTATACTGCAAAAATGTTTTATAAATGAAAATAATAAAAAGTTTAAGAAAGAGTACTTAAGAAAAGTTAGAAGGAACTGGTAAAGATGAAAATCAGATTTTCTATTTTATTTTCTAATTTAAATTTAGAGTCAGGAGTTAGTGTGATGTTATAGTTATAACTGTCATATGATTATGAAATACAGAGAAGATTTTAGAAGATTATGAAATAAATAATATCATATAATATAATAACTATAAAAAGTATATGTATAAGACTCTATCAAGTTTTCTTGTGATTACTCTTAATTTAAAATCATTCTTCTGTCTAAATTCTTTGGACTTATAAATATAACACATACTATATATCAATGGCATGTAGTATACATGTCTTTGAGGATAGGCTAGGTTTAGTATAGCACAAATTATTAACCAAGTATATATAAGATAAATACTTTATATCTGAAACTTTATTGAGTTTTCTTGTATTAACCCTAATACAAGGTTTCTGTCTTGACTTCACTCTATAAGTCTTGAATTGTAACATAAGTAGTCTTACAAGTGAGAATCTTATAGGAATTATAAGAGAACTCAACAAGAAATCCTTAATATATTTCTATACTATATATACTATAAGTATATAGTTTATGCTATTGATAAATAACCTTATTCTAAAGTCTATGTATTGTTCATGAGTATACTATGTTATAGTATGTCTTAACCCTTATTTTTTATTTATTTTATTTTATTTTTATTTATTTTCTTTGATTTTATTTAATTTTAATTTTAATTTTAATTTCTTTTATTTCTTAGACAATGAAGAGATATATAAATGGGGGAGAGATGGCATAGTAGAAGAGACCTCTGTCTATGTATATTATGCCTATCTCAAACCTACTTGAGGTTATGGGTTCAATTTCTTAGTAGTCCTTTGTGTTGGGTAACTGTATAAAAAGATTAGGATATTGATACTCCATACATAATTCCTCCTATAGGTATAGACTGCCATCATGCCCTATATAATAAATTGTTGACATAAAAATAAAATAAAAAAGAGATATATAATACCCATTCTGGAGACACCAGTTCAACAAAGAATGGCATGCCAAGAAATATGCCAAACTTAGGGAAACCAGGAGAAATTCAACTTGTTCAACTGTGAATGCTATCAAAATATGATTTTGAAGGACTTGAAAGTTTTTTCGCAAAACATTCAAAAGAATAATTTCATCATTAGTTTGATACTTGAAATCAATCATGACTTTGACATTATCTTTATTCAAGAACTATCCTGGTCAACCATCAGGTCTATTCTCTGTACTGATAACTGTGAAGGCACTCTCTTGGTAGACATTCCTAACCATCCCAACTAGCTAACATTTGCTAGAGAATTGAAATTAGCAAGTCACTCCCCAAGAGTTGCTATTTATATCAATATCAGGTTATCATCTTGTTGTAGCAACCACTTGCCAGAATGGCACTTGTGATATGCTGACTTCAGCAAAGCTCTCAGATGGCTATCTAGTAGTGGGGATTACAAGAGAACTCGACAAGGAGCCCTCGCTGCATTGCTCCTCTATTTATATAAATTACAGGTGGTCCATGCTACAACAATATTTACCAGCCCTTATGTCCATACCTCTACCTCATGTCCATTACTCATCCATCATGTATCTATCTTAAGGCCACCATGCTGTATACATGTGCTCTGATGTCATACTCTTAATCTCTGCTGTACATGTGCACACCATGAGAAACCCATGTCCCTTGACATCACTCCTAACCCTAACTCTGATCTAGACTCCTCTTGATCCTTCTAGACCGTTAGTCCTTCCAGACCGCTCTAGACTTCTTTCACATAACTTCCAAGTCACATGCTCTCCATCTGTTGTAGACTAATAAAATACTATCTTATCTATGTCCGGCTAACCCTAACCCTAGCCAAAGTCTGTCCACATTCTCATCTTATAACACATCTCTTCAATTTTCTCTCTGTAAAGACATCATCAATTACAGGGACATTCTTCTCATCTCATTCTGTAATAACAATAGTTTGTTCTGGATCATGAACATTTATTCTGATTTCTCTCACTCTGCCTTAAAGTATCTCAAGAATTCTGAGACAAATATTCCAAATCTCCTCATTATGACTGGGGACTTTAACATTTATGATAGCATTTAGGATTCATCTTTCTCTCATTACTCTTCCATCAGTGACAATCTTATTATTATTGCAGACTCTTTCAACTTGGATTTGTCTGTTCCAACTAACCAAGTACTCAGACACTGACAGTGAATCTAACTCAGTTATAGATCTCATGTTTCTACAAAGCGGCTTCTCTGAACTCAACAGCCACTTGATCCACCCTGATTAGTGACTTTCTTCAGACCATGCTCCTCTCACCATAACTATTCCCATTACAGAAGAAAACATCATTACATCCAAATTCTCTATTGTGAAAAATAGCAATGAAGAAGAGTTGTTCATTAAGGATGTTGCATCTACCCTTAGAAACCTTGATATCTCTGATTTATCAGACAGTGACAGACTTGAAAATATTGTCAATACCCTCGTTGTATCCATTAAACATGCATGGAGAAAGAACACCAAATAGATCAATATCACTAAGTATTCCAAGACCTGGTGGAATAAAGACTGTAATCAATCTTTGAGGAATTATAGAACATCAAGAACTTTGGAAGATTGGAAAACTTTTAAGAAAACAGTTAAATCCACCAAGTGAGCCTTCTTTGACCTCAAAATCCAAGAAATCACCAACAAGAAATGAGGATCTTGGAAGCTCATGAATTGGGTCAACAAACACAAGTTGCTAGCTATTGAAGCCATCAAATATAATGACCAACTGAGTTTATCAATTGAAGAACTATAGAATACACTCCATTCAATCTTCAACACTACTTTTTATCACCATGTCAATGTCAATGTCCTTTATGAAATTGCTGACAAACCCTCCTCTGCATGGACCCCATTTTCTAAGAAAGAGTTTAGAAGTGCTATTGCTAACTGCAATAACTCTTCTATACCAGAACCCAACAAGTTATTATGGAGTTACCTTAAAGCCATAATCAA
>Ga0157359_1000297_pt1 | contig 17104 bp, 15 predicted proteins | sample AttcapACBM3_FD_111482 | JGI IMG/M metagenome (GOLD analysis project Ga0157359, IMG submission 111482) | Fungus gardens microbial communities from leaf cutter ant in Botucatu, State of São Paulo, Brazil - Atta capiguara ACBM3 | ecosystem: Host-associated > Fungi > Mycelium > Unclassified ...
AAGGGACATGGGTTCCTCATGGTGTACACATGGTGTGCACATGTACAGCGGAGATTAAAGGTATGACGTCAGGGCACATGTATACGGCATGGTAGCCTTAAGGTAGACGCATGGTGGATGGACATGAAGTAAACGCATTGTTGTAGCACAGACCACGATATATTTATATAAATAGAGGAGCAATACAGCGAGGGCTCCTTGTCAAGTTCTCTTGTAATCCCCACTCTTTACTTGATAGCCCATTGGAGAGCTTTGCTAGTTGTAAGATCATTTGTCCTTGAGTGACGAGTGGTTGCTACAATACTTTACTTGCTTGTATGATTATTAGACTTTGTGTCTAGTGGTTGCCACAACAGTTATACTAGAATATAATAAGAACTATGCAACACTTGTTGTGGCAACCATTAGTCATGAAGACCAATAATCATAAAAGACAGCAAATCTCTTAGTAGAATATTAAGTGGAGATCACAAGAGAACTTGATAAGGAGTTCCTGCTGTATTACTACCTTATTTATACTATTACATGTGGTCCATGCTATGACTACACTTCTACTGTGCATCCTACCCTAAAGTCTATGCATCATCTATGAGTGCACCATTTGTACACCATGAGGTAGCAATATAGTTAACATGGTCCTTGATGTTATTGTTTAGACTCTTCCCAACCTCTCTAGACTCTTCTAGACTGTAGACCCTTTTAGGCCCTTCTAGACCACTCTAGGCTTTATGATATAATATCATGTGACTTGGAAGTCACATGCCTTCTCTCTCTTGTTGTAGACTAATAAAATAATGTTCTTTCACTAATATATAAGGAAATCTTTTCCTACACTTCTTTGTCTCATAACAATACTAGTTCTTAATTACATGTTAAAAAATTCAAAGGGGATGATATTAGTATTAGAAATTAAGAGAAGAGATAGAAACAATAATATAAGAGAAAAATAAAACACATAAAACTTTTAAAAGAGCTCTTATAAATTTAAAGGGATATTGTTAGGAAGAATATTAAAAGGAATGTATGAATAACATTCACTTGTGAATGCATTTCTTTACTAACATACTTGTCAAGATTGCAGAAAGTAGACTTAGCTTTTCTTATTTTCTTATTCTTATTTTCATTTTCATTTGATTTATTTTCATTTTTCTATTTTTAGAACTTAGGGCTAGGGTTAGTGATGACATCATTCAGTCACATGATACAGTGACAGTGATAGTGACAAGTACATGATCCATGGAAGGACATAGAAAGTTCTAGAAGAAGTAATATCATACAACATGTACACTACATGTTGACCTTATATCTTACACATGGTGCTTTAGAGTAGGATGCATAGTAGCTAGCATGGACCATGTGGATAGGTATATAAGGTAGACTACTTTGTAAAGAGCTTTCTATCGAGTTCTCTTGTGTTATCCAATACAAGGTTATCTTATAATCCAACTCTAAGGGTTTTGAGTTATAACAATACTCCTAAACAGTGAACCTTACACTATATAATAAGCTTTCTTGGAAAATCTAGTAAATAAATTACAAAGCTTCTTAAGAGCCTACAATAGCACTATCTATCCCATATAAAAACACTTCTCAAGTCAAACCTTATGACTAATGATACCAACTAATACTTATCTTGCCAGTCTTTTCTAGACTATTAAAACTCACCAAAACTTGCCCAAAAGTGAAAGCTAGATATTAATGATGCTTACTTAGAAAATAGTAATTAAACTGCTCATAAGTGGGAGAACTTGGATAGGAGTTCTCTCTTTTGCTCTCTTTCACTTATAGCTTATATATTAGTCTAAAAATACAAGAAATGAAAGTAAAGAATGTAATCTAAAACAATTGAAAAGGTCTTTTGAGATCTTGAGAACAAATAGTCTTCTCTCTATTCTATATCTAATATCAGCCTAATAGCCTTTTCTTGCTTACAAGTATCAATTTTCTTTCTCTTTGGTCATAGCTGTTTCTACTTCTACTTATAAGCTTCTTTCTGACACTTGTGCTTTTGCTTTGCCCTATTATCCAAATGTTTGTAGTAATTCCAATTGTACTCACAAGTGGTCTTTCCTTATACCTAGTCTTTTGCAAGGTTGTGGTATTTCATATCACTAAAGACCTTATTTTCTAAGATCTAGTTTGTTTAACAGCTCCCACACCATCTCTCAAGTCAGTATCTACTTGAAAGAGACAGAGATATCATCTAGGAGCATCAATCTTTGTACTAATTGTTATGAACTAAAGTCCTTAGAGTCAGACAATAGAACAACTCTTGTATTGAGTAATACAAGAGAACTCGATAGAGAACTCTTTACAAACTAATCTATCTTATATACTACTACCAATGGTCTGTGCTAGCTACTGCACACCCTACCCTAAACAGCCATGTATAGTCCATAAGGCCAACATGTGGTGTCCATATTGTATGACGTCATTTGTTCTTGAATCTTCTACTAAGTTCTTCTTCATCTCATAATCCATCTTGTGACTATGCCATCAGATTGTGACTGATGTGACAGCATGACCAATCAACCCTAACCCTAGTTGTTCTAAAAATAGAAAATTGAAAAATAAATTGAAAATAAAATAAAAAGTGAAAAGAAGAATAAAATAAATCAAGTCCACCTTCTTTGATCTTGACACTAATGTCTTTAAAAACTCAATGAGAGTATGTTTTCTTGTGAAAAAGCACTTTTCTTTTTGCAAGATGAGTCTGATGAAATTTTATTAAATATTATGTTTCTAAGCTTGGCTCAGGTTACAACTTAGGCAAAGACTTGAATAAGGGTAAAAGAGATAATCAATTGATAAAGTATAAATATACAAGCTTGTATCTACAACTATATACCTACTGATTATGAAAAAAAAAAGATGTCCTTAGGAAATGAAACACAAGGTATAGTAATTGTGAGGTATATATGAAATAAACTCCAGCTACATATCTAAGATATGTTTAGCATAAGGCAAATATCTATAAAGTATGAGATATAATTGTTTATAACAAACATATCATATGTTGAAGCTGCCTCTGACTATGAAAAGACTATATTCAGTATTCAATATAGTTAAACTAACTACTGCTCCTACAAACTCTATACTAGGCTAGCATGCAGTTTCTCTTTTAAATATAGTCATGGTAGATAATAAGGAGAAATGAAAAGTAGAATAAGTCCTGGATAGCTACTGTTACCACTAGAGATATCAGTATCTGATCAAGTGGAAGAGTTCCAGATTAGAAGCTAATTCTTGAGAGAATATATCTAATATCTTTGTACTAGAAAAAGTAGTAGAGTTTTACTATCTGAATCTTCATATATCATAGTTTATATAAGTAGTAGACTTTGAAAAAATTAAGTTCAGATTAGTGCCCCTTGCTTCAAGTCATAGTATGTAACACATCATGTGACTGTGATCATGTGCCTCTTTATTAAACAAAAAAGAAACAAAAAAGAAAATCAAATTGAGAAAAATAGATTAAAATGAAATAAAATCAAAATAAAATACAAAAATTCAAGTATATTATGACAGTCCATAGACTTTACTACAATTAATATTAAACCATACACTTGTACACTACTACTCTAGAAAATCCCTTAGATTATTGCTTACTACTTCTTTATTACTATTCAATATATCTTATCTTTTTGGATAATGTTCTAGATACTTCTACCTAAGTTCCTGACCATCTGCATGCTATTATTCTTGTGTTAACCTGGCATTGTTCTACTAGATTGCAATAAACTATAGGATATTTAGAATAATCTTTAGAAAATCTTTTATTTTTTTAGGTTTTCTGAAGATAAGTTGTACTTAATATATTAGACTTTATAATATATACTTAGATTTTTCTGAGGCATAAAACTCCACATAACTCCACAGACTTTGTTTAGTTACCCTAACAACCTTGGCTTCAAATTTTACATATTCAAGTTGATTACTGGACTAGGAACTGTATAGTTGTCATATTCCAAACTTTGAGACATGTTTAAAATGTCTGACTTCAATACAACATCAAATTCCTGCAGTTATTTGTTTTTATTTGTGTCCAAAACTCCATCAGTGGTTTGGTACTTTATAATAGACTTAATTCTATCAAATTTCCATGATTATTATTTAGCTTTATTTGTATTAAAATCTGCAGTCATTTTTATCTGTTTTCATTGCTGAATTATCTCCTTTAAACTCTACAAAATTACTCAGACTTTACTTAGAGTTTTCTTCTCTTCAATCTGAGTTCATATTTAGTGTTTTACTACTAAAACATCTGTTCAGAGATCTGTTTTAATTACTTCTTTTGTTACTTTATATATTTGAGGCTGGTGATTACTTTGTAATAGCTAGCCTGATAATTGACTAAAGTTGATGCTAAATCTCTAGTGTCAATTGCAACATACTTTACTCCTCTTCTTATAACTCCTTATAAGGCCATCCTTTGAAATTACAATCACATAGCTTGTAGAAAGCACAACACACAAGTTAAGGCCAAAGTTATTTTGACAAGTCTGTATTACTAAGCTCATTGCATAGAGTTTCCACACTCTATACTCCTCCAAGCTAAGTCTATGGGTTTTTGCCTTTAAGTATGAACTATACCTAACAATAGTATATTTACTGGTCTTAAATATAACTATTAAATTCTAAGAACAAGAAAACTGAGTAATACTTTGAGTTTTTCAGTTACTGAGAAAATTATTAAGAAGTTCATAAAGTTTGTTATAGAATAAAAAGAGTTTGTCCACAGAGTAATCAATAATTGGAATAAAGAGATAATCTATTCCAAAAGAGAATACTTAGTTTAGAAGTATGTTAAATAGTGTCTAGAATAGATAGTAGATATTGCTAGGTCAGATATGATATACTAGAAGAGTGGCAATACTTTTTTTAGAGAAACAGAATATCTAATCAAGATCTAAATAGATTACAAGAACTTAAAGTATTTTATAATAGCAAAGATGCTGAATTGGTAGTAGGCTTAATAACTATTGTTTATGGTATGGTTTGACTTTGACTCCACTGTTGTTCAAGAAAGTCCATAAGAAAATTAGATATACTCTTCAAAAAATCAGATTATAAAACAGATATAAGTAATAATAAAAATATGGTTCTGATCAAACTTGGAATTTTTAGTAGTATAGATAGTAGGAGGTATTATGGTTATTATATACCAATCTGAAATATCTAACTTGTTATGAACTTAAGATCTCAGAGTAAGTCAAAAGAAAGAATCTTGCATAGAAATTATATAAGAGATTTCAATGGAGTTCTAGTTACAAAGTATCTATCTTATATATACTTGTTATAACTTAGACTCTGTATTGAGTAAAAGATACACTCTTATATTAAGTAATATAAGAGAACTCAATAGAGAACTCTATACAGAAACATCTACCTTATATACTAAACTATGATGGTCTATGCTACTACTTTCCTAGCCTACCCTAAAGACCATGTGTTGGCCTTAAGGCCAATACATATTTTATATGTTATTATAATATTATCTCTCTAGAATCTTCTACATTGTTTTCTCATATCATGTGAGCGTGTAACTTCTGTGACTGTGTCATGTGACCTGTGACAGTGTTACACTTTGTCTTCTTTATCTTTTACCCTTCAAAAAATAAGAGAAACTAAAAGAAAATAAAAGAAAAATAAAAGGAAGTAAAATAAAAACTAAGTCCATCATTTTCAGTTCTGACAATACTTGGCTAATGGTCCATGCTATACTAACCTAGTCTACTCTAAAGAGATATGTGTCAGAATTGCAAAGAATAGACTTTATTTATTTATTTTTCTTTTCAATTTATTTTTTATTTTGCACTAGGGTTAGGGTCTAATATAACATCACAAGTTACTGTCACAAATTGTCACACTATGATACTGTCACTGTCATATCATCACATGCTTATGTAACATAATAGAAGAAAGTAAAAGGATCTGAAACAATAATATTATAATATATGTTTAACACATATTAGCCTTAAGACTTATACATGGTCATTTAGAATAGGCTAAAGTAGTAGAGCACAGACCAGGAGTAATAAGTATATAAGGTAGACCATCTTGTACAGAGTTCTCTATCAAGTTTTCTTGTGATATCCAATACAATTCTATTTCTTTGACCTACTCTAAGATCTTTGAGTTATAAGGATAATATTATTACTTCTAGAACTTTCTACAATATTCTTTGTAACAGTCATGTGTGATGTTGTGCTAAACCCTAATATTAAGTTTAAAAAATAAATAAAATAAAATAAAAAATAAGAAATAAAAATGAAAATAAATAAAGTCTTCTATCTTCAACTCTGACATAACTCTTATCACAGATAATGCTTATTTAATATACACTCTACCCAATCATCATGTGATATAGCAAAGAATATAGAAGGTTCTGGAGTTATAATAATAATGTGATCATTATATGTTAGCCTTATATAAAATATATAATCTTTAGAATAGACTAGATGTAGTTGTACAGACTACTAACCTAGTATATATAATATAGATACTTTGTACCAGAAACTCTATTGAGTTCTCCTATATAAACCTTATACAAGGTTTTTCTTTTATCTTAATTCTATGTCAGAGCTAAAGATGATATATTTATTTTATTTTCATTTCATTTCTCATTTCCATTCTCTTTTCTACCTATTTCTTATTTTCAGACTTAGAGTTAGTAGTAGCATGATGTCAAGAAACTGTCATATACCTGTTACAAGTCACAGTCACACAATCACATATCACAGAAGATATAGAAGGTTCTGAAATAATAATGTTATATCATATATCAATAGTATGTAGTACACATGTTTCTTTAGGGTAGGCTAGGTTAGTATAACATGAACCATTAGCCAAGTATATTTAACTCTGAATCTTGAATCATAACATTAGAACTCAATATTTATACTCTGAGACTGCCTAGCTCAGGACCTTTTTTATATCTTTTTCTTTACACTCTTACCATTCTTAACTAGCAGCAATACTGCTCTTTAGTCAAAAAGAATAGCTAGGCCCTATACTTAAGGGGTGTACTAGCTAGACAGAGGAAGCCTAGTTATTCAGATTGCATTAATGTTTACTGACACTTTTTAAGCATATTATTTTTGTGTAGACATGTTAGGTAAAAGCTTTCATAGTAAAAGCTCTATGCTACAGAGTTCTCTTATGACCTATTTACATAGGAGAATAGTAGTGACTCTTCAGATACTGTTTAGTATAAAATATCTTTCTTAAGATAAAATAGTTTACAGTTTGATTAGGGAAGTAATCAGTAGTTTAGATAGTTAGTAGACAGTGTAAGATAGAACAAAAAGCATCTATAAAAATAACACCAGGTTTAGAATATAATTTTGAGAGTGAGGCCAGCACTAGCTCCTTTTTCTTACCATTATATACATTCTTTCCTCTTATACTACCATCATTCTCATTATCACTATCTTTAATAGATTCTCTATCTCTTTATACTAACATAACTCAATATAGCTCAAACAATCATGAACAAGTTATCAGACAGTACCAGAAGCATTTGGTAGCCATGTAGATACAAATTCAAGCACTGATGACAGGAAGTCTAGGAGGAGAAGTAGCAACAACAGTCCCTAGACATAATACAGGGTCAAACATAGAGGTAACTAAGCTACAAATGCTCAATGGGAAAGTAGGAAAAGTTTTGGAATTTTTAACAGCATGCAAGTTATTTATTAGAATAAGAATGAGAGATGTAACAGTAGAAAAGCAGATCTAATGGATGTTGTTGTATGTACAGGGGGCTCAACAGACATTTGGAAGGAAAACATTCTGAAGAATTTAAAAGAAGAAAGTTTAGAATATAAGATGATATGGGAGTTTTTAGCAGATTTGAAAAAGAGGTTTGGTAGTATGAATGATGAAACAATAAAGATGGCAAAGTTAAAGAGAATAGAATAGAGAAATTGGACTATGAAGAAATTTGTATAGGAGTTCAGAAGAGCAACAAGGGGAAGTGGTCATAAAGGAAGACCATTGATTGAAGAATTTAAGCAAGATATAAATAAGGTAATCCAGAAAAGACTCATGGAGTTGGAACATTAACCCAGAAGTATTGAGCAGTAGTATAAAAGAGCTACAAATTTAGATAGGTATTGGAGAGAGAGTAGGCAAGAAAAGGAGAGATTGAGAGGTAAAAGGGAGACAGGAGCTCTAGCTCTAAAGTTGAACATACCAGCAACTGCTGGTAGAGTACAAGAGCAATAATTGCCTTACTTCCAAGTTTGGTCCAAAAGGCAAGAAATTCAACAGCAGATACTAAAAGAGCATGCTCTAATGAAAGAAGTTTAATAGTTCTTGATTAGATTCTAGTAATAATAGGTTTATAATATTCTCTAGAGTAGTAGATAATACATCTTGTTACAACCTAGATAATAGGAACATGTTGAGAAAAGTTATGGTGAAGATAGGTTTGGAAAGAATTTATACACAGGAAGAAGTGACAGTAGAGGTGTTATTAGATAGTAGGGCAACAGGGCTGGTTATAAGTTCAGAGTTTGCAAGAAAGCAGAGGTTTGAGTTGAAATAGAAAGACTAATATATGTGAGAAATATGGACAGTTCTTTCAAAAAGAAGGGATCTATTGAACAATTAAACATATGGTGGAGGTCAATATTTATTATCAGAGACATGAGAAAGAACAGAAATTGATGTGATTTTGAAAATGCTGTAGCTTACACACCACAATTCTGAAATTGATTGGAGGATAGAAGAAGTGAATATGATAAGGTGCTTAGAGAAGTATGAAAAGCAGAAGAGACCAAAGCAGAGAAAATCAGAGTAGCAAAAACAAAAAAAAGAGATGAAAAGCAAAAGAAACAAGAAGAAAAGGAATAGAAAAAACCAAAGAAGGAGAAAACAATGTATCATGAAATAAGCTACTCACTGATTGTGATACTTGAACTTAGATATCTTAATAGTGGCTCAGAGGTTCAGTATAAGAAAATAGTAATGATAGGTGATAAGTAGTATCAAACAAGAATAATTGATATTTTTAAGTCTCAAGTCCAATTCTTAGACACAGAGGTATATATACAAAAGAGTGATGGTCTGTATACAAGCTATTTCCATCACATGATCAAACTTGTACCTGATGGGAGCTATCAGGCTAATTTTAGATGATAACTAATTATGTCACTACATTGATATGCTTGTATTTCTATAAATACTTATTACTATATAATATACCATATATTATTAGAAACAGTTTGGTGGGCACTTTCCAATGCAAGTTTAATTGTGCAAATCTGTCTAGCCATTCATGAGATATTAGCAAATAAAGCTTTTATAGTTACTGATGGCTTTATATCTCAGTTTTTTTGTTGTCACTTTTGTACATAACATATAAGTGTAGATAGCCTTTATTTGGGGCTTTCTAGCACAACTTAGTTTATGAAAATTGGTCTACTGGTCATGGAGATACAAGCTAAATGAAGTTTTATGATACAATAGAAGTAAATAAGATGGCAGAAAAGTGAGAGATTTGGGATGAAGAGGAAAAAGTAGCAAAATATAAAGAAGAGACCAAGAAATTGTACTTGAAAGGTTCCACTAGTAGATGTTATAAGATGAGTGTGTGGACAGACTTTGGCTAGAGTTAGGGTTAGCCAGACATAGATAAGTAATTAATTATTAGTCTACAATGGAGGAAGAGCACATGACCTGGAAGTCATATGATAGAAGCTGGAATAGTCTAAAGCGGTCTAGAAGGACTTCAGGTCTAGAAGGATCGAGAGGAGCCTAGATAGTAGTTAGGATTAGGAGTGATGTCAAAGGACAATGGTTCTTCATAGTGTACACATGGTGCACACATGTATGATGGAGATTAAGAGTATAATGTCAGGGCACATGTATATGGCATGATAGCCTTATAGTGGATGAGTGATAGGACATGAGGATGATGTATGGATATTAGGGCAGGTAGATATTGTTGTAGCATAGACCACATTGTATTTATATAAATAGAGGAGCAATGCAGCAAGGGCTTCTTGTCGAGTTCTCTTGTAATCCCCACTACTAGATAGCCTACTGAGAGCTTTGCTGAAGTCAGCATATCACAAGTGCCGTTCTGGCGAGTGGTTGCTACAACAGTAGATCCATGTTCTTGAAAAGAAAGCAAGTAAGAAGATGCCAATGAAGAAGGTATAGAATCATGTAATAGAAGTAAAAAAGGGATTTGTTCCAAGAAAGAGGAAGAAGTATCTGTTGTCAAAGAAAGAAAGGAGAGAGGTGCATGAGTTTATTGAAGAATAATTAAGAAAGAGGTATATCAGACCCTCAAAATCACTTCAAATAGCACTGATTTTTTTTGTAGAAAGGAAGAATGGTAAGAAGTATATGGTACAGAACTATAGATATTCAAATGAATGGATGATTAAAAACAATTACTCTTTACCTTTGATTTCAGACATTGTAAAAAATATTAGTACTAGTCATATGTCTAATCCACCTATTCTGAAGATATGTTTCTATGGTGGTATAGTCATTACAACATATCTAAGACAAGCCTATCTTCCATGATAGCTACAACATATCCCCATAGCAGTGATGCAACAACTAGGATATTTAGTTTTTTATGATAGGGATACTTCTATCAAACTCAATCTTCTATGGCAGAGTTCTCCTATCTGACCTTTGTTAGTGTCTTACTACCAAAACCTCTACTTAGGGTAATATACAGAAACCCCAAGCATCTCCTATATATCCAACTTGTATATAAGACTAGTAGTTATACTGTAATTTACTAGTCCAATAATCAATGAAGATAACTTCTATTGGACTCAATCTCCAGTGTTCAATGGCAATACACCAAATTAGTACTCACTTCCATCTCAGACTTCATCCACTCATCTGAAGTTGTGATCACATAGCAGACAGATAGCACCATATATAAGCTAAAGCCAAGGTCATTCTAAAAAGTCTACATCACCAAGCTTATTGTACAGAGTTTCCATACTCTATGTATTTTCAAGCCAATCATGTGGACTTCCACCTTCTGGTGTAAACTACACCTGACAAGTACTAAGAAATTATTTACTAAATTAAATTTATAATGGGGTTATAATAATATACAGATAAAGAAGAGAGATGAGTAGAAGGCAGCATTCACAACTCTAGAAAGGTTGTTTGAACCAACTGTAATGTTCTTTAGACTTGTATATTCTCTAGCAATGTTTGAAATGATGATGAATGAGATTCTTTGGGACTTGATCAACACTGGGGAGATAGCAAGTTTCATAGGTGACATTATAGTAGGAACAGAAGAAGAGAAAGGACATGATGAGGTAATAGAAGAAATAATAAAGAGGTTTACAATCAATGATTTATATGTAAAACCAGAATAATACAAGTAAAAGGTTAAGGAGATAGAGTTTTTAAGAGTTGTGATTAGACTGGAGAGAATTAAGATGGAGAAAGAGATGGCAAAAGAACTGCTGGATTGGCTAATCTCAAAGGGAGTCAAGAACATACAGAAGTTTTTAGAACTAGCTAATTACTATCAGTGGTATATTAAATATTTCACATTTATAGCTAGACTATTGCATGACCTGATAAAAAAGGATCAGAAGTGGGATTGGATAGAGAAACAAGAAAAAGCATTCAAGGAGTTAAAAGAAAGATTTACAAAAGAATTAGTGTTAGAAGCACCAGATTTAGATTTAAAAAATGAGAATAGAAGTAAATATGTCAGACTATGCAATAAGAGGTATATTATCAATGGAGTGTAAGGATGGAAAATAGAGACTTGCAGCATATCTCTTAAAATCTCTTAATAAGACAGAGAGAGACTATGAGATTCTTGATAAGAAAAATATTGGTAGTAATAAGAGAATGAGAAAACTGAAGGTATCTATTAGAGAGCACAAAGTTTAAGTTCAAGGTCTAGACAGACCATAAAAATTTGGAGTATTTCATGAAAGTGCAAAATTTAAATAGAAGACAAGCTTGTTAGATATTATACCTGTCAAGATTTGACTTTATCTTGAAACATATGCCAGGAACAAAGATAGGGAAAGCAGATGGACTTAGTAGGAGACCAGACTGGAAAGTAGGTATAAAAAAAAACAACAAAAATCAAACATTAATAATAGAAGAACTAGTAGTAGATATATTATAAAAATCAAAAATAGCTAGAGAAAAGAACAAATAGGTAGTTAGAATAGTAGAAGAGATGAAGAAGGCAAAGGTAAAGATATTGAGAGGAGATAAATGGCAAGTAGAGAGATATTTAGTATTAAAGAAAGGAAAGATGTATGTACCAAAGAATGAGACATTAAGGATAGTGTTATATTATACTTGGACACTAACATTTTTCTTTTCTTTTTATCTATTTTTCTTAATTTAATATTTCTTGGATAATAAGAGATATATGGCCACAGTCACATAATATATCACATGATGTGATGTCATAGGTCTGGAATAGGGTACAGGAGACTAGAACAATTATGTTAGAGAGCATGTTTGCCTTATAGTAACAGTGTGATAGACTTATAGATAATATGTATATATTAGGGCAGAATTATTTATTGTTAGTATAAACCATATATGAATAGTATAAATAGGGTAGCAATTCATCAGAGACTCCTTGTCAAGTTCTCTTATGATCTCTATGAGATACTTTCCTATCAAGTTTACTTAGTAATACTATTGGTCATCTTAACTAGTAGTTGCCATAACAAATAGAGATAATACAGTTACACCATGATATACTAGTAGCAAGACATAGAGAGAAGGGAGATAAAAGACAATAGTGTTACAAATTCAAAACCTTAGAGTTGGTTAAGAAAGTGTGTTATGGCAACCACTTATCACAATGACAAATGATCACACAAGCGAGTAAATCTCAAAAGTGGATATAATGTGGGTAGTTCACAAGAGAACTCGACAAGGAGCCTCTTCTTAATTAGAGTCCTATTTATACAAAGTCCTCATGGTCTGTACTACTAATCATTAACCCTACTCTTATATCCATACTCCTTCTTTATATTCGCCTCAAGATCGTCATGTTGTATACATGTGCCCTGATATCATCTTCTAGATCCTTTCACCATCTTCTAAGCCTATGACATCACATCATGTGACATGTCATGTGACTGCAATGTCACATGCCTCTTCATTGTCCAAAAAAAAAGAAAAAGAAAACAAAATCCTTATAAAGTTAGAAAATAAAAGAAGAAGAAAATAAAAATTGTTCATGTCCAAAGCATCCCATAACAAAGTGAACCTTATATTAAGGTTAATACAAGAGAACTCAATAGAGAACTCTGTACAAGATTGTCTACCTTACATACTAATACCTAATAGTCCATGTGAGCTACTTTGAGCCTATCCTAAACAACCATGTGTATGCCATAAGGTCAACATGTATTATACATGTTGTATGACATTATCCTTCCAAAACCTTCTATGTCTTTCCATGCATTTCATAACTTGTGACCATGTCATCTAATGTGACCTGCTGTATGACAGCATGATCTTGTTACTCTAATCCCAACCCTAGTTCTAAAAATAGAATAAAGAAAAATGAATCAAAAATAAAATAGAAATAAAAATAAAAATAAAAATAAAAATAATTTAAGTCTACTGATTTCAACTTTGACATTACTCTTCCTTCAAAGTTTCTCCTTTAGAGAAACTGACTTCTATTTTCACCAGTTCTTCTCCAACTTCCTCAAATATTTCTCTTCAAATTTTCCATCATCTTACCCATACAACATCTTTATCATGTATTTTCCTGGTAATTCTCCCCTTCTAAAATCCTTTTCCTCTACCATATCTAACTTCTCTTGCCTTCTCACCTCTATATTCATCCTTCTTTCAAATTCTTCCAATGCTTCTCTTGTATTTTCTAAATCCTCCCTCTTTTTTCATATGTCATGCTCTGCTATAAGCCCCTTCTATCTTACCAAGTACTTCTCCATTCCTTTTATTTTTCTCTTATTTAAGATTTTTTCTACTTCCCATTCCTCCACTCCTTCTACTTCAATTGGTTTACTCTCTTTCTTTTTCTGTTCCCCTACTTGCTTCTTGTATTGTACTATCTGACTAACATTCACAACTAGATGGATTCTTATCAAGGTTGGCAGTCATAATTTGACTGCATTGGTAGATACCACCTCCTTGATTATATATGGACCTATATATTAGTCCACTAACTTCCTTGCTAGTTGTTCCTTGAATACCAAGTCCTTCATACTCAATATAACTCTGTCTCCCATCTTCCAATTTTCCACCTCTTTTGTTCCTCTATCCACTTATCTTTTCATATCCTCTTGTGCTTTCTTCAATGCTGTCTCTATCTCCTCCTATACCTTCTTCATTCTTTCTACAAATGGAGACATCTTTGCTGCTGAATATACTTTGTTGTTTACTGTGAACTCTGCTGACACTAACCATTCTGGCCAGTCTTTTTGCCTATGGTTTACAAAGAACTGGAGATATTGTTCCAACTTCTGATTCATTCGTTCTGTTTGTCCATCTGTTTGTGAATGGAAAGTAGTTGACAATCTCATCTCAATACTCAACATTCTATTCAACTTCTTAGTTAACTTTACTACCAACTGCAGTCCTCTATCTGACACTATGCTTTCTGGCAATTCATGCAACTTCCATACATTATTCCTAAACAACCTTGCCAATCTTTCTGCTGACATTCCCTCTGTAGTTGCCACAAAATGCATCATCTTGGACAACCTATCACAGACCACTAGGATAGCATCTTTCCTAGCTACTAATGGTAACTTTGTGATAAAGTCTACCATTAGATGTGTTCACAGTTTCTCTAGCATCTTGCTTAACTTCAACTTCCCTGCTATCTCTTCCATTCTATTCTTTATTCTCTGACATAAGTCACACTCTTCCACATATCTCCCCACATTGTTGTGGCAACCACTAGACACTCAGGGTCCAATGATCTCACTAATGAGTAAACCTCAAAGGAGAAGTATAATGTGGGAATTCACAAGAGAACTTGACAAGGAGCCTCTTCTTAATTAGAGTCCTATTTATACAAAGGGTTCATGGTCCATGCCACTAATAAATAACCCTGTCCTTATGTCCATGCTTCAACCTCATGCTCGCCTCACTTCTTACTCAAGGCCACCATGTATACTCCAGGTGCCCTGATATCATCTTCCAGACTCTTCTATCAGGTTCTAGGCTTATGTCATCACATCATGTGACCTGTCATGTGACTTCCTTGTCATGTGCCTCTTCATCGTCCAAAAGAAAAGAAAAGAAAAAATAAAATAAAATCCTTATAAAGTTAGAAAATAAAAAAAAAAGAAAATAAAATTGTTCATGTCCAAAGCATCCCATAACACACATCCCTTGTTACTTCTGGCTACCAATAGTTTCTAGTAACCAATTCCACTGTCTTCTATCAACCTCCATGTCCTACTACCAGCACATCATGATGTAACCAGATAATTTCTGCTCTTAACTCTTCATCCTTCAGCATATACACCTTCTCTTCCTTCAATACCAAATCTCCCTCTATCTGCCACTCGTTTCCCCATGGTTCCTTCACTTTTGTCATTTTCATCTCTTCTACTACTCTAACTACATCTTTGTCCTTACTCCTAGCTTTTTTTATCTTTTCTACTACTTCTACTTTAGGTCCTTCTATTACTACTTCTTTTAATCTACAAATCCAATTGTCCTTAATAAATATCTGATTCTCATTGTCCTTTTCTATACCTACTTTCCAGTCTAGTCACCTACTAAGTCCATTCATCTTTCCTATCTTTGTTCCTAGAACATGCTTTAAAGTAAAATCAAATCTTGACAGATATAATGCCCATTAGGCTTGTCTTCAATTTAATTTCTGTGCCTTCATAAAATATCCCAAGTTTTTATGATCTATCTAGATCTCAAACTTGAAACATGTGTCTTTTAACAAGTGTCTTCAGTTTTCTAACTCCCTTATTATGGCCAACATCTCCTTATCATGAATTTCATAGTTTCTTTCTATTTCATTCAGAGATTTGGAAAGAAATGCTACCAGCCTCTATCTTCCATTCTTGCATTCCATTGATAACACACCTTCCGTTGTATAGTCTGATGTGTCCACTTCCATCCTCATTTTTTTTTATCTAAGTCTGGCACTGCTAGTACCAGTTCTTTTGTAAACCTCTCCTTCAACTTTCTGAAAGCCTTTTCCTACTTCTCCATACAATCCTACTTCTAGTCCTTTTTCACCATATTATACAAAAGTCTAGCTATGGATGTGAAGCCTTAAATGAATCGACAATAATAGTTTGCCAATCCTAAGAACTTCTGAATATCTTTGATACACTTTGGTGTTGGCCAGTCCAAAATACATTTTACCTTCTCTTCTTCCATTTTTATGCTCTCTGGTCCAATTACCACTTCCAAAAACCCTACTTCCCTCACTTTTCACTTGCATTTCTCTGACTTTATATACAAATCATTTTCCTCCAACCTTTTTATTACTTCTGCTACCAACTTGTTATGTTCTTCTTCTCCCTCTGTCCCAATTATCATGTCATCAATGAAAGCTACTACTTTCACTATGTTAATCAAGTCTCTTAGTAACTTGTTCATCATCACTTGAAAAGTCACTGGTGAATTCATCAACCCAAAGAACATGACTGTGGATTCAAATGACCCCTCAGAAGTCATGAACGCCACCTTCCACTCATCTCCTTCTTTTATTTATACATTATTATACCCCTATCTCAGATCCATCTTTGTAAATACTTTCTTCATACCTATATTCTCTATTACATCTGATATTAATGGTAACAGGTAATTATTCTTAATAGTCCACTTGTTTCAATATCTGTAGTCCTGCACCATCTTCTTCTTTCCATCCTTCTTCCCTATGAAAAATAATGGTATTGTTTGAGGTGACTTTGAAGGTCTGATATACCCTTTCCTCAATTGTTCACTGATGAACTCACACACCTCTTCTCTCTCTTCCCTTGATAATGGATATACCTTTCCTTTTCTTGGTATAAATCCCTCCTTCATATCTATCATGTGATCCCAAATCTTTCTTGTGGACATCCTCTCCAACTGTTTTTTGCCGAAGATCTTAATCTACTTATGAAATTTCTCT
>Ga0157359_1000300_pt1 | contig 17072 bp, 14 predicted proteins | sample AttcapACBM3_FD_111482 | JGI IMG/M metagenome (GOLD analysis project Ga0157359, IMG submission 111482) | Fungus gardens microbial communities from leaf cutter ant in Botucatu, State of São Paulo, Brazil - Atta capiguara ACBM3 | ecosystem: Host-associated > Fungi > Mycelium > Unclassified ...
CAGTTTCTCTTCCAGTGCTGTCAGTTTCTGACGCAGTGCACTGCTGGCTTTACGAGGAACCAGTGAACCGTACAGCGAAAAGGTCTGGCGCAGTGTTTCCAGCGCGATGCGGATTTCATCCAGTGCTTCCGGATTGCCACGCAACCAGAGCTCTTCATGATACTGCCACTGGCTGAGGGCCAGTTGGAACGCGCTGGACATCCCCTGTTCAACAGTGGCTTTCGGTTTAACCGACAATACAGGTAACGGACGTAATTCCCGTGGTGGATTCCCTTTCGCCAGTGCATAACCACGCGCTGCTTTGCTCAGGCTTCCCAGACGAAGGCCATCGTGTTTTGCCAGCTCTTCCGCGAAAGCCAGTAAATCATCACGCTGACCTTTTTTCAGCTCCAGCTCAATTTCATGCAAGGGTTCACTCAGTTCACCAGCGACAATATCGCCCTGATCCAAAGCCACTTCAATTTCACTGTTTTGATAGGTCACCACCCATTTTTCACGGACAAAGTTCGTGCTGAACATCGGCTGTAATTGCTGCTGTAATGCATCCAGATCGGTGTTTTCCGGCCAGACTTCAGCAGGTAAACGCTGGATATCCAGCACCGGTTCAGCCAGCGCTACATTGTATTCCGGGCGCTGATGCAGTCCTCCAACGGTTTGACCCGCCGTTTTCAATGTCATCTCATAGCTGTCACCAAAACCGCGAATACGCAGTCCCATATCCCAGTGACGCAGCTGATTATCCGCCGTTTCAAAATAGGTATTACTGAGTTTCTGCCCGTCTGTATGTTCAGCAGGCCACTGTGCCAGATTATCAGCGAGGTTTGCCGCAGCATCGGCAGTTGCGATGAACTTTAGTTCGATTTCAATGGTCATATAAGCTTATCTGTATGGTTATCGGCACGATAAAAGGAGATTGTGTCTGATAATATCCTTAAGTCATCGTATATGGCAGACTGTGTAAGGGAATTAACGGATACACCTGTTTACCCGAAAGAGTAATGCACAAACAGTAAAAATGTCTCTGTTTTATTACGCTTTTCGCCCCCGTTCTGATGCTCCGAGACCAGGATTGTTCTCATTTCGCTTTCCAGGGGGCAGTTTCAGACTGTATTACTCATTTTTTTCAAAATTTATATTCAAGAAAAGAGTTCGAATGAAAAAAACGCATCTTATTGGCCTGACTTTACTGGCTTTTAGCGCCGTAGCTAACGTACAAGCTGAAGAAACACGCTACATTTCCGACGAACTTTCTACCTGGGTTCGTAGCGGCCCTGGAGATAACTACCGCCTGACCGGCACCCTGAATGCCGGTGAAGAAGTCACTTTGTTACAAACCAACAATAATACGCATTACGGACAGATCCGTGATGCAAAAGGCCGAACTGTCTGGATCCCGCTGTCACAACTCAGTAATGAACCCAGCCTGCGTACCCGTGTTCCGGAGCTGGAACAGCAGGTAAAAGATCTTACCGATAAACTGGCCAATATTGATGACAGCTGGAATCAACGCACTGCAGATATGCAGCAGAAAGTGGCTGGCAGTGATAATGCAATTAACAATCTGAAAGCAGAAAACCAGAAACTGAAGACTCAGCTGATTGTGGCGCAAAAGAAAGTGGATGCCGCAAATGTACAGTTGGATGACAAACAACGCACCATTATTATGCAATGGTTTATGTATGGCGGCGGTGTCGCTGGCGTTGGTTTATTACTGGGTCTGTTACTGCCACATATGCTCCCGCGCCGGAAGAAAAATGATCGCTGGATGAACTGAGTTTTTCCATACTGTTCATAAGTTTTACTCTGGAGATGTGCAGTGAAAACGTACCTTGTCGGTGGTGCAGTTCGTGATGAACTGTTGAATTTGCCACTGAAAGATAAAGACTGGGTGGTGGTCGGTGCCACCCCTGAGCAAATGCTCGCCCTGGGATATACTCAGGTCGGGCGTGATTTCCCGGTTTTCCTGCATCCTGAAAACCATCAGGAATATGCACTGGCACGAACAGAGCGAAAATCCGGTAAAGGTTATACCGGTTTCGTTTGTTACTCCGCACCGGATGTCACCCTGGAACAGGATCTGGTTCGTCGTGATCTGACGATTAATGCCATTGCCCGTGATGATAATGGCCAGTATTACGACCCCTATGGCGGTCAGGCCGATCTCGAACAACGTATCCTGCGCCATGTTTCTTCCGCGTTTAATGAAGATCCTCTGCGGGTTTTACGTGTTGCCCGCTTTGCCGCCCGCTTCGCCCACCTCGGTTTCCGCATCGCTCCTGAAACACTGGCACTGATGCGCTCCATGGCACAAAGTGGAGAACTGAGTCATTTAACGGCTGAACGTGTCTGGAAAGAGACAGAAAAGGCGTTATTGAGCAATTCCCCACAGGTCTTTTTCCAGGTGCTACGGGACTGCGATGCACTGGCTGTATTATTCCCTGAACTGGATAATCTGTATGGCGTTCCAGCTCCGGAAAAGTGGCACCCGGAGATCGATACCGGCGTACATGTCTTAATGGCATTACGTGTTGCAGCTCAACTTAGCCCTGAGCTGGATATTCGTTTTTCCGTCCTGTTTCATGATGTGGGAAAAGCACTGACACCACAGGAACAATGGCCCAGCCACCCCGGACATGGCCCGGCGGGTTTACCGTTGATCACCGCATTGTGTGAACGTCTGCGTGTCCCCAATCAGGTTCGGGATCTGGCGCTGTTAGTGACAGAATTTCACGATGTGATTCATACCATCCAACAACGGTCCGCAGAGTCGCTGGTAGCCTTGTTTGATCGCATGGATGCCTGGCGCAAGCCACAACGTGTCGAACAACTGGCCCTGGCCAGTGAAGCTGATGTGCGTGGACGTCTTGGCTGGGAAAATAATGTATATCCGCAAGGGATCTGGTTCCGGGAAGCTTTCAATGTTGTCACGAATGTTTCTACTCGCGATGTAGTGTCTGCCGGATTTAAAGGTGTGGAAGTCAGAGAAGAACTGACGCGCCGCCGTATTGCTGCGCTGAAAACGTGGCAGGAAAAGTAAATATTGGGGAGGTGTTATTATCCTCCCCAATATCCGTATTACATCACAAAGACAGCATAAACTGCCGCGGCAACAATAAAGCGATAAATCGCGAAAGGAATAAACGAAATACGTTTAATCAGGTGCAGGAAGGTTTTAATCGCAAACATCGCCACGATAAATGCCATCACAAAACCGACCGCAAATACCGGTACATCACTCATCTGCAGGAAACCGATACTTTTGTAGAGATCCAGCACCGTTGCCCCCATCATCATCGGAACGGACAACAGGAATGAGTATTCTGAAGCGGCGTAACGGCTTACTCCCATCAGCATCCCACCAGAGATGGTCGCACCGGAACGGGAAAAACCAGGCCACAGAGCCAGACACTGGAAACAACCAATCATAAAGGCCTGGAAGTAGCTGATGTCATCCACACCCACGGCTTTTGGTTGCTTAGGCTTCAGCAGTTCTGCTGCAATCAACAGAACACCACCAACAACCAGGGCATACATCACATTCACCGGATTAAACAATGCCTTAATTTGATCATGTAAGACCAGTCCCAGTACAACAGCCGGAATCATCCCCAGAATGATATGAATTAGCGTTAAATGTCCGGTCCCGGTGCCCTCATGTTTCACTTCACCAAAGCGAATACCAATCAGACCAAATAAACGACGCCAGAACATCACCACGACAGCAAGGATTGAGCCCAACTGGATAACAACTTCAAATGTTTCTGCTGTTTGACCTTCAAATCCCAACAAATGACCCACAATGATCATATGTCCGGTGGATGAAACGGGGAGAAATTCTGTTAATCCTTCAACTATCCCTAATATCCCGGCATCCCACAGCTGGTGAATATCTGCCATCAAATTACCTCTAACCTTTTAGAATTATTAAAAAAGGCGCTCGAAAATTCTCACGCCAATTAAACCTGACACGTTTTACCTGCCAGCCTTATTCTGAGGAGCGTTTCTTAAGAAAACCTTACTTTGATTTGGTTCCGTCATGATGGCAATCATAATAAGATTATTTCAGAATATTACCCCGCTCGATGATCACGCCAACCTGACGTGCCTGTGCAACCGCACCTGGCTTGCTGACCTTGATACGCACCCAGGGAGAAGCAAATTTTGTCAGTAACAGATCCGCGATCTCTTCTGCCACACGTTCCACCAGGGCAAATTTACCATTGCCAACATGCGCAATAATGGCTTCAGAGACATCGGCATAGCTCAGACAGTCATTGACATCATCGCTGGCGGCCGCTTTACGGTTATCCCATGCCATTTCGACATCGAACACCAGTTTTTGTTGGATTGTCTGTTCCCAGTCGTAAACACCAATGGTGGTAATCACCGACAGCTGTTCAATAAATACGATATCCATAATAAAGGTTCTCTGTTTTTGTGGTTACCGGATACCATCCCCGGCGGTTTATGCGTATTATCCACGGATGCAAACCACAAAACGACCCCAACAAGACGGAACAGTGCTATGAGTGTATTCGCGCTTGGTATGATCATTTTCGCGTATCTGTGTGGTTCCATCTCCAGTGCGATCCTGGTATGTCGCCTGCTCAGATTACCTGATCCACGTCACAATGGCTCGGGTAACCCCGGTGCAACCAATGTGTTACGTATTGGTGGGAAAGGTGCTGCTGCCGCAGTGCTGATTTTTGATGTGCTGAAAGGCATGCTTCCGGTGTGGCTGGCATACAGCATGGAGCTTTCACCGTTTTATCTGGGATTAATCGCCATTGCTGCCTGCCTGGGACATATTTATCCCGTGTTTTTCCATTTTAAAGGTGGGAAAGGTGTAGCAACCGCATTTGGTGCGATTGCGCCTATAGGCTGGGATTTAACCGGATTAATGACAGGAACCTGGCTGCTCACCGTATTGTTGAGTCGTTACTCCTCATTAGGTGCTATCGTCAGTGCGCTGATTGCCCCGTTTTATGTCTGGTGGTTTAAACCACAATTTACGTTTCCGGTGGCAATGCTTTCCTGCCTGATTCTGTTACGTCATCACGACAATATTCAGCGTCTCTGGCGTGGACAGGAAGGTAAAATGTGGCGTAAAAAGAAAAACGGCCAGGACAAGTCCCAGCCGTAAATACTTCTGTCGCGATGGCATTAAATCGCCGGCAGTTCTGCCAGCGGCCAGCGAGGACGCACGCTGACGCTCAGACCGGCAGGATTGTCGCCTTTCAGTCGAATCATGCCAGCATACGCAATCATTGCACCATTGTCGGTACAAAATTCAGGGCGAGCGTAAAAGACTTCCCCACCACGTTTGCTCATCATCTCTTCCAGCTTGCTGCGCAATGTACGGTTAGCACTTACGCCACCTGCAATCACCAAACGTTTAAAACCACACTGATCCAGCGCACGTCGGCATTTTATTGCCAGGGTATCCACAACCGCATCTTCAAACGCACGGGCAATGTCAGCACGGGTTTGATCACTGTCGTCGTTATCGCGGATCGTGTTAGCTGCGAAGGTTTTCAGACCGGAGAAACTGAAATCCAGGCCAGGACGATCGGTCATTGGACGGGGGAAAACAAAACGTTTTTCCACACCCTGTTGTGCCATTTTTGACAGAACCGGGCCACCAGGATAATCCAGCCCCAGCAATTTTGCTGTTTTATCAAAGGCTTCCCCGGCGGCATCATCAATCGATTCGCCCAGCAGAGTATATTGTCCAATCCCTGTAACGCTAATCAGTTGGGTGTGACCACCAGAAACCAACAGAGCAACAAACGGAAATTCAGGTGGGTTATCTTCCAGCATCGGAGCCAGTAAATGCCCTTCCATATGATGAACGGCAATGGCCGGAACATTCCAGGCAAACGCCAGCGAGCGTCCCACCGTAGCACCAACCAGTAACGCGCCTACCAGACCAGGCCCTGCAGTATATGCAACCGCATCAATATCCTGAGCCTGCAATCCGGCTTCACGTAATGCGGCCTGTATCAGAGGCACGGTTTTACGCACGTGATCACGTGACGCGAGTTCAGGTACCACACCGCCGTAATCCGCATGCAGTTTCACCTGGCTGTAAAGTTGATTGGCGAGCAAACCTTTCTCATCGTCGTAAATGGCGATACCGGTTTCATCGCAGGATGTTTCTATTCCGAGAACACGCATGGCTGTCTTTTACCTCAATTCTTGCGGCGCGCAGTGTAGCACAGTGCGCTTTCATGGCGGGAATTTTAGTCTTCTGGTGGTTAATAGTTATGCACAAGCTGAATTTTTTTCCATCAACATCCCCATTTGGTGTATAATCTGCCCCCTGGAAAAAACCGGCAGCCGCACAGGCGCATCTGTTGGTTACTTTATGTTATGGTGCTTTACAACGCAGCCTGTGTTGGAGTAAAATTCCGCACCATTTTGAAATGAGCTGGCACTGACGCCAGCAGCAAAACCGATTTTATCGAGGTGAGAGTTACATGCCGGTAATTAAAGTACGTGAAAACGAGCCATTTGACGTGGCACTGCGTCGCTTCAAGCGTTCTTGCGAGAAAGCAGGCGTTCTGGCGGAAGTTCGTCGTCGTGAGTTTTATGAAAAACCAACTACCGAACGTAAACGCGCTAAAGCGTCTGCAGTAAAACGCCACGCGAAGAAACTGGCTCGCGAAAACGCACGCCGCACTCGTCTGTACTAATTATTTGAGGGTCATCCCTCAAATTTTACAGACAAGTAAGTAGTTATCAGGCCGTGCTTTCCGAAAGGAATGCGCGGCTTGTTCTCGTTTATGGCCTGAAGTGAATAACGGATTATTTATCGGGCAGCATTCGAAGAGGCTTTATGGCTGGGCGCATTCCGCGTGTTTTTATCAATGACTTGTTAGCTCGCACGGATATCGTGGATCTTATCGATGCCCGCGTAAAGCTGAAAAAGCAGGGTAAAAACTACCACGCGTGTTGTCCTTTCCATAACGAGAAAACGCCCTCTTTTACCGTCAACGGCGAAAAGCAGTTTTATCACTGTTTCGGTTGTGGCGCACACGGTAATGCCATCGACTTCCTGATGAACTACGATCGTCTGGAATTCGTTGAAAGTATTGAAGAACTGGCATCATCGTATGGTTTGGAAATCCCTTATGAAAGTGGTTCCGGCCCCAGCCAGCTCGAACGTCATCAGCGTCAAAGTCTGTATCAGTTAATGACTGGTCTGCGTGATTTTTATCAGCAGTCGTTGTCACAAAATCAGGCCACCGGCGCACGCAACTACCTTGCACAGCGCGGTTTAAGCGATGATGTTATTAAACACTTTTCTATCGGTTTCGCCCCTGCTGGTTGGGATAACGCGTTAAAACGTTTCGGCACTAACCCTGACGATAAACAAACGTTGATCGATGCAGGGATGTTAGTCACCAACGAACAGGGACGCAGTTACGACCGCTTTCGCGAGCGAGTCATGTTTCCAATCCACGATAAACGTGGACGGGTGATTGGTTTTGGTGGTCGCGTTCTGGGTGACGGGATGCCCAAATACCTTAACTCACCGGAAACCGATATTTTCCATAAAGGTCGTCAACTTTACGGCCTGTACGAAGCACAAAAGAATCATCCTGAACCAGAAAAATTACTGGTTGTTGAAGGCTATATGGATGTGGTTGCTCTGGCACAGTACGGTGTGGATTACGCCGTGGCTTCCCTGGGAACATCAACCACAGCGGAACATATTCAATTACTGTTCCGCACGACAGATACCGTAGTTTGCTGTTACGACGGCGACCGGGCGGGTCGTGAGGCGGCATGGCGTGCGCTGGAAACTGCGCTGCCTTACATGAATGATGGCCGTCAGCTACGCTTTATGTTTTTACCGGATGGCGAAGATCCAGATACGCTGATACGTAAAGAAGGCAAAGAAGCTTTTGAAGCACGTATCGAGCAAGCCACACCGCTTTCAACATTTTTGTACGATACATTACTGCCGCAGGTTGATCTGAGTACCCCGGATGGTCGTACCCAGTTAGCCAACCTGGCGCTGCCCTTGCTCCGCCAGATACCAGGGGAAACGTTACGCATTTATCTGCGTCAGGAACTGGGTGATAAGCTGGGTATTCCGGATCATATTCAACTGGAAAGGCTCTTTCCAGAGAAAGCAGAAGCGGTAAAACCGGTTGTTCAGCCTCAGCTCAAACGCACCACGATGCGTATACTGATTGGATTGCTGGTGCAAAATCCATATCTGAGTGAAATGGTTCCTTCCCTGCAGGCATTGTCGCAGTCGGAAGTCCCTGGTTTTTCACTGTTTGTAGAATTAGTGAATACTTGCACCGCGCATCCTGGCCTGACTACCGGACAGCTACTAGAATTATACCGTGGCACAACATTCAGTCAGACCCTTGAAACTCTGGCCACCTGGAACCACATGATCGTAGATGATGAAGTGGAAACCATGTTTCGGGATGCCCTTGCCAGTATGTATGACGCTGCGCTGGAGCGACGGCTCGAATATTTGATCGCCAAAGATCGTACTGATGGTCTGAGCAGTGATGAAAAACGTGAATACTGGTTGTTAAATCAGGAATTTGCGAGAAACAAATAAATTGAGTGCGATGATGTGTAGTCCATCATCAGCCAGAAAAAATTGCATCAATACCAATATCAAGCGGCTTAGGTGCCGATTATCCGTCAGGCAAATCCTGACAGCCGCCATGACGGGCAGCGGCAATAACCAAACGCCCTCACTGTTATTGTTGGCAGCTTTAGCCGACCGACACCAATTTAATTAACAGAAGTGTGGATACCGTCTTATGGAGCAAAACCCGCAGTCACAGCTAAAACTTCTTGTCACCCGTGGTAAGGAGCAAGGCTATTTGACCTATGCTGAGGTCAATGACCATCTGCCGGAAGATATCGTCGACTCCGATCAGATCGAAGACATCATCCAGATGATCAACGACATGGGCATCCAGGTAGTGGAAGAAGCACCTGACGCCGATGATCTGATGCTGAATGAAAACAGCACCGACACCGATGAAGATGCTGCTGAAGCAGCAGCTCAGGTATTATCCAGCGTTGAATCTGAAATCGGACGTACAACTGACCCGGTGCGTATGTACATGCGCGAAATGGGTACAGTTGAACTGTTAACCCGTGAAGGCGAAATTGACATCGCAAAACGCATTGAAGATGGTATTAACCAGGTTCAGTGCTCCGTTGCAGAATACCCTGAAGCAATCACTTATCTGCTGGAACAGTATGATCGTGTTGAAGCAGAAGAAGCACGTCTGTCTGATCTGATCATCGGCTTTGTTGACCCAAATGCTGAAGAAGATATGGCGCCAACAGCAACCCACGTTGGCTCTGAGTTGTCAGAAGAAGATCGCGACGATGACGAAGATGACGACGATGAAGATGGCGATGATGACAGCTCAGACGATGATAACAGCATCGATCCTGAGTTAGCGCGTGAGAAGTTCGGTGAACTGCGTACACAGTACGAAAAAACACTGGCTGTGATCAAAGCGAAAACGCGCAGCCATGCTGATGCCATTGCTGAAATTCAGACGCTTTCTGACGTATTTAAACAGTTCCGCCTGGTACCGAAACAGTTCGACTACCTGGTGAACAACATGCGCACCATGATGGACCGCGTTCGTGCTCAGGAACGTCTGATCATGAAGCTGTGCGTTGAAATGTGCAAAATGCCGAAGAAAAACTTCATCACCCTGTTCACGGGTAATGAAACCAGCAGCACCTGGTTCGAAGCTGCACTGGCGATGAATAAACCATGGTCAGAAAAACTGCGTGATGTCGCGGAAGACGTTTCCCGCAGCCAGCAGAAACTGCAGCAGATTGAAGAAGAAACCGGTCTGACCATTGAACAGGTCAAAGACATCAACCGTCGTATGTCCATCGGTGAAGCGAAAGCCCGCCGTGCGAAGAAAGAGATGGTTGAAGCAAACTTACGTCTGGTTATTTCTATCGCGAAGAAATACACCAACCGTGGTCTGCAATTCCTGGATCTGATTCAGGAAGGTAACATCGGTCTGATGAAAGCCGTGGATAAATTTGAATACCGCCGTGGTTATAAGTTCTCAACTTATGCTACCTGGTGGATCCGTCAGGCAATCACCCGTTCCATCGCTGACCAGGCGCGTACCATCCGTATTCCGGTACATATGATTGAGACCATCAACAAACTCAACCGTATTTCGCGTCAGATGTTGCAGGAAATGGGTCGTGAACCTACGCCGGAAGAACTGGCTGAGCGTATGCTGATGCCGGAAGATAAAATCCGCAAAGTGCTGAAAATCGCCAAAGAGCCAATCTCCATGGAAACCCCAATCGGTGATGATGAAGATTCGCATCTGGGTGATTTCATCGAAGATACCACGCTGGAACTGCCGCTGGATTCTGCAACCTCAGAAAGCCTGCGTTCAGCAACCCACGATGTACTGGCGGGTCTGACTGCACGTGAAGCGAAAGTTCTGCGTATGCGTTTTGGTATTGATATGAATACCGACCACACGCTGGAAGAAGTGGGTAAACAGTTCGATGTAACCCGTGAACGTATCCGTCAGATCGAGGCGAAGGCGCTGCGTAAACTGCGTCATCCAAGCCGTTCTGAAGTGCTGCGTAGCTTCCTGGACGACTAACAAAACCTTATTTCTGTGAGATAAAATGCTAAATGGCTCCTGATTCAGGAGCCATTTTTTTACATTTTTCTTTTTCTCCAGGACTTGCAGGAAAAAACACAGAATCTACTATGGCGTAGTGAGAATCATTTATTAACAGGAATCGTATTCCATTGAAACCGCTGCGCTATGCCCTATTACTTCTGCCTGCACTGCTTTTACCTGTCAAAAGCCAGGCGCAAAACGCACTGAATTCATTACAAACCACCGAACTGGTCAATCGTTATGCCGACACGATCTTCGCTGACAGCAAAGCCAGTGGGATGGCCATTGTTGTTATTGATGCCAACCGACGTATCTTCGCCAGCCGTGGCACCATCCGTCCTGGCAGTACACAGCGTCCCCGTAAGGATTCACTGATCCGTATCGCTTCTCTGAGCAAACTGATGAGCAGTGAACTGATGGTCAAACTGGCAGAGGAAGGACGCCTGAAACTGGATGATCCCCTAAGTAAATACGCGCCTGCTGGTAGCAAAGTACCCACTTTCAATGGTCAGCCGATTCGTTTAATCAACCTTGCCACACATACCAGTGGCCTCCCGCGTGAGCAGCCTGGCGGTAAAATCGGACGTCCGGTCTTTACCTGGCCGACCCATAATCAACGTTGGGCATGGCTGAAAACAGCGCAACTGGAATCTGCACCGGGACGTATTGCATCCTACTCAAACCTGGCCTTCGATCTTTTGGGCGATGCGCTGGCGAAAGCCGGAGGAAAGCCCTACGCCACACTGTTTAAAGAGAAGATCACCCGTCCAGTGGGGATGAAAGATACAACATTTACACCTTCAACTGATCAGTGTGCCCGCCTGATGATTCCGGCAGTCCGCCCAAGTCCATGTATTACAACCCAGGCAGCCATTGGTAGTGGCGGTGTCTATTCCACACCAGATGATATGGGACGCTGGATGCAGCAGTTTTTATCATCTGATCTCCGCGCCCGTAACCCCCTGAGCGACAAGCTACAAAAAATGGTTTACCAGCGTACACAACTGACAAAACTCGTCGGTATGGATGTACCGGGACGCGCTGATGCGGTTGGGCTGGGATGGGTCTATATGGCACCCCGCGATGGCCGCCCTGGTATTATTGAAAAAACGGGCGGCGGCGGTGGATTTGTGACTTATATGGCAATGGCACCACAATACAGTGTAGGGATATTTGTTGTTGTGGCGCGAACAAACGCCAGTCGTTTCACGCCAATGAGTAATGGCGTCAATAACCTGTTAACCGAATTAATTGGTAATTCACCTGACAGCGTTCAACTGGCTGCCAGTATTATGGAAAATGGTTAATCCGGATTTAATTCTTTATCCGGATATTCAGTTAAATTATTACTTTCTGCCGGGATGCTGTTTTTACGCGCCCGGCGGATCAATTTATCCCGCGCTAATAAACGCCCCTGTGTATCGAAATAGCGACTGGGCCAAATTTCAGAAGGATGAAGATCCAAAGCTGCAGCAATAATAAATTCACCTTTCGGCCACGGTTTTTTTAAGGCATTCGCTAATGTTCCTGAACTTAATCCTGCTTCCCGAGAAATAGCGGCCAGTGAACCTTTACGTTTTTTTATTGCGGCAATAATATCGGCGCTGTGCATATCCTGTTTTTTATTCATAGCATCCTCTGCTGATTTATCTATTTTTGTCTTTCCCAATCTATCACTAAGTATTGCTTAGTACAATTTGCATTCACAACTAAGAGAATCCCGTTACTTGTTACACTAATCGGGATAATTATGCTGGCACACCGTTTGAGAGCAGCCCGCTTACGTAAAGGACTCTCACAAGAAAAACTGGGTATCTTAGCGCAAATTGATGAGTCCACCGCCAGTGCCCGAATGAATCAGTATGAACGAGGGATTCATACACCCGACTTTGAGCTGGTTTGTCGTCTGGCAGAGATTCTGGATGTGCCTTCCTGTTATTTTTATACGCAGGAAGATGAATTAGCTGAACTGGTACAGCAATGGTACCTGAATCAGAAAAATAAGAATTAAAAGACCTGACGATCCTGACAGATAAGACAATTAAGATGAGGATGGCGGCAAGTTACACAGAATGACTTACAGGCTCTACAGAACTTATACCGACTTGTTCAGAAAACCAGCCTGTCCCCTGTCGTAACAATATGGATCACTGCACATACCTGTGGTCATTTGCACAGTGATCCATAGCAACCACATTAATGCACGGGCTGCTTCGTATATAAACTCAGTGCTGCCGGACGAATAGCTTCCACACTCTTCTCATATTCTTCCACCGTAAAGGTTTCCAGGCGGGCAATATTTTCTTCCCGTCCATGCAATTCAATCACGGCCAGCGCAGACTGTAAGGATCCCGGTAACGAAGACCAGTCACCCAGTTCAACGCCCTTCATATATCCCGTACACCACTCTTCCACAACAGTGAATTCTTCACCATGGACTGTATGGGAACCGAACAGTGGCTCAAACTGATCCGGATATTCTGTCAGGCGCTCAACAATATCATTCATATGTTGTGCCAACAGATCATGGAATCCCTGGAACTCCTCTTCAGAATCCCATTCCGGCATTTCACCGTCATCACCCCAAATCGCCATCAGCCACACGGCAGGAGAAATCGGTTCCGGGGATGAGAGGACCGCTGTCAGCATCCCATCCAGTTCAGAAGCATCCACCAGTGACTCTTCTGTCGCATATTTCAGCAGAATATCATCCAGCCATTCCAGCTGTTCTTCTGTTAATGGGCCTTGTTGCATAGCATTACCTCTCCGTATCAGCTTTCCACCAGCATCGCTGGTCTGTTGTGCGGGCTATTCTCCCTGCCAGTATAGAAAAAAGCTATCCACCTGCCCGCTTTAAGTAGCAGAAATTGAAAAAAGATAACTCAATGAGCGTTATGAAGCCGCCACCAGTGCTGGCGTTGTTGGGAAAGAGAGTGATGATATTGTCGGAGATCAGTGACCTGTAACCGTTCGATCGCCTCTGCGGTCAACGAAGGTGCAGAATCCTGCTGCTGTCGCCACTGATCCCGGCTGACAGCCAGTAGATCACTGCGTTGATCTGTCAGTGATCCCAATAACACCTGACGATATTCAGCCAGTTGTTCCTCACTCAGTGCTTCCAGCGTGCTGCTCATGCGCTGTAAAAAAGCATCAATCCCCTGCCACAGTGCATCATGATCCAGTGTGGGTGATTGCAGGCAAAAAAGGATGCCGGAATGCCCGGCGACCTGCCAGAAACGGCTACTCGCCACATAACCAATATTTTGTTCCACACGTAATTGCTGGAAGAAAGCAGGCTGATAAATCAGTGCCAGACAACGCCAGGCAGCAACCGCTTGCTCCGTCATCACGGTGAGTGGGCAAAACAGTGTGACTGCGGATTCCTGGCTGTCCGTTGTCACCCGATACGCTTTCCGGGGTACAGGTAAGGCCGGGCGACAATAGTGAGGATCATTAATCATGCCGGGAAAAGCAGCCAGTTGTTGCGCCAACTGCTGATGTAACTCACAACTTCCTCCTGACAGGCTGGCCTGCCAGTGCCATTGTGACAAAACGCTCTCAGCCGGAGCCTTGGTATTGTTCTGCCATAACGCCGGCAGAGTCGCGATCAGAGTACGTACCGCAATATCACCGCGCAGACTGTCCTGCCGACGCTGATATTCCCGTTTCCCCTGAGCAATCAGCGTCTCCGGCAACGCAGATAATCGTTCAATCAGTGAAGATAAGATGGTCTGCATCAGTGACGGGCTACCGGACAGTTGCAGTAACCAAAGCCCCTGCTCATTATGCAGATGCAATTCTCCCCCACCATGTGCGCAGTTTCCTGCCAGAGAACGTATCGCCGCCTGTAAAATTTCGCCCCAGGAAGCAGGAACATGCTGTGGACTGAGCAGTAGCACAGCCTGCCCGTCGTCGCTGTTTACATGTGGTAACTCCACCGCAGCAGCACATGACTGAACACGAGAAGCTAATAAAGGGCGGGGAAAGAAGGCCAGTTCAGGGAGATCATCCGGCAATATGGCTGGTGATAAAGATTGCGCAGTCAAAGGAAGATCAAATCCCTGCACTGATTTTCGCTGTGTAACCGGTTTTTCTCCGCTGTACAGACGGGTGAGTGTCGCCGGAACAAGCTGCTGTAATAATGCCTGCCAGTGCTGAATTTCCTCCTCAGGTGGGGAAAAACCAAAAGCACGTTCACGCAATTGATCCATCGGAGGCTTATGCCGAAATTGCTCCACAGCCAGCGCGGCATAATGCGCTAATTGCTGCTCATTCAGCTGTGCCAGTCGTTGTAATCCGTATTGCAATATCCCTTCTGCAGCAGCAGCGTGCTGTTCTGCCACCAATGTGAGTTCGATACTCAGTATCTGCTGCTCACGACTACAGTAAGGACGCAACACACGTAAACCATCACACAACCCCCTCTCCCGTAACACAGCCAGCAGGCTGCCTTCAGCTTCATCCAGTAACAGCTGGCGCAGCACAGTTAATTCCGGGATAAAACCACGCTGGAGCAGGAAGGAGAGACGTAACAATTCCCCGTCAGGACGCTGCCGACGAAAATCACGCGCCGTGGTCAGCGACAGAGGAGGAACAGCTTGTGAAGAGGCACCAACAGCGGGAAAACGTTGACCCATTTGCTGAGCTATCTGTTCCAGTTCTGCCAGCGACTGTGGCCCCTGGAGCCACAATATGCTGTTACCGGCGTGATACGCTGACTGATGGAATTGTTGCAATGCCGAACGTAATGCCCGGACATCATCACCAAAATGCTGGCGATCTCCCACCTGAAAACGCTGCCATGGATGAGTGGCAAAAGCCGCACTCAGCGCAGCATCGCTCAACGTATCCTGATGTCCGGCCAGCAGGCGATACTCCGCATCAATAGCGGCACTTTCCTGCTGCACGGCACTTTCTGCCAGCAACGGCGCGACCAGCATATCGGTCAGACGTTCCAAACCCTCGGCTAATAATGCTGCCGGAGATTCAAAAAAGAAGGCAGTGCTGTCACCCAGTGTGGTGGCATTCAGCCGCCCTCCCTGAGCCTGCATCCACAGCATCAAACGCTGATCATCCTGAAACGCAGTGCTGCCAGCGAACAGCACATGTTCCAGCAGATGTGCCAGCCCCGGCCAGGCATCCGGTTCATGCAGACTGCCAACCGCAATCTGATACAACGCAGAAGCATTGCGGGAAGCAGGATCACTGATTAAGCGAACCTGCAAACCGTTACGGAGCTGACACGACTGCATCACCATCGATCACCCTTTGAAGATCAGTTGATCATTCAAACGCTCAGAGTTGGCCTTGTTACGGAAACGCAATTGCTCAATGCCCATCGTGGTGCAGGCAGCCTGCTCACGCGCTTCAAGGATCATACCGTGATGCTCAGATTTGCTGCATACCGGATCGGCATTATCGGCATTACCCGTCAGCATATAGGCCTGGCAGCGACAACCGCCGAAGTCTTTCTCTTTTTCTGAACAGGAACGGCACGGTTCCGGCATCCAGTCATAGCCACGATAGCGGTTAAAGCCAAAGGAGTTATACCAAATATCTTCCAGGCTCTGTTCCAGTACCGAAGGGAATTTCACCGGCAACTGACGCGCACTGTGACACGGCAACGCAGTCCCTTCCGGCGTCACGCTCAGGAAGATCGCTCCCCAGCCGCCCATACAAGGCTTCGGACGTTCTTCATAGTAATCCGGGGTCACAAACAGCAGATTGGACAGAATATCGTTATCGGCCATTTTTTCCCGATAGCGCTGCACCACGGCTTCCGCATTAGCAATCTGCTCACGGGTTGGCAATAAGCCTTCACGGTTCAGTTTTGCCCAGCCGTAGAACTGACAGGTCGCCAGTTCAACGTCATCCGCTTCCAGTTCAATACACAGATCAATAATGCGATCGATCTGATCAATATTGTGGCGATGCAGAACAAAGTTCAGCACCATCGGATAGCCGTGCGCTTTAACTGCTTTCGCCATTTCCAGTTTTTGCTGGAAGGCTTTTTTCGATCCTGCCAGCGCGGCATTCAATGTTTCATCACTGGCCTGGAAACTGATCTGGATATGATCCAGACCCGCTTCTGCAAAGGCATCGATCTTCTTCTGTGTCAGACCGATCCCGGAGGTGATCAGGTTGGTATAGAAGCCAAGATCACGTGCTGCACGGATCAGTTCCGGCAGATCTTTTCGCACCAGCGGCTCACCGCCGGAGAAACCGATCTGCACAGCACCCATGGCACGCGCCTGTTTAAATACTTCGATCCACTGTTCGGTGGTCAGTTCTTTATCCTGCTGAGCGAAATCCAGCGGGTTAGAACAGTACGGGCACTGTAACGGACAACGGTAGGTCAGTTCGGCCAGTAACCACAATGGTGGATTAACTTTGTTTTCAGTTTGA